>Ga0325402_1004947_pt1 | contig 12395 bp, 6 predicted proteins | sample PopdelMetagenome_22_FD_207212 | JGI IMG/M metagenome (GOLD analysis project Ga0325402, IMG submission 207212) | Populus deltoides microbial communities from Bellville, Georgia, United States - Xylem-PdKOR-R3 | ecosystem: Host-associated > Plants > Phyllosphere > Stem > Wood/Secondary xylem...
GAGGTAGTGGTGGATGAAATGACAAGTGTTGGTGATTGTCAAATTCCGTCGTAGCTTGTCCTGTCATATAGCTGCAACTTCCTCCATGCTTTCCAAATATCACTACCGACCGGCAAATCAATTCCATCCAGTAGTTAGCCTCAGAACCTGACTTGTCTTCTTAAGAAACAACAAAACAAAACATGCCATGGGTATACGAACCTCAAGGGGTGTATCCTCTTCATATTTGCAAGCTAAGAACAAGGCAGTGAAGCCTACTTAGCTCTAGTTCAACATGTAAATACAAAATTTCACGTATTAAAAATAATATTAAAATTACAATAATAAATTTGATTGCAAGAAAAGTTGAAACTTTCTTGAGCTCTTTACGTGCATAAATTTTCTAATTAATCATCAGATCTAAATCTTGTTTTGAATAAAAAGATATTCTCACGAGCTTAAAAACTTTAACTGTGTAAAGTTTTAACTTGATTTAATTTGATAAAAATAAAAATTATTCGCATGAGCTCAAAAACTTTAACCTTATGAGATCTTAATTTAATTTGATTTGATTAAGAAAAATACATTAATTCTTTGTTTTCATGATTTGATTTAATGAAGATAAAGACTTTGATTCTTTGCTTCCTTGATGGATTTGAATTTATTTGAGAGAACTTCTAAGTATTTGTAAAGGTCTTTAGTCTCTTTTTTTTTCTTCTATTCATTATCTCTTCTTGCTTGTCTTCTATGCTTTTTTTTTTTTTATTTCATGGTTTTGTTGTCCATTTATAGACATACAGATGCAATTTATCTCAAATGTCATTCATCTATAGAACATTTTAAAAAAATTAATATGAAAATTACTTAAAATGCCTTTAGTTAATAGAATATTAAAGTACGAATTATGAGAGTTTTTAATTTAATTTGAATCTAAATCCAATAAATTTAGTTTGTTTGGTAATAAAAATCTTTGGATCACATGTCAGACTTAGTGAAATTTTAGTTTCTATAAATATCCTATCAAAATTCATTTACTTTTGCAATTCAGGTACCACAAGTAAATTTATCTCTTCTAACTTAAAATTACTACACACACACACGATGGTGTTGTAATTCTCGGGTTGACTTTGGGTTAACTTTTGGGTCAGTTTTGGGTGAGTTTGTATTTGAATTTTCAGGTTAGCTTTGAGTTAAAATTGAAAAGAGGACTGTGCCTATTATTATGGCTAAAAGGGAGAGGGAGATTGATTTTTTGTAGGTAAAGGGAGATCAGTTTTTGTGGGTGAAAGGAGATCAGTTCTGGAAGGGCTAGGAATGGTTTGATTTGAAGCTATAATTGGCGGCCTAGTTATTGGGCATAAGGTTGTCAATTCTATTCCGTTTCGTCCGAAATGATCGAAACATTTCATACCAATTCAAAAAACAGAACAATTTTCATCTCATTTCAAATCTCGGACCGTTCTGGATTTTTCAGCTAAATTTCAGCTTGAATGTTCCGGTTTCATTCCATATGTTCCGTTCCGGTCTTTAAAAGCTATTAAATCAAATTGAACCTGATTCAATTTAATTAATTAAATCACCCAAGTATAAAAAATTCTTTTTCATTACTATTTTCAATAACAATGATATTAATAATAATATTGAAAATTATTATTACTATTTTCATTAACAATAATATTAATTTTTTAAAATTAGATTTATCACTAATATATATGGTTTATATTCATGTTGTTTTTTTTTTCATGTTTATACTTTGTAGGAATTTGAGCAAAACAAGGGATGTTTAAGATCCCATTAGCCTTGATAACATTGACCTACCTTTATATTTAAAATATTTGTGTTAAAATATTTTACTTTCATAATATTTTGATATTTTATTTAAGTTGAATTACTTTAAGTTAAAGATCTATTTAATCTTGACTATTTAGAAATATTTTAAATTTTGAAATTATATTTGTTTGACATTGTATTTGTATTACATAATTTATAATTAATTTATCTTGAATTTGAATTATGTTCGTTGAATATATATATATATATATATATATATATGAACAGTACAACCTCGAAACTGCATACCAAAACACTTTGAAACTGAAACATTTTATTCTAATTGAAAAAACAAAATATTTATTGAAACGGAATTGACAATCTTGGTTTGGGCATGAACTTTCAAATAAAAGTTTAACCTCCCCACCTTTTCCTAGTTGTTAGGCATGAGTATCTACCTTGAATAGGGAATTCAATAAAAAAAAATTTGATTGTGTTATTCTAATCTTTACTGTTGAAATAGTAGGTGTATAAATATAGATTTGAGGAGCTTAATTGGCTGCTAAACTTAAGCTATACATATGTATTCTAGTTGTACAAATTTCCTAATTAAAGACTAATAATCAACGATGTCGTTTCATCTTGATAGCTGGTGATGACAACTTTCCTGCCTGATTTCTTGCCAAATTAGCAGCTTCCTTTACATGCCCCCGGAAAGATAGAGGTGCCATCGGCAACACTAATCTTGGATCTCAGTAAGTGGAATTGTTATTGCGGTAGGGATTTGGTTAGGAGATTAACTAGTTGATCAATGGTGTGAATGTGATGTAGAGAAATCGTACCCTTCTTGACAAGATCCTGAACAAAGAGGAGATTAATTTCAATGTGCTCCATTCACGTGTGTTGTACATGGTTTAAACTGAAATGATTGGCTACAATATTATTGCAGAACAGTTGTGGTGGTTGTCTGAGATGCAGATCAAGCTCGCTGAGAAGATAGCATAGCTATATGGTCTCTGAAGTTGCAGTAGCTAATGCGCAGAATTCAGCCTCTATAGATGATCTTGATACAGCCCTTTGCTTGCGAGCAGATAATGAGATGGGATTAGGATCAAGGAAAGTGATGAAGGTAGTTGTGGAGACCCGAGTGTTTGCATTGGATGCCCAATCTGCATCATTGTAAGTTTTGAGGTGGAATTGATCATGTTTTTGCAGCAAAATGCCAGGAAACATTGTGTGCTTGAGATATCTAAATAGTCTCTTTGCTGCAGCCCAATGAATTATGGTCGGCTGTTGTATAAACTAGGATAGTCTGATGACTACAAAGGCAATGTCAGGATGGTTGAGACCTAAATATATTGAAGCGTGCCAATGGTTTTTTGATATGTAGTTCTATCAGCAGGAGTAGAGTTATCATGAATGTGAAGCTTGGCCATAGTGGACATGAGAGTGACTATCTCTTTAGCATTGTCCATAGAAGTTCGCGAGAACAACTCCCTAATGTATTTGTGTTGTGACAAGAACAAACCTTGTGGTGTTGGGATCACTTCTATTCACAAAAAAAAAAAAAAAATACAGAGATCCCATGTTTTTTATTAAGAATATGGATCTAAGTTGTTGGATAATGCCATCGACAAAGCTATCTGAGTTCCCTATAACAATTATGTCATCAATATACACTAGGCAGTAGCATAATATATCATCAGACTTGTAAATAAACAATGAGTTGTCAGTTGCAGAGTGAATAAAACCAAAGCCAAGTAGTGCATCTCAGAGAGCCTTGTACCACTGCCTTGACGCTTGCTTAAAGCCATAAATACTTATGTTCAGTCTGCAAACATGCCATGGTTTAACAGGATCCACAAATCTTGGGGGTTGATGCATGGATATTGTTCCCTCAAGTGTTCTATGAAGGAACGCATTAATGATGTTGAGTTGACGAAGAAACCAGCCATGCATAACCACAATGGTTAAAATGAGTTTGATCGTGGATGGTTTTACCATCAGATTGAACATTTAAGAATAATCAATTCCCTAGCGATGATGAAATCCCTTTGCGACAAAACAAACTTTATCTCGAGTAATGGAACCATCTAGATTTTATTTATTTTGAAACATAAATTTGCAGCCTACAAGGTTTTGCCCTGGAGCTGGTGGAACAAGCTCCCATGTCCCATGATTAAGTATGGTTGTGACCTCTTTTGACATGGCTTTGTGTCATCAAGGATCTTTCAGTGCCTGAGTGATAGAGGATGGCTCTGATGGTTCAAGTAAAGGGTATTTGGTGGTATTGTGAATTTGTTTTGGCTTGAAAAGATTATGCATGGATCATGTGATAATGGTCTTGGGCGGAGCTAGTTGAGGTGTTGGAATGGAGTCTGCTGGTTCGGTCTCAGGTTCTGAGGGAGGAGCTGTTACCTGGTGTAACTGTAATGGGAGAGCACCTAGAGTATAGGCAAGAGATCGATCTTTACCAGGATCGAGTGGAAGAAGCAGGGTGGAGAGTATCTTAAGGCCGTGTGAATGGTGGATGGTTCTTGGGAACAACTTGCAGCAATGGACTAGGACAAGGAGTCTCTGAAGTTAAAGAGTTCGGAGAGGACTCTTGCATGATTTGTTGGAATGGATAGATAGACTCATCAAAGCTAACATTTCTAAAAAGGTATTGTAGTATAGTGACTAATATTATGATCGACGAAGAAAGATCGAAGCACAAGAAATTCGCCACCATTGTTAGAATATACTCCTCTAATTTTTGCATCAAACCAATTTTCAATCATTTTCTAAAAATGATGAAATATTGTTTTGACATTTGACTTTTGATGCAATGGAAAGAGCCACACATATTTAGTAAATTAATGTTCAACAAAGATAACATAATATCTGTGACCACTGAGGCTAGGAGTGGGAGAAGGTCCCTATACATCAGTGTAGATTAAGTCAAAAGGAGTTGTGCTCATTTTTCACAGAAATAGTTCTTGCAGAAATAGCAGCTTACACCCTCCAATGACCCGCGACATATGGAAACAATTGCACCTTAGTTATTTTCATTTGTCAACTCATTCACCAACATCATTACATGGAACAACACGCATGCAAGTCTAATAAAATGGATTTGAGATTCTATATTTGCTCGTCTCCCTTCTTGAGAACAGGCTTCATAGTTGTTGCCTGCATCCATGCAAAAAATGCCTTCACAATCCAACTTTTCATTGTTTTGGCCCAAAATCTTTTTTTGACTTCAATTTTTTTTTTTGAGGATTGACTCTTATTTAGAGAAAATTCTTCTACAACTAATAGTTTTTCTTTTTTCCCAGTAGTTATAATTAACATTGATCATGACAATTTCATCTCACAAGAGTTTTTTTAGAAAATAATCTAGGTAACATAGTTTCTTATTGCAATACCCAACCCCTCCTTCCTTTAATGAGACATTGATGAGCCTTCTCCTTTTAGGATTCATTTATGTCTTAGTCTTGACTACTTCACCTTTTTTTAATCATCATTCCAGGTGGAGCTACCTTAGAAACTAGTAAATTTAGATGGCTTACCATATTTTTTTTTCATTTTTTTTTACCATGATCCATCCTTTATCATCATTCTTATGCATAACCATGTCATTAGAGGATCCCCATCCAGTTAATTTCACTTTTATGTGACTTTTTTCAGTAATGTTTGGAAAAACATATCTTTTATATTTGTTCTTTTTGGAAATAAAAGAAGACCATCCATCTCCAATCATCTTCAGATTATAAGGATGACTATAGATACTCAAGATCTTAGGTTTTCAATTCATAGAATGGTGTTTTTGGATATGCCTAAACTATCTTATTTGTCAAATCAACTTTGAATTGAACAGGAAGTGCTTCTTGTGATAGATGATTAGATGAATCATTAACATTAAAGATAACTTTCATTTTACAAAGCAAGCTTGGTAGAGGAATATGATCGAAAGATCCAAAGGAAATCATTGTCAATTTTTTACTTGTGGTTTCTTCTTCTTTTTCAAATTGGATCTTTCCTTCATTCTCCAAACAAACTATCAGATATTTAAGGACAAAACATTTCTCAACAAGATGACTAACTATCTAGTAATACTTGCAGTACTATGGATGATCAATTATATTAATTTCTTCAGACCATTTGTGTATAGGAAGTTTAATCAAACTTTGTTCTAGAAGTTGATCTAGAATACCGAAGACCTTGTGTTGCGATGTCGCGGTGGCACAAATTAATTATCCTAACTTAAAACACACAAGATAGTATAGAGCAAGCAAGGGGTCGATCCCACGAGGAAATCTCAAGTCAGATTTTTATGTTGTATGTTATGTAATTGGGGGGATTTGGTTTGTGATTATCTAAACTATGTTAGCAATTAAACTAGTAAGCAAAATCAATTAAAACTGAAATTTATCAAGAAAACAAACCTTGGTCGCAAGCACACATCCACCAACGGAAATTAGAACCGATCTTTGGAACGAAAATTGCAGTTTATGTTCTGAAATTTTATCTTTTCTTAACGTTGATTAATTAACGGATCCGCTGTATAACTAATCCTAACCAATAAACAATTAAAGTGTCCGCACTAATGATTCAATTTAATGGCAGCTTTAAGAACTAGATAATTTCATCACGATGAACATACAAGCTGTTCGCAGCTTGTGTTACTTTGTTCAAATGTTCTCCCTAAGTTCAATAACGTAGTTCCGCCATAATTATCAAGCTTAGTTGCTTCACAAGTTCATATATCACAACTCTGATTTTGATATTAAACTTAGCAATAGATTGTTCACAACAATAATTTAGAATCTGCTCTAGCAATCATCAATAACAATCATAGGAAATATGCATAGGAAAACAATCATACTCATTCATAACATAAAATGAAAATAAATGGAAGAATAAATCTCACGGTTCTTGAAATCCGAAGGTTTTTGCGTCCTTGCAACCAAGAAAAAAGCATAGCCTTGCATAACTATTGAACAACTACTTCTAAAGATTGCAGAGAGTATGATTTTTGGGTTTGTAGAGGAGAGAATTTGTGTTTATTCTCTGCTAGCTGCTGCTTCCTTCTGCTCTCCCTCTTTTTATATGCTAAGAAACCATAGTCTCTATTTTATAAAATAGTCCTCCCTTAAGTTAGCAGTTTATATTTAAGTACTTCAATAACTATTTTCCCTAAAAAAAGGAAATAACCTTGCATGAAATCTTCAAGATCTGATTTAAAGGAGCTAAATTGCTGATATAAAAACTTGGATGTCGGTTTAGATGCTTCAGAATGTAATTTGGACTCATTTCTTCACGAAACCTGTTTGCTGGCAGAATTCAGTTGTCATCTTTGAAAACTCTTATCTCCCTCATATGACATCGTTTTTGGCTTAAATTTGGAGCGTGGATAGGTATTGGAATTAGGAATCCAAAAAAATTAAGTTTGCATCAATTGGACTTCTGTAGCTTCAGATATTAAATTTTGAATGGCTAATGGTCAACACTAGCAGAATGCGAGATTCGACTTTGCAGGATGTGATTTCCATGATCTTTCTCTTTTTATTTTTCTTGCATTACATTTCCAGAAAGGTATGGATGTTAGCTTTTTAGTGCCATTGGAATCACTTCATTTCGATCTCTAGAACTCACGCTCTGCACAGAACATCGACTGAACGTCAAATCTGCCAATTACCTCCAATTTACTCCTTTTTGCATCTTTCATCCAAAAGTGCTTTCAAAACATAAAACAAAGAATATCAAGGCATTTTATATATAAAACATGGACAAAACATTAGGTAGATGTGGGTGAAACTATCGAATAATATGGTTACATTACCTTGGAATGAAAAAAAATATCATTTTTCTTATAATTGCTTCAAAGTGAACATCTTTCTTTCTTGGGTTTGGTTTTTTTTGGAATTTTTCTTTAATCTTTTATTTTTGTTTAGCTTATTAGATAAAAAACTTTTATAGGTGTCGAGGAGACAACCATAGCTTCTATTAATTTTGTAGGCTTTACATCTTTCTTGAATTTTTTGTTTGCTTCCTTCCTCTTATGAGGATCACTTGGAAAATAGCTTTCATGCCTTGCTATTTGATTTCCAAGTCACGAGCTCTTGTAGCAAGCTATTTAAAAATGAATGACATGTTCCTTTTAAGACTATATAGTAACTCGTACTGCATTCCCTAGATGCATATGTCTATAGAAGAGGCTTCATTTATCTTCTCCTTACAGCTAAGTACTAAGTTCCCCCATCTTTCAATATAGTCCAAGACCGGCTTTTCTTTTCTTTTCTTAATGATGTAAGTTTTGTCAAGCTTATAGTTCATTGAGTGCTGTAGAAGTAAGTCAGGAACTCTCACTCTAAATGGTCTTAACTATCTATCTTTTTAGTATGGATCTCAATGTAGTAGTAAAAAGATACTTCTTTTAAGGATCGAATGAACTATTTCACCATCAGGTATTCGTAGGTTCCTGAATTGTTACAAGTCTTAATAAAATACACAATATGTTACTTTAGATTACCTTTACCTTTACATTGCCAGAATTTAGGAGGTTGATAGTTTGGTGACATCCTTTTTCCATCTATATGTTTAGTGAATGGCTTGACATGCACAAGAGAAGATCGAGGAACACCTTTATATTGAGTATCGATGGTATCCATAATCATATGCTGTAGTTGTTGGAGAGTATATGAGCCTACTGATGATCTAATAGTGTTTTTAAAGGCATTTTGCACTACTATTCAATCATGTTGCTCTTGTTTTTGCAGCTCTTCAAAGCATCTTCGCTTTTTAAAGGATCTTGATGAGCATTATTACTAGATAGATTTTTGACCCTTTTGGTGTTTTTAGTATGTATATTTTGCTTTTTCAGTTGGTCCATCAACATAACGATTTGATCATCCATTTCCTTGATGATTTTTTTCAACTCTTCCATTTCAATAGATATTTGATGAAGACGATCCTTAGAAAGTGATGCCTCAGTGACTATAACTAGCATTTAAGAGTCAAGGTCAGATGAGGATGAGTAATCTCCCCATCTTTGTTTGGAAGAAGTTAAATAATGAGATCTAGACTTCAATTGCATGCTTGAATTCAAGTCATATGATGGAATCTCAATCTCTTCTTGTAAATTTGAAAAGGGAGAGTTTCCAAACTCATATTTTGAAGAAATTGTTTTTTTTTTCTTTTTTGAAGAATTTTCTCAGTGGAGAGACCAACTTGGACTTTTCAGACTAAGTTCTTAGGTGAGTGGATGGCAAAGTATCCACTTCAGCACCTTGAGAATTGATTGGATATATACATGCTCCATGTTTTTTGTTTGGATAATATATCTGTTGACTCGAGAGATGAAAGAAAAGGAGTGTCCCACTAGGTGTGCTAGAAATTTGTACACATAAAAATTCACGTATTAAAAATACACTAAAATTATGTCAAAATCACAATAATAAATTTGATTATAAGAAAAAATGGAAACTTTTTTGAGGTGTTTTTTGCATGCACGAATCCTCGGTAACGTTTAGTTCAAACGTAGCCTTTTTTTTCCCTTATCTTGAATCATTCTTGTAAGAAACATTACAAAAGATTATCAAATAACAATAGAATTGTTGACAAAAAAATATTCCTTTTATAATTTCTAATTAAAAGAGCGACGAAAAATATCCATCATACATTACCAACATAATTACCAATGGAAAATATTCCATCGGTAATTACCAATGGATTTCTAACAAAATAGAAATAATTAAAAAATCAAGAAAAATATTATATTAGTGATTCCATCTGTAACATGACAAGTCATTATTTTTTGATGAACTTACTGAGGGAATTACCACGCCAATTTTTTCCTCAAAGATAACATTAAATCAATGATTAAGTGTTTATATAGTTTGGAGTTAATTAATTGATTTTCATGTTCATAAATATAGAAGTTGTGGGACCGATAACATCGATGATGAAAGCGTTGATGAAAATACCTTTGTTTCAACAAAGTTAGCTTAGAAATCATCCAAAATGTATGTCTGTGGTTAAGGCTTGGTAGAGAAATTTAAGGTTAGTACATATATAATCATTACTTTTAGTTAATATACATGTTTTTTAAATTTAAAAATTAATTATTTTATTCAAATGATTATAAGGAAAAACATTTGTGGGATGCTGCAAACTCTAGGGTTACTAGACAAATATAGAAAAATCATAGTGAAATTAGGTAAGTTTTAAGATATCAAGTTTTTTTTTTAAATTGTAATCTTTTCATCATCATATATTTTAAGTTTAACGAACTTCTGAACCATGTTACGTGATTTCTAGTATAACACACACACACACACACACACACACACACACTTATGCTAAGCAAAGAGTCGAGTCAGATGACTTTGAGGGGAAAAGAAATTTAGACCTCGCCACATCACTGAGTAATTAGAAGAAATATCTAGAGTTATTAACGTTAAAAGTTTTAGGAGGTGGTTATAAAGTGGGTCTTTGAACATAAACAAGAAGGCTCACAATTCCATTACCAAGCATACTAGTAGGTCACTTCCTTTTATTAACCATGCAAAGCATTATGACTATGTTTTATTTTAAAGTATTTTTTCTTAAAATGTTAGTGATTATGATTTTTACTCAAAATTAACTAATGATTTATTTTCCAGACTACATAACTTAGGCGTGAATCCAATGAAGTTGTATCTAAAAATACATATATAGAGGGAGGATAGAAAGAAAAGAGTGCAATAGTTCATGAAGAGCCGAGTATAGACATTTGTTAAATTTTGAAACCTTTTGTATATATTTTTGACTAATGTTTTTTTGTCAACATCTTTAACTTGTTTTTTTTTTTGTAGGAATAATATAACGCCGACATGCATGCTAAACATGAAGAAGACCCTTCAATCCATCCAAAATACGATCCAAAGTTATTGTTGGAGGCTGGAGCAACCGATAGGTAAAAAATAGAAATCAGGTTTATGATATCTCTATGACTATAGCCTAAGATATGAGGTTGAGCTGTAGTGTATCAGCAATAGGCACCCTAAAATCCAGCCCGAGGCAGCCATCACCAACTATTAAAGAGTTGCTTTAAGAATGAATTGGTGCTTCCAGGATTAAAATGAAGGCAAAATATGAAGAACAAAGTACGTAGCATTGGAAGAAGAAGATGACATCCTTGTCTAGTCATTATCCTCCCCTGTATAGACCTCCACAAGATTTTCCTCCCCCTTCGCCTCCATCTCCACCTTCACCTTCAACTACTTTTTAATGTATATAGATATTTGTAATTGATTTTTACATTAAAATTAATAATATAAAATGTGTTCTTCAATTTAATTTAGTTATTCACTGTTGTTTAATGTGAAGTTGTGTGATAGTATCTCAAAAAGAAAAAAAACAAATTACTAAAATACCGACAAAAAAATATATTATGTCAGTGATTTTATCGGTACAATAAACCTATTTCTTTGGAGAATTATAGAGAGCTATGAATCGTTTTGATATATAATAACATATTCACTAACATAATATTTATCGATGGATAGACCGACAGAAAACAGTCGGTGCCTATTTTTATCACCGACACTAACATTTTATCAGTCTATTCGTCGGTATTTAAATCACGAATGAATTACTAAAGGATTTGAATCTCTGACAGGACACTCGTCGATAATATGTTTCCATTAGTAAATCTATTGATGATATTTATACCGATGAAAATATAACTTTTACACTAATAAAATATTTCATCGGTGTAAATAAATTTTTTTGGTTGTGAAAGTGACTCTAAAAAATATAGAATGTTTGTGTTTATTACTTTCTTAAAAATTCTAAAGCTATTTAAAATAAATTACAGTCTTCTTCTTTGTTATTATTATCATCATATAATTAATTGATTGCTTTATTAAAAACCAATAAATAATATTACACATAAATTGAATAATTTAAACCGTAAACAGATTTGATCCATTATATTATAAAATTATTTTAAAAAGATTAATCTTCCTAAAACATTTCATCTTTTTTCTATGATTTTGGTTATTTTTATTTTGTATTATATCATGTAAAATAATAAATTTAGTTTAGAATAGTATCGAAATGTATTATCAACAATGAGGGTATATTCCCAATATCAAATCTTACTTGCCTGGTGATCGGAAAAGTTTCAATCTTATATTAAATCATTATGAAATAATAAACTAAGTCTAGGATTTTTTGAAAAGTTTCCATTCTATAATAATATCTTATGAAATAATAAATTAATTAAGTTTATGATATTTTTTTGAAATATAGGTAATTAATGAGAATATATTCCTTACAAATTAAAACTTTTTTCCCTAGTTTTTGAAAAAAAAATTATATTCCTCACGTTAAACTAAAGAGTCACTTTCTCAAACTAAAAAAGTCAAAGAAAAGTGAGATTTTTGGGAAAATTGGATTCCTGAAATAAAATAAATACAATAATATTTACACAATTTAATTTCTGGCTCATTTTTCCATCCAATTTCGTGAATCAAACGTTATCTTTATGTATGATTTCTTTTAGACAAATGTCAAATAACATTTTCACATCCGAACTCCATTGATTTCTTGAGTTTTAAGAAACAAACAAAATATAAACTTTTTCATAAACCAGAAATAGAAAACAAAATCCTCCCTTT
>Ga0325402_1004948_pt1 | contig 12393 bp, 11 predicted proteins | sample PopdelMetagenome_22_FD_207212 | JGI IMG/M metagenome (GOLD analysis project Ga0325402, IMG submission 207212) | Populus deltoides microbial communities from Bellville, Georgia, United States - Xylem-PdKOR-R3 | ecosystem: Host-associated > Plants > Phyllosphere > Stem > Wood/Secondary xylem...
TTGTGCTTTCAATAATTGTAGGCTTGAGCACATGAGCATATGAACTTGATATGAATCATTTAAGATTACAATCATCTTTTGTAATGTGTCTGGCATCTTAGTGTTTGAAATTTTCTTCTAAAAAATTGGTTGTTAAAAGCATTATAACAATTTAAATGACATGAAAACTTATAATCCAAACTTTTAAATATTCTAAAAAAATTTATTTAGTTGAATTTATAAATTAATATTTTTTTATAGACTTAATCATGTAGTTATTACTGTCCAAAATAAACATGCCATCTACGTAAGGATATACAACAGCATAACCTTTATCTATGTTTTTTTTTATATAAATACATTTATCTTCTTTATTGATTTTGAACTCATTTGATAACATAAGATTGTCAATTTTTTCATGTCATTCTTTAGGTGTTTGTTTCGAACCATACAATGATTTGACAATGTTATGTACTTTCCTTTCTTGTCTATTAATAACAAACCGCTAGGTTTGTTCCAAGTAAATCTTTTCATCATGGTCATTATTTAAAAAATATTGTTTTTACATCTATTTGATGCATTTCAAGCTTGTTAATAGCTACAATGACTCATATGGTGGTTATTCTTAATATAAATGAATATGTGTGAAAATAATCCTCACATTCTTATTATCTAAATCATTTAACAATAAGTCTACTTTTATATTTATTAATAATTTTATCAACTTTCATCTTTCTTTCAAAGATCCACTTACGGTGTCGCACCCGACATCGCGGCGGCCCTAAAAATAATCCTCGATTTAAGGAAAAAGAACAGATTTCTGGCATCTTGTTCTTTTAGGAAAAATGTCTTGTTTAAGGAGTCGCCACCTAATATTATGGTCACTAGGAACTCTAATTGGTCAATAGAGATTCTATGGTACGGCACTGGTTACGTAAAAGGAAAGATATTATCACCCCTTAAACGTTCTGCCTGAGGCAGACTGCATTGCAAGTTTTGCCTTAAATTGCTAAATGTTTATTAGTTTAGGCTATGATAATTTTGCGTGTAATATTCCTAACTCTGGCGTCAGTGAATATTTAACTACGGATATTTCCAACTCTGGAGTTGGTAAATATCACGTAGCTATAAAAACAAAATAAATTTAAATCATTTTTTTATTCCCGACTCTGGCGTCGGTGAATAAAAAAATCAAATAAATTTATTTTTTAAGCATACATATTTTTTATGTAACTAAATAAAAGTAAAATACAATAAAATAAAATAAATTTACATCAGTATCTTTATTCCTGATTCTGACGTCAATGAATAAACCAATAAATTTACTTTATTTTATTTTATTTTTGCATTCATATTTTTTATTTTTATGTAATTAAATAAAATACAATAAAATAAATTTGAATCAGTATTTTTATTCTGACTCTGGCGTTAATGAATAAAAACAACAAATTCATATTTATTTTTTTTTATTTTTACATACACACATCTTTGTTTTTATTTTTTACTTTTTACTTTTTATTTTTTTATTTTTTTTATTTTTTTAGGCTGGGCCCAGCTCAGCCCATATGTAAGCCCAGCCAGCCTGGCCTGGCCACTGGCCCAAGCCAGTGGCCTGGCTGGGCTGAGCTGCACTGTGCAAGTGAATTAAAATTCACTTGCACAGTGTAAAAGACACTTAATTGAAGAGGAGAGCTTGCTTACTTGGTCTGCGAGGCGATGGAGACGGTGGCGAAGCTCTGGCTGGCCGACTACCTCCTCTACTCTTCTCCTTCTTCTGCTTTCCTTTGTTTCCTTTTGATTCTGTGCCCGTATACTTTAGTTTTACCGTAGCTCCTGAGATGACGAAGGAAACAATAATGAAGATGCCGGTTTACTGTGATGTTCTTTGAATGAATACTGGTCTTTCCTTTGTTTGCAGGGACGAAAACGGTTTCAAAGATAATTCTCTTCACTGTGTGTGTGTGCTGCCCTCTTTCTCCCTTGCTTTTTGCGTTTTTATTTCTGCCCGTTTCTCTGTTTTTTTCCCTGTTTCCCATGTTTTTCTTCTGTTTCTGGCTTCCTTTTTCCCCCAGTTTTTTTTCTTCTCTGTGTTCTAGGTTGTTCTTCACTGGTTTTTCCTCTGTTTTTCTGGGTTTTCTCCTCTGTTTTCTGTTGTTTTCTCTGGGTTCTGCTTACGTTATGCTTCACTGATTTTTTTGTTTTCCCCCCTCCCTGTTTATGCTGGGTTCCTCCTTCGTTTCAATCAAATTCCCCCCAGTTCTCCCCCCCGAGGTTGCCTTTTGCCCAGCTTTTATAAGGCCAGAGGTTGATCGGCGTTGTAACAGTTGGCAGTAATGGCGTGGGGCGCTGCATTCAATGGACAAACGTCTCTGCCTTTAATGGCGGAGCCGTTGCAGAGGAAAAAGACGAGCGAACAGTCGCCTCCCAAAACAACTCCGTTTCCCATCCCAAAGGTTTCTTTCAATTTGGTCCTCGAGAGTTTGTGCCTTTGCAATCAGGCCCCTGGTTAAAATGTAATTGGATCCTTGCATTTCCGTGCCATTTTCAAGCTGGTCCTTGGATTTAATTTTTTCAATTTGGACCCCAATTAAACCCCAAACTTTGATATGTTTTCAATTAAGTCCATGATTTCATTAATTAAATTAATTCCAAGCCAATTAAGTCCAAAAACTTATCAATTCTCCAATTAAACCCTTGATTGGATTAATTAAATTAACTTCAAACTCAATTAAATCTCAAAACTTATCAATTCTCCAATTAAAACCTTGATTGGATTAATTAAATTAATTTCAAGCTCAATTAAGTCTCAAAACTTATCAATTCTCCAATTAAACCCTTAACTTGGTTAATTAAACAAGTCAAAAATTTAATTAAATCTTTAAACTTCCAATCATGTTGCCCTTAACCCAAATTTTAATTCATTCTTCATTTATTTTATTTTACTTATTTTTCTATCATTATTATTATTTTTTTCCATCATCAATTTTTTTCAGTAAATAAAATAATAATAATAATTAAAATAGGTCAAAAATTGGGTTATGACATACGGTCTAATGGTTTATTTATAGGAGAAATAACCACTAATTTCCATGTATGATAATTCATAATAGATCCATCAACTCTCATGTATGATTATTCATAATGGATTCAATTATGTTATTGACTATTTTTTTCTAATAAAAATCTTTCAAACATAACATTGCTTCAGAGTAAATTCAAGGTTTATTTCCTAACGAGTATGTTAGAAAATAATGACCAAATATTTTTGCTTTTTTTTTTTCATTTTACTCCTTGGCTCAACTTCATCTTCATATTGATGATAATTGTTTATGTCAGCATCATTTATTCTCTTAAATAAATAATTTTCTTGTGCTTTCTTCAATGAAAACACATCTTTAATTATTATAATATTTCTTGATTTCATAATTATATTAGGATGAATATCCTCAATACTTAACTTGTGTATAAAAATCAACATACATTATTATTATAAGTATATTTGATAAATACATATTTTAATGTGCGTATAGAAAAGTCTTTTACTTTCCCCGTCTTCTTCGAGCTTATTATGAGCTACTTTGTTAGTATATGATTGTGTATTATCATAAACTACTCAAGCTCGCTAGCTGTTAACTAATTTCTGCTTTACACCTTCGCCTGTGCTTCGTATGATATGCTTCAAAATTAATATGATTAGTAAATTCAGGTGAAATTAATGTGTGTGTGTGTGTGTGTGTGAGAGAGAGAGAGAGAGAGAGAGAGAGAGAGAGGCAACTTGGCTAATTCTAATTAACATAACTTGACCACTTGTGCTTTGAATAATTGTACGTAGGCTTGTAGCACATGAGCATATATATGAAGGCGTCTGGCACATGTAAGTTAATTTCTTGATCTGTGGTTTCGCAACAGCAGGAATATTAGGTGCTAGTTGACTTTTAAGTCATTAAGCCATGGGATTTCTTTTGGTGGGTTTTAATTTCCGCTTGAGAGTTCAATGCAACAAAACCTGTGATTCATTTCACGCTACTATTTCTCTGTTTTCAATCACCTAGCAAAGTCAACAAATTTAATTGGAATTCGAGTGTCCCTGAAGGGATTGCCAGTTCTCAAGACGAAAATGCATACCTTTATTTGGTTCATTAGGAATTAAAAATAAAATAAAATCAAGGGGATTGATTCGAGAAATTTATTATTCAAAATCTAACTTAGCTTAAATATTAAATTAAGCTATTAGCATGGTAAAAAATTAAATGATTTCAATTTTGTAGTGGTAATTATTTTTTAAAATATTATTTTTTAAATTTTTTTAATAGTAGAATATCAAAACAATATAAAAATACTAAAAATATTTAATTTTAAACAAAGAAAATTATTTTTTAAAAAATACAGTGTTTGTACCGGCAATACAAACAATGTCTTACAAGAGCTGCAAATAAACACAAAAATAAATAAATAAATAAAATAAAATATTATTATTTTAATAAAAATAATTTGTTCAGAGTTCAGACTGACCCACTAGCGCAAATCATGTTCCGTGCCAGTCGTTGATCCACTCTGACAACTATGATCCAGCAAGAACCATGATCCAAATCTTAAACCTCACGTTTTATTAGGTGATGTCACCCAAGGACCACGTTAATTCCTTGAGACCAACCGTCATAAGAGCCTGTACAACGAAATCTGACCAGCACGCACCACCATGACCTTGAGTGATGAGACTCCCATCATTCTACCGTCCGAATCACAGGTTCCCACTCTCCTCAACAGCACGTAACCACCGCGTCCCAATAAAAATCAAACTAAACGCCAACACAGTCACGGAGCGCGTGCTTCCACACACCAATCAGATTGATTTCTCCTTCTCTTTACAGATCTCCGCCGACATTTTGGAGTCTCCAAAAAGGCTTCTAGTCCTTCTCTCTCTACACAATTTCTACTCTCTCTAAAAGCTGGAAACGAGCAATTAAAATTAAGTACTTTAAAAAATCTTAAAAAAATCGGTGCTCCTCAGATTCCAGTTCACGGCGTTGATAACAACAACACTCCGTTATATAAGAAAATTTCTTCTCTCTGGTATGCATTTTCTCGAACACTCCTAGATCTTTCCTCCATACTGTTACACTGAACGAAATCAATTATGAGTCTTTGATTTAGTCTTAATCACCTCGTAAAATGGACGGTGGTGATGGAACGGTGAGGTTAGGTGCTTTGCACTTGAAGCCGGATCGGAGCGTCTTCGATTCCGGTGTTGATGTGTCCGTTTCATCGCCAGTTACCAGACAAAAAGCTGCTGCAGCAAAACAGTTTATTGAGAATCATTATAAGAATTACTTGCAAGGATTGCAAGATCGTAAGGACAGGTATGGAGTGTGGATTCAATCCTTTGATTTTCTTTTTCTTTTTCTCTGCTCAGATTTGCCAAGAATTTTTAAAGAGATCCAAAATTTAATGCATGTGGTCGTATATAAATGCAGGGTGCGATTTAATTATTGTTTTAATTACTTGTTGAATATTATTTTTTAGCAATTAATTGCTTCTATTTATCCTTTGAGTTTTAGTAACTATTTGATTAATTGCTAAGTACATGAATGTTTTTTTTTTTTTTGAGGTGTGTAAAGTGTTACAGTTATTTCTGTTTGTTTAGGCGACGAGCTCTTCAAAGGAGAGCACAAGAAGCTCAGGTTTCAAATGAAGAACAAGAGGAGATGCTTAGGAATTTGGAGCGTAGAGAAACGGAGTTTATGAGGCTCCAAAGGCGTAAAATTGGAATTGATGATTTTGAGCAGTTAACAGTGATTGGTAAAGGCGCATTTGGGGAGGTAGTGGATTTCGATTTCAGCATTTTTTTTCAAATGATGATTAGATATAAATTCGAAGTGTAATAAGAAATTATTAATATGTTAGGAATTGATGTATGGTTTAAGATTCTTTAATAAAAAGATTTGCCTAATTGGGGAAAATAGGATTGTTGTCGTGTAAAGTCCATTGTCAGTGATTTAATATGACCTTGGCTTGTCTGGAGATTTTACTTCGTGTGCTGGATGAAAAGTAATTTAATTTGCAATTGCAAACAGTATGAAGATTTTATATTGATATGTTCAAAAACCCAGGTTAGGCTATGCCGAGCCAAGGATACCGGGGAGATTTTTGCTATGAAGAAACTGAAGAAATCAGAGATGCTTAGCCGTGGGCAGGTGAGACCAAAGTAATTAAGATAATGTTGATGATCAAAATAATGTTCGTTTTTGCTGCTGACAAATGCCCATTTCAGCTTTAATAAGACCTCAATCCATTCTAATAATGTTATAGGTATAAAACATGTTTAACATGTCTGAATTCGGAGGTCAACTATACTCACTGTCTGACTTGTATTGATCCTTTCCTCTTCTTTTTTTCCTTTCCCCGTGTTTAAGGTTGAGCATGTCCGATCTGAGAGGAACTTACTTGCGGAGGTTGATAGTCGATGCATAGTAAAACTTTTCTATTCTTTTCAAGATTCTGATTTCTTGTATCTGATTATGGAGTATTTACCTGGTGGAGACATAATGACATTGTTGATGAGAGAAGACATTCTTTCTGAAGATGTTGCACGTTTTTACATAGCAGAGAGCATTCTAGCCATACACTCAATTCACCAACACAACTATGTTCACAGGTATGTCGATATTGTAATTAAAGAGCTTACAAGCTTACATAATTTACTTACCTGTTGGATTGGTGTGCTTTTTGTTATTAATGGCATTGAGTGAGTTTTAGGATATTTAATGAGTGGATCCTTGTATGTGTCCAGATTGGAATGCTAATATTTTTTGCCCAATTTCCGTGACCCGTCAAATTGGCACATTTGAGCTTAGTCTTCTACTTATTAGTTTTTTATGGGTCTAACTAAGTTATTTATTTATCTTTTGGGGAGTCAAATGGTTCAGTCTTGTAAAGGGTACTCGTAGATTTGATGCCTATCATAAGTTTCATTTGAAGCCATAACACTGGTTGAGGAGTCGCAGCAGGCAATAAGTTTGTCATGAATTGTTCGTGTTAGGTCAGGACCACTTTTGAAGATTTTTAGATTGATAGCAGACTATCAATAGAATTTTCTCAGAGAATCAACGTATTGCTCAGCTTTCCCTTTTCTTTACTCAGAGAACGTTCTCCATGCAGGGACATAAAACCAGATAACCTGATACTGGACAAAAATGGCCATTTAAAGCTTTCCGATTTTGGCTTGTGCAAACCCTTAGATAAGTATTCAAATTTACTAGAAAATGAAGATATTTCTACCCAGGAAGTGGTGAATGAATCTGGAGGGCATTCTGCCAGTGACAGACCCCCTTGGTTGATGCCAAAAGAGAAATTGCAACAATGGAAACGTAATCGCCGTGCATTGGTATGATCTATATCCATTAGCATATTTTGATTTTTTTTCATTGCTGGAGCTGCGTAATTTGTGTAAGATGCAATTTGGCAGCATGTCAGGTTTTGACTTTATATGAATATAGCATGCAGTTCAAGCTACTACAATCTGTTTTCTTCTGAGGCAATAATTTTTGCATGTGGCCAATTATCAGTTTACATTTATTTTCAGGCTTATTCAACTGTTGGAACTCTTGATTATATGGCACCTGAAGTGCTGTTGAAGAAGGGATATGGAATGGAGTGCGATTGGTGGTCCCTTGGTGCAATCATGTATGAGATGCTTATAGGCTATCCTCCCTTCTGCTCTGATGATCCAAGGATCACATGCCGCAAGGTTGCACTAAGTTGTGGTTCTCCATTATTTTCTTAGAATTCTTCATTTTTGCTAAATCGTTGATGTATCCATTCTTATCAGATAATCAATTGGAAAACATGTCTCAAATTCCCTGAGGATCCAAAGATATCGAGCGAGGCCGAAGATCTTATTTGCCACTTGCTCTGTGATGTTGAGACAAGGCTGGGGACCAGAGGGGTTGAAGAATTGAAGGTAATTCTCCCCCAATAATTACAACATTTATCATACACATCAGACAAAGTTGCAGAAATATCTTCTCTAGTTAAACTCTTTCAACTTCCAGGATAGTGTAAGCACCAATACGTAATTGAGGAGGTGAATCTTCCACCTTGAAGTTGTCTAGTTGTAAAGCATGCATATCTCATTTTTGCTCTCAATTTTGTAAATTTCTGTGTGCTATTGCTGGTTGCTTTCGGAGCTTTGTGATACTGCATCAATAACTTTTTACTGCAACGGAGAGGTTTGAGATGTTCAGTATTCTGTTCTAAATTCTTCATTGTTTCAGGCGCATCCATGGTTCAGATGCACTCAGTGGGATTTGCTGTATGAATTGGAAGCTGCATATAAGCCTACAGTCATTGGAGATTTGGATACTCAGAACTTTGAGAAGTTTCCTGATGTGAGTACATTGAAAAAGATTCCAGCATATAATTTGTGATCTCATTTGGGATAAAAATGTACCACTGATAAGATGTAGATGTCCTTGCAATTTTGAAACTCGTTCAACTTACCTAAGAACTTTTCCAACTATAAGCTCCACAAAGAGAGATCCCTTATCAACAGTTTCTGCATTCAAAGCCATGCCATTTTTTCAGGTTAAAACAGCCACCTTTCATTCACAGGTTCTAACGTGTTTTCTTTGGTCTTAACTTTGTTCTTCTCCTCCAGTTTTGGCTGGTGGCGTAAGCTTGATCCTATAACCATTCTCCATACCCCCTGACCATTTATCTTGTGTCTGTTACATTAGGTTTGCTTTTCAATATATATTGCGTTCTTATGTACATGTGGTTATGTGTTCCTCTGAATGAAGAATTTTTGCTAAGCCTTTTTCTTTTTTGCAGTTGGAAGGCCCACCATCAACAATACCAAGTGTGGGACCTTGGAGGAAGGTAACAACATTTTTTGAAGTCTAACTTTTTATTTATGCAGAAAAGTCCTTACAAGCCAAGTTATATCCACTATTGTAAACGAAATGGCCAACAGGGTTTTTTCCAACCATGATAATGTGGATATAGTACTGTTAAATTGTATGAGCAATTGTTTCATTATTCCCATGGGTTGTCTAGGCAGCTCAACTATATAATTACCCTTATAGATTATGTACATTAAATAATTCTATAATTTTGCCATATATGTGTATCATTTGCTTCTTATAAATATGTTAGTCTGTATCCAATTTTTTCCCCATGGTTTATGTTAGCTGTGATGTTAATTTTTCAGTGTGTTTTTCTTGTTCCGTGGTGCAGATGTTGACATCAAAAGATACTAATTTTATTGGATTTACTTATAAGAAATCAGACGTCCTTAAATCACTGGAAAGTTCAGGTAAGCTGCTTTGGAGTTTGGCGGCTTTTCTTTGATATCTTTGTTTTTATTTCATTCTGCTTTCGTTCATCCATTTTAGCGCATTATCCAAAATTTTCACTCGATGTAAACGGACTCTGGCCCAGCTGAATTTTGAACACTTGGAACTTAATCCGTATTACCTTACAAAAACTGTAGAAGTAAAAAAGGAAGGCAGTTGTCATTCTGCAGTGCACTTGGGAATCAATAATTAAATATACATGATGAGTTTCTTATGTGACTTTGTCTAGTCAGGATTTTAAGCTATAAGTGCGAATGAAAAGTAGAAAGCTTTTCTCTATTCACATTATTATATTTATGTAGATTCACAGTGGTTCACTTGAGCATATGCGTTGTTTTTCTTAATGGTGCTCATTTTATTTGACTATGCTCAAACCGCAAATTAGCAATATATAAATACACCAGCTTTTCACTCTGGTTTCACTCCTCCCTTAGAGTTACCGCCCTGGGACACCAGATAAGAGGGGTGTGTGTGGTTTACAGAATTGGTCGTACATTGCATGAGTAGCAGGGCTAGTGTCATTGACTTTGGATGCTGATTTCAGGTACAGACATGAAATTGAATGAATCCTCGAAAGCTGCATCTCTAATTTCCTTGTTAGGTATGATACCTTTTCCTTTAATTAAAGTTCAATGGTAGTAGTGTAGAGTTATTGCACCACCAAGGTAGCGCTGCAGTAATATATTGGAGGTGCTGCTATATCTATAATGGATTCAGCTGTTTTTATTTCCTCATGACAACTGCCTAGCCTGGCATCAACAATGCATCTTACCGTCAAATTATGTTAAAACAATTGAATTGTAGCATCACACCGAGATTGAGTCTATTGTTCTTGATGGACTGTCCAGAGGGAGAGAAAAATTAAGTGTTAAGCTAGTTCTTTATTTTACAAGTGCTGGTAAACTGGCTTAATTTAATGTTGTCTCTCTCTTTTGGCGAATCCAGGTCAGATTGAACTTGAAGAGACTGTAATATCAGAAGGTGAGCAGAAGCCGGAAACGTGAGATCCAACTATCACACTTTGCTGCAAGTGCTGTCGGTATTCCTAGTTTTACAATGAGAATAATCTACAAATGGAAGAATTATACGAGGCTGAATTGGAAGAGTAGTTGTATGAAGACAGGAACAAGGACACATCAGCTTAAGGGGTTGATGTGTTCTGCGGCTACAATGATTTTTGCTTACACGAATGTGTTTTGGTACTTTAGAGCAAGTAAATAGTTCAATCCAAGCTGTTTGAGTGCTTCATTTTCTTTTACACGTGTCAGGGCCAAGTAAAAAGGCAACCTTTGTGCTGAGCTATAAAAACCGACCTGATTAATTCATTGACTCATTGGCTAGAACTCGGCTAAGATAAGGTTTTGCTCTGAACCTATCTTTTCTTTTATTTTTTTTTTAAAAAAAACAACTTCGCAGATGGAAATAAATCATATAGCTCATTGAGGGGTTTGGATGATAAAGCTGATATTATATAATAATATAAATTATATTTTAACATTTTATTTAATAATTTAAGTTATTGGTTTGAGATGAATTTTTAATATGATATTAGAATTTTAATGATCAAACGATCATGAGTTTAAATTTTATTATATTTATTTATTTGATAAAAAATTAAGTACAAGATAATTTCAATATGGATAAATTTTAAAGATTTTTATTTATAAAAATATAATAAAAAATAATATAAATTATATTTAATTATTTAAATTATTAAATTGAAATGATTATGGGGAAGGAAAGGCTCATCATTGCTTTTGTATGGTACGTGCTTGACATAATGCTTCGGGGCGTCCTTTCATTAATGAAGCACGAATATTCCATGGATGATGGAACTGCCCGCACCATATGATTTCCCTTGATTTTATCCCCTTTTGTGGTTGAAATTGGTCAAGGAGCCTGGCGTCTTTGCCCCACAATAGATTCATGCCTAGATACCGTGGCCTAACTTCAACTGTACGTAGGGCCTATTCCTCACGCTTCGAATCAGCATTTTCATTCTCAAAGATTAATAGCCCCACTCTCCTCTCTTCTAGAAAATTGCATAAACTGTGTTGCTGAGATATTTCCTAGATTATCCGCTCTTTTATCACCGGATAATTCCGATCAATAATATTAGCCTCCCGATTTTTAATTCAATCTTCATGCTCCGCTACTCCTGCCCATTCCCGACCCAAAGACGCCGCCGTAGTAGGCCGACCACTGATATTGTCATGTGTGAAAGAAAAGGTGAAAAACTAATTACCTACGATTTCGTTAATTATTCTTAAAAACACATTTCCTTTAAAAGGTTCAGGGAAAAAAAAACATCCGTCCGTCCAAGCAATGCAGACACGTGATAGGAGCGACCAAAAAAAATGAGAAGATATCTAGCTCATGGTTTTCAATAATACCTGAATCAACAATCGGGTTTAATTATTTTTTATTAAAATAATAATATTTTTTTTAAGATATTTATACAATTGAGTTTTTATTTAGTTTAAATAAAAATATAGTTCTATAGAGTATAGATGATGAATTTCTTAAATCAACTTGTAAGCTTGATTAGATTTTTAATATCTGCAATAAATAGAAAATACACTTAATTATGTTTTTAACTGTTAGAATTCGTAGTTATAAATTAAGTTGGAAATCTTGGCACTTTAAAAAAAAAAAATTATTCCAAGCATCAATTGTAGTCAAATTCCCATAAAACTATGCGCGGCAAAAAACAGTAAGAACCCGATATCTCATGCAGGTAAATAGAAAAACGAGCATAAAAACAACAACGTGTGGATTCAACCTGCAAAAATTCCTGGAAGAAAAGCCGGACAATCTTCTAATGCTAAAATAGAGCGCTGGGAGCGGGAGTTAAAAAAAAATAGCGGTTTAGATAGTTGTAAAACCCGATTTGAAATTAAGTCGGTTTATAGAATAGGAGAATTAACCTAAAACAATTCTTAAATAAAATCAAAATAATATAGTTTTGATAAAAAAAAAATATTCAATAATAGGATAGGAAAATTAACCTAAAAACTTTTTTAAAATAAAATCAAAATAATATAATTTTGATAAAAAAAAA
>Ga0325402_1004957_pt1 | contig 12384 bp, 8 predicted proteins | sample PopdelMetagenome_22_FD_207212 | JGI IMG/M metagenome (GOLD analysis project Ga0325402, IMG submission 207212) | Populus deltoides microbial communities from Bellville, Georgia, United States - Xylem-PdKOR-R3 | ecosystem: Host-associated > Plants > Phyllosphere > Stem > Wood/Secondary xylem...
GCTCAGAAATAAGCACCTCATTGATCGCAATATGGTACGTTCAATTACTATTGTCTGTCTTTACCATCTCTTGAAATAAAATTTCTGTTTTGACGCTAGTTTCTCGTTCTTACTCTGGTTGTCCCTTTTTTTTTTTTTTTTGAATATTCAGTGTAAACACAGAAACTGTGGCCTACATGTTAACCTATGGTCTGAGTGCCGCTGCAAGGTTTGCTGATAATGTGAATTAAAATTTCGTTTGTTTTGTTATTGTTTCATTTTTCTGTTTTAGATATTGAAATTAATAACTTCATGTAACAGCACAAGAGTGTCAAATGAATTAGGAGAGGGCAATCCAGATAGAGCTAAGAATGCTATGGCTGTGACTCTCAAGCTCTCTATCCTTCTTGCTCTTCTTGTTGTTCTGGCTCTAGCATTTGGTCACAACATCTGGGCTGGACTTTTCAGTAGCAGCCCTACAATAGCAAAGGAATTTGCATCAATGGCTCCCTTTCTTGCAATCTCGATTACTCTTGATTCTGTGCAAGGTGTCTTATCAGGTTCGAAACATGCACTTTTCTGTAGATATGGGAAGTTAATTATTTGAGGATTATTTTCAATTTTTTCTCATATTTGTCATCAATGAAAGGGAATCAGATACACTCTTTCTGATTAGAGGACTAATCACAATTTCCTTGATCATTCTTTTCTCAGAATCAATTTGCTTAGATTTTAGAAATGATTTATAAGTAAAGTTATCATAATTTTTATTTTTTTTTGAAGAATATAAGGCCCTGGAGGGAATATCCTTCAATGATGTGCTTCTTCTATTTTACTAAATTCAGAAGCTTCGTATCATCTATACACAAACCTTTCCTATCAAATTGAAAACAAAAAACCTTTTTTCACATAATGCATTTGAGATACTGCAGGGGTGGCCAGAGGTTGTGGCTGGCAGCACTTGGCTGTTTATGCGAACTTGGCAACATTCTACTGCATTGGCATGCCTGTAGCTTGTGTTCTTGGATTCAAGTTAAAGCTATATGTTAAGGTAAAGCAACATTGTCAAAGAAATGTAACAAGGCTGGAGCCTGTACTAACTTTTATGAATTCTGATGTATTTACTTTGGTGCAGGGTTTATGGACTGGCTTAATCAGTGGCCTTTGTTGCCAAGCCGGTACCCTCTTGATAATCACAATAAGGACCAATTGGACTACAACAGATCTGTCTATAACCAAAGATAAAGAGAACCCCATTGCCGTCTAACAGTATCTTCTCCATTAATTGTCGACAGACAGCTTAGCTGAACTGCAAGTTACTAGCAAGTAGCAAAATGTTAGTCATGAAATCAATATGCGTTTGGTAGAAACAAGCTTTGTCTTGTGATGCAGTGGCTTTCTATAAAGAAATATAAAGATTTTCTATTCACAGACCAAGAACAATGACTCTGTCAAAATTTCAGGCTGGAGAGAGCATTTGAACTTCAGTTGCATGCACGAGGTTAAGCTCAGACGTTTATGCACTTGGTTGGGATTTGTTTAACTAAATTGCTCCCTCGAATTCTGTCATGGTTGTCATTCAGATTAAAAAAAGTCAGCAAAAACTTACAATCAACTTCTCACTTTCAATGTCCCACGAATCTCGTTGCTTGCACCTTCAGAGGGATTTTACCCCCAAAAAGACATAATCTGAACCATTTCAACATATAATTCAAGGACTTATAATCTGTTGAGACTTGCCAGTGTTTCTTCAGAACTCGTATGTTGAGATATGCTGTGTATTTTTTTTCCCTTCGTTTTAATGAAAAAATACGCATATAATAAGAAAAAGAAGGTACATATTGGCTAGTGGCATCATCATATCTTTCCAAGTAAGAGACTTAGGTAATCGCACATGGTTAATATCCCTATAGATAATGTTAATGATGATATGTACCAACACCCGTACATGACAAGCCTTCTAAGATGTATTATCTCACTAGAATCATATAGTGAGTTTTGTCTTGAAAAGGCATCTCTTAGAGAGAGAAGTTGAACCTTATGTTTATAAATGATCAAGGCTCTCGTCTCCTAACTGATGTGGGATAGTGACATCATCAACTTAGAAGACCATGCTTAATAAGTTGTCTTTCACCAGTATTCACCTATCTTTCACTACTAGTTTAGCAATGAAGCTATACTAGGGATTTGAACAGGAGCTGAATAAGAGTTATGAGATTTTATACGCCCTAGAAACTTTGTCTCTAGCTTCCCATGGTTTTGACCTTACTAAATCTTCCACATTGATAACCAACAAAAAAAATAGAGACCACTTTCATTCAGATAAATTTCTTTTCAGGAACCTTATTTTTTTTTCTTTTATCTATCTTGCTCTTAGGAGCATTGAAGATGTCATTTACCAAATTGGCTTCTATTTCCTTATCATAATTAACACTTTTAGCAGTAACAATTGCCAATATTTGTCAACAAGAAATGAAATGAAAAAATGCAGTTGGATCTGTTATTTCATATTTCAATAAGTTTCTCTACTCTAAAAATAACATAACCTTAAGCGTAAGGACCTTCACTTTTAATGTGGCCCAACTCCATCTAGTAATTACTCATATCTAACACTTTCCTCGCTAAAAAGTTTTTTTCTAAGGTATTGTTAAACCAAGTAAGAATTTTCTTTATCTTTAATCTCTTAAAGATCCATTATAGCTTAGGCTATCCAGCTTCAGGAAAAGCACCATGAAAACAAGTCTCAATAATTGAAGAGGTCTCTATAGTTGAAATCAAGGGTGGGGGCATTTGTGGTGTCACAAGAGAGGTCTCTACAGCTGAGGCTACAACACCAAACTCTATAGGGGTGGAGACAATTTTCCTCTTAAAGTTTACAGCAACACCTATAATCATTTCAGGAGGGGTCATCCGCGTTTGATCCCCAACCAGAGAAGTAATGGTTCCCCTCATTTCCATAATAGAGTGGCTCTCGCCATTATTTCATCAAGAACAGTTTCCTCAGGAAAAGAAAGCTCATCTATATTGATGGGATCATTTTCCATCTTTACTCTAGTCCTAGCTCCACTTAAGTCAAGAGATGAAAATATCCTCTTTGATGCAGACAAACTCTACTCTGCAAACCTTGTTGAAGTTTCTCATTCTCCTTCAACTATTAACCCATCACAAAACCAAAGTCAGAAATTAATATTTAGATTAACAAAAACAAGAGATAAAGAAGTTGCATACTTTATAACAAAGCATGGTAATGCCCTTTGGACATCTTATAGACACCATACTCAATTAAGGTCGAGGCAACATAGCACATGTTTTTTCCTCATCTGAGCTTAGATGGAGCCTATTATTCACCTTAAAGGGGGTACTCTCCAATAATAGAAACAACCCTAAATTATTTACATCCCATTTATGAGGTTCATCATCTTATTGTATCTCATTATCATCTACCCCCCTCTATTTCTTGATGTGTGTATATTTGCCCTAAAAGATCCTCTTTCATTAATTTAATGAGTTTGTTGGTGAAATTAAAAAATCAACACATATCATTGTCATCATTAGTACTAGCAACTAAATGGTAACAAGTTCTAAATATATTTACGATAGGCTTGATTCCTACAAGCTTAAAGAACTTGTCAAAGGCATATAAAATTATTCAACCATTGGGGAAGTAATCTCAAAGTTATACCAAAAAACTTTCCTCACAAACCCTTGAAAAGAGAAGTTATACCTTAACTCATACATACATATTGGGGAAGTAATATCAAAGTACCATTGACTAGAGGCCAAGGTCAATTGGCTAATTTTTTCATTCTTGGAAGGCAATTTAGCCACGTACTCCTCCAGTTACCAATTATTTACAAATACCACCTTATTTATGCTTAAGGTGCTAGGTGCATCGTCCTTGGGAGTTTGAGGTAGCCTCTCTCTCTCTCTCTCTCTCTCTCTCTCTCTTCCCCCCCTCTTGGGTTTTCTAAAGGAAATAGGGGAAGGAATTCTTCGATGTTGAGAACTACCTCCCCCCCTTCTAGAGGTGGAAGTTGGATTTCTACCCTCTCTAGTTTTAGGACCTAATCTAATGGACCTTTGTCCCCTACGACTTCCTTTAATTTATGGTTGAAACCTAAACTCATCAGCAAAAAAACAACATCCCTATTTTTAGGGTCATATCTAACTTTTTTAGAGTCCATTTTTTCTCATAAGAATGGAAAAAAGGAAATTTTTAGGGGCGGGGAATACTTAAAATGATAGTTTCGTCTTCATAAACAAAGCAAATCTCGCTCAAGGCTTTTTCAACAATTTGCTTTTACAAAGAGTGAAAGTAAAAGAAAAATACAAGCAAGAGAAGCTAGGGTTATAAAGGAAATAACTTTTGATCCTCACCATTGGATTCATAATTTATATTCTCTCAGTATTTATACTTTAATTCTTAGAGCATTTATAATACAAAAACAAGAACAAACACTATTATTCTTAGATGACTTTATCACTTGAGAGTCCCTACTAAAATGGACTATTTTGTAGGTGTTAAGCCTTTTACCATCAACCACCTACCTCGTGAGCTTTGAAAAAGAGAATATTGACGTGAACATGTGATTATCCATTGTCCAAACACTTAAAAATCTCATTCCTGAGCAAATTGATTTTAGAACATCATCAACTATTAATTATTATTCTCTTGATTGGCTATCAATTTATTCCTTGGACATTAATTAATGCAATGAAGTCTAAAGTATATTATGATTATTTATTTATTTTTATCATGATAACCTTTAATTTTTGTGTAAATTAAAATATTTTTCATTCAAAGATGATGATGATACAATTAAGCCTTGATTATTTTAGTTGTACTCTATAACACCCATTAATAAATATTACAATTGATGTACTATTAATTCGAATTATTTATCAAGGTGGATATGGATGATCTTTAAATGGTGGACTAGAGTCATTGATTTTGGAAAACAAATCATTTATAAAATTAATAAATTAACTTTATAATAAAATTTATATTTGATTTAAAATTATATAAAAAAGCCTGTATTATTTATACTTGTGAGATTGTTAATTAAAAAATTAAGCGACATATGAATGCTTAATTGATTATGACTTTAAAACTATAAAAATATTTTATGATACAATATATTTTAAACAACTTGTTATTACTATTAAAAATTATAATTACATTGCAATTCCAAAAAGAAAAAAAGACATTTAGGAAAAGTATTGTTGATCAAGGCACAAAATTATTGTGGATTGTAATAATCACATCATTTATGTTTTTTTTTTTCACTCAAGTTTTCTTTGCTCTTCAATTTTATCCTTTCAAATTGGTTTATTTGGGATCTAACTTGATATTTTACTTCAATTGACTTCATGTTGGGTTCTTATGATGTCGAGGAAAAAAATCCAGTACTTGTTTGATGCTTGATTTGGAAAAATACAATTTGATTTCATTGATTTAGAATAGTTGAAGTTTTAGGGATCGAGTTTGTAACAAAAATTAATGTTTAGGGACTGAATTGAAAAAAATTAAGGAAAATGGTTGGTATATGCAACATATGCATCAGCATGTAAGAACGCCAACCTAATTTGGGTGGTGCATGCAATGGCTACCATTATTCATTTACGGTCTTCCTTGATATCATTTGGTTTGTCTCGACAACCTCTTCCCTCCAAGACAGCACAAATGCATAAAAGAGGTTTGGTTTGGCTTCGACAGCCTAATCTTCCTTCCTTTTTTTTTCTCTCTTTCTTCTCTCTCCTTCCCTTGATTTTTGCACATGACATTATCTAAAATAGCAAAGTGGTCTCATTTGTTTTTGGATATCAAACTTGGTCCTCAGTCTTTTACTTTAGTTTTTTTTTTCAATTTCATCCTTAAATGTTAGGCTCTCTAGGAATTGTGTTTTGTAATTTTATTCGATTTGCTTTCTATTTGGTTATTTTTGTATCATGAATCGAATCACGAGTTTGGTTGAATAACCGAGTTGTTTTTCTTTTTGTTCTTTTTTAATTATTAGTTTTTTGCAATTTCATCATTCATCATCAGATTTGTTGAGAATTGAGTTTATGATTTTTTTTGTTTGATTTCCTATTGGGTTATTTTAGTATCGAGACTTACGTCGTGATTTTAACAGGTTAGTCCGGATTGACTAGGATCAATTTTATTTTGTACTTTTTGTTATTTGATTTTTTTTATCAAATGCATCCTTCAACATTGGGTTAGTCAGACATTAGGTTTTGTAATTTTTTTTTATTTGCTTTATATGGACTTATCTCAGTCTCATAATCCGGGAAAAGATGACCTAGATCTCAAGTTTGACAGACTAAGCCTGGTTGACGTGCATCTTTTTTGTCCTTTTTTTTCAAATTAACTTTTTCTCTAATTTCATCCATCAACACTTGATTGGTGGAGAATTAAGCATCGTATGTTTTTCCAAATTGCTTTCATGGGGTTATTAGGTTCTCGTGACCCAAGTCGTGGATTTGGAAGGTTAAACCATATTGACTTATATTGTTTTTCGTCATTTTTTCTAAATTGAATGTTTTTTTTTCAATTCCATCTTTCAACATTTTATTGATTGAAAATAGAGTTTTATTATTTATTTTGAATTATTTTCTATAGGATTATCACGATTTTATGACTCCGGTCATGAATTTAAAAGTTTATCACAGGTTGGTACAAGCCGATCTTGTATATTGTCATCTAAATAGTTTTTAAAATAAATCATCTAATATACCTATGTCTTCATATTTAAAAAAGGTTTCGAACAATATGCATAGAATTTTGAATTCTTGATAATAAAACATCTATTAAAAAACAAGTCAAGCAATACATCAGAGGTTGGTTCTAGCAGCAAAGGGCTGGTCCTCCCTGTGAGGCAAACATAGTTTGAATCCTTGCTAGTAGTGGAACCCGCTTTAAGATGCCCGACGATACCAGGAAGTGGATTGGTCTTTTGGTTTGGAAAGGGTTGGAGAACACCCTTTCCAAACCAAAAGAAAAAAAGGAAAGAAAAAAGAAGAGACGACTCGGGTGTGAAACATGTGACATAGCTCTTCTGCCTTGCTATTTTATTTCTCCTTTCCCTGATCAGAAAAAGACAGCCTTGGCCATTCATAATCTCCACTATTTATTTAAAAAGTGCTATGAAAAATGAAGTCAAATTCATTTTTTCAACTTTTCAAAATATTTCTCTGCACTGCAAAATTACCAATTTATTGCAAAAAAGAGAGAGCTTTCATGGACAAAATTCTTCATGTTGTCCCAGTCAATAGAACATTATGGCATCTGAGTTTCTCCTATCTGTCCCTCTCTTCATCAACAGCGTCCTTTGGAGATTTTATCAAGGCAAGTTTGAATTTTCGTTACCATTTTCCGCTGGTTCTGAGAGATCCATTCTAGTCCATTTTGTACGCAGTGTAATCAACAACAGAGTGCAGGTTTGGCATGACAGACCGCAGATTAAACCAATCCATAATCCCTGATCCCAAATGGTCCCACAGCAGGATATGAAAATCGATAGAAAAAAGATTGAAAATAAGATGAGTAAAGAGAGTACGAAAATCCAGAGGACAAAGATTGAGAATAAGATGAGTTACTATGTACATTTTCCTCAATTTTGTATGCAGGGAAATTGCTTTCATAGAAGGTGAAAATGTCTAAAATGTTTCTGTGAATAGCTGCATGCTTGTGTAAGTAAACGCAGAAACAGACTATTTTTGTTTGGTTTCACCTTAGAATAAAGCTTGAACTTAAATCCGAGGAGAGTTGCCATCGGCATTCCAATGCAAAAGAATGTTGCTACATTTACAATAACAGCCAGATTCTGCCAACCACACCCTCTTGTTACCCCTGCGTCAAATGAAAATACTTACATTAAGATCTGAACAAGTCATACAGTTAGCCACCTCAAGGAAAGGATAGAGAAATTAGAGCAGATAAGGAAAGAAATAGGATCCTTGAAACCTGTAAAGACGACTTGGAAGGCATCAAGTGCGATAGAGATAGCGAGGAAAGGTGTCATCGAGGCAAAGGCTTTTATAATGGAAAGGTCATCAGTGAAGAAGCCAGCCCAGATATCATGACCAATGACTAGTGCTAAAACAATTAGAAGAGCAAGAAGGACAGAGAGCTTGAGAGTCGTAGCCATGGCTTGTTTAGCTTTATCAGGATTTCCTGCTCCCAACTCATTAGACACCCTTGTACTATTAACAGAAATTCGTAGTTTCAATATCTAAAAGCGTATAGGATCAAATTACGGAAATGCTATAACTAAGAAGTGTCAAATTAATTTCCAACCATTTACCTCACAGTAGCGCTTAGACCTGAGGTACACATGTAGGCAATGTCTTCTGTGTTCACACTGAAGAGAAACGAAAACATCACCATAGTCAAGTCAGGAAAACAAGTGCAGAACAGTTACATTTTGGCAAAAAATGTGTTGTGGTCATGTGGTGTACACTGTAAAGCATACCACATTGCAATCACAGATGTAGTTAGTTCTGCGTTTGGCATCATTCCTGCTATGAGCACCAAAAGCTCGAATGCCCAGTACTCCAGACTAGCAAATCATCAAAGAGAGCTTGTAAGATATATGACATCACAAACCTGCTACCAATAAAATGAAGCATTTTTGTTCTCTTGCCACACCATTGCAGCAGAGGGTAGGGCCAGTTTCGAGTTTATTGGGATGTGACGTAATGATTCAGAAGAGAACCCCTCCCAAGTATGTTTAAATTTCTTTGAATAAATCACAGATATGACCAACACAATAGTTGAAATCCACAAAGATATTGAAACCGCCAACGAAGCTCCTCTGAAACCAAGAGCTGTCTTATGATCCAATGCATAAGCTGTACCGATGTGAATGCACATTGGGATTCCTGAAAGCAGGATGAGGGGCATGACAACAGATTGTGTCTGAAGAAACCTCAAGATGTTTTGAAGGAATCCAAATGCAAATATGCCTGGAATCAAATACTTAAAGAGCAGCAGCTTTTGAAATTTGAGGATCTTGACGAAGGAAGATGAGTAAAGGCTCTGTGTAAAGCCAGATAATGCTTATGATTATGGAGCACAGAAAGGATATGATGCAGGAAGCTTGAAGATGAATTCCTAATGTTCTGTATTGTCTTGCACCAAAACCTTAACCACAAAGTGTCTCAAGTGCTCCACTTAATCCAGTCTGGGACAACGAAGAGAAAGAGAAAGAAAATTAGAAAGCAGGATCATATGCATTATGCTTGATAAACAAAAAGAGTTGATCGAAGCATTAGGCCCAAAAGGACTAAAACATTGCTCTATGTAGCAGAAAAAGAAATCAATTCAAATTAAGGATGCAAACCACTTAAGCTAGAGCTCTGCCATTCCTACTCCAAATCATTTTCCTTGATTGTACGTTCAGTGTTGCGGGGGGCGTGAGCGCAGCGACGTCGTTTGGCGACGGCAGAGGCTCTTGTCGTGCCTCCTGATGATGAGGTGTGATGTGTGTTGGGAAGGGTTTACGGATTTAATCATAAAATTATAATTAATGTTTAGGAGTCGCCACCTAATATTATGGTTACTAGAAACCTATAGTATAGTCTGTGTGAGTCTGAGTAAGCGACTGGTTGTGCAAGGGGAAGACGAATCACCTCCAGTGCACCCTACCTAAGGTAAGCTGCATTGTTGTTTAATTATTTTTCTAGGTCGGGTTTCTATTCGTTGGCCTTTTCCAAGGTTCAAGGCAGATCTCTCTTCATGAGAAAGTCTCTACTTTATCGGGTTAAATCCTAATCGTATTTTTACACCTTGTATCTTTAATTCCTGAAGGTGTACTTTATCGTGTAATTTTACACCACACAAATATTAAAGTCTACATCTAGACCCTAAAAAAAATATTGGAAAAAGGTTTTTGATATTTTGGCCAAACCCTAATGGATGATCATAAACTCTGGTTATGATATCCATTTTTGGATTTTAAAAACATGAGAAAGATTCAATTTTTTTAATGAAAATATGCATTGAGAATTTTTAGGATTTGGCTGTATGCATGAAAATAAATTTTTTTTTTTTCATTTTTGAAAAGGGAAATTAATTCAAAAGTTTTTGAGACTTTTTTTTTAAAATGTTTTGAATTTTTTTTAAAAAAAATATTTCAGAGAAAACCGGGTATTTTAATACCAAATTTGTATTTTACAGTATAAATATACAACCCGATATTATGCAAAATTGGTAGAAAAATATTTAAGAAAATCACAATTTTTTAAAAATGATTTTTGAATTTTTTTGGATTTTTTAAAAAATAATATTATAATATATATTATATTATATAATATTAACTATGTGGGCTGGGCCAGCCCAGCTAACTGGCCAAGCCCAGGAACTTTGGGTTGGGCCGATCTCAACCCAACATACCATTTTATTTTCTTTTTAGGGCCGGGCTAGACCCAAATGGTTCGACCCAGGCTCGCATGGTTGCTGGCCCGACCCACCAACCATGCAAATTAATAAGGTTGCATGCAGAACGAGAATTCGTTTGCATGCAGCAACTTAGCTGCAGCTACGGTGGGGTGGCGTTACCTGATGCTGGAGTGCCTAAATGGAGGCCTGGTTGGTCGAGACGGGGAGAGGCCGACGTGAGGACGCTGGCTGAGGCTGTGGCAAAGATGGTGGTTGGTGGCAGAGGAAGCAAAAGAAGAAGAAGAAAACGGGAGGGGCTGTAGAGAGGAGAGAGAAACCGATGGTGGCTCTTGGTGGTTGGTTGGTGGTTGTGTTAGCTTCCTGTGGTGCAGTTGGTGGTGGCTGTAATGGCGGAGAGAAGAGAGAAAGTGAAACAGACGGCAACAAAGGAAAAATTCTGGGGAGGAAGGCTGGTTTTCGGCCGACTTTGGACCCAATTTTCTACTCCCTCAGGACATGAAATCCACCTCTATTTATAGGCAGTGGAAGAGGGCAATCTTATCTTCACCGGGAAAAAATTTCCAGCCCTTGATTTGACTGGAAGAATCCAAACCATTGGTTCAAAGTATGTACCTTGAACTGCCAAATCTGATAGTTCAAGGTTGCCCGAGTTGGCTACTTTAGGCCAGTCACCGGAGTTGTTTTGATGTTTATAGGCCAGAACGGACGATACTCGGGGATAGAGGGGTTTCAGGTGACCATTTTGGTGCATGTGTTGTCAATTTTGGGGGACATATGAGGCATTAAAAGCACCTGCAAAACTGCTACCCAAACAGCATTCACGAGGAAGATAATAAACAGTGACCAGGCGAGGCATCGCCTGGTCTCCCTTTTTTTTTTGTTTTTTATACTCAAAACGGTGCTGTTTTAGGTTTGAATTAGGGATTTTACCAAAGTTCAATGTAGTCCTCTAGCTTTCAATTTGTTTCAATTGAACCCCTAATTCACCCTAAACCTTTGATATAATGCAATTAGGCCCCTGTGGAACTTCAACTTCAGCCCCGTATTTACGTGCTTTTTGCATTATGGTCCTTGATCTCGGATTTATGCAATTTCACCCCTAGTTGACTATTAAACTTTCAATTTCTTCAATTTGACCCCCAGATTTTGTCAATTAAACCCCTATAGTTTGACGCCTTTTGCAGATTGGTCATTGGCTGGGAATTTTGTCAATTTAACCTCTAATTGACCCCAAAACTTCAATTTTCTTGCAATGTGGCTCATAATTTCAATCAATTAACTTGGTAAAAATTAAATTTGGTCTCTTAAAATTCCAATCTTCTCAATTAAGCCCAAATTAGGCTCCCAAACTTAAGTTTTCACCAATTAAGCCCCAAATAAAATTAATTTGACCAATTTAAAGTATAATTAAGTCCTTGCACTTAATTAAATCCTTCAATTGGACCCAAATTAATTCTTAAACATAATTAAAATTCAATTTGGCCCATGATTAAATCAAATTGGCCTATTAAAAATTTAATTATGTCCTTGGACTTAATGTTTATGCAAATTCGTCCAATAATCATTTAATTTGACCTTAAATATGCATTTTTTTTTGGTATAATGGGGTACAACTAGGCCTTGAATTTCCTCTAAAATTGCAGCTTGGTTTTTATGTATATTTTTTTGGAATCCTTTCCTGTCTGCTTGCTTCACGTCGCCAGCTTTTATTATTATTATTTTAAAAATAATTTTTAAAGAATAACCAGAATTGGGTTATGAATGAGCTGGTAGTGTTTAATTTCCAATCAAATCTTTCACTTCTTTTTCAATTTTCAGCAATTAACAATATTTGTTAATACTTCCTCGATTTAGAAGGTTTTTTTAACTATGAATAATTTTTTAAAAAATATTTTGAAAATAAAATAAAAATTAATTTTTTTTATTTAAAAACTGTCCTAACAGCAGCTCTAATATAAACACCCCCTTCACCTTCTCACTCTAAAATTTAAAACCTCAAGCAA
>Ga0325402_1004958_pt1 | contig 12383 bp, 5 predicted proteins | sample PopdelMetagenome_22_FD_207212 | JGI IMG/M metagenome (GOLD analysis project Ga0325402, IMG submission 207212) | Populus deltoides microbial communities from Bellville, Georgia, United States - Xylem-PdKOR-R3 | ecosystem: Host-associated > Plants > Phyllosphere > Stem > Wood/Secondary xylem...
GGCCGTGGGTTCCTTATTTATACACGGCACACTCGTCTGGCCTCTTGTTTTTCCTCCATGTGGGATAGTTAAGTAGAACGCGAAGCTAGGTCTCCTTTCGACCCAACTGCACCTTGACAAATCTTTCTTGCTCCCAAGTTTGATTTATTGACTGGGAATCAAAACTAACAGTTAGATTTTACTTGGGACTGGAGACTTGATTTCGAGTTGTGAAGCTAAACACTGCTTCTTCACAAATACAGAATGGAGGACCAGACTAGTCTATCATCTCTCTCAGAGATCAATTGTCAACGAATTAATGGAAGATATATGTTCCTAATTGTTACATTCTGGAAGAGTAAAAAACAATAATTTGTTTTTATCCTCGATGGTGAGAAGCTTAGCTTTCAGATTATATAGTTTTTTTGACGTGATATCATAGTTTTAATAACTAAATAATTATGTTTATTTTTTGAAATTAATTACCAATACAGTATAATATGATTTTGTATAAGTTATACATAAATAATTTTTATTTAAAAGTGTGTATTAGAGAATAATATAAATTATAATTTAAAATCTTAATTTTTATTACAAAATTCACACCTTATATACCACTATATATTTCTTTGACGTTTTATTTTCTGTTTTGAATTTTTTTTTTTTTTTTTTTGTAAGGAAATTCATAACTTCTACCAATATGCCATGACATCCTAGTCCTAGCTTGTGCTTTTGATCAAATGCTTAATTTGGATATATTTTTTCTTTTATATGAAAAAGTTAGTCAATCAATCTATCTAAAAATTTTGAGAATTAGATACACCATATGAGGATAAATGGAATAGCTTAGAACCTGCCAGGGACATTAAAATTAAGTATTGTAACCATTTAGGTAGTGACTCAGTGGTAAGAGCTTGGGACAAAGAGGTTTGCTCCCTCTATGGTCTCAGGTTCGAGCCCTGTGGTTGCTTATATGATAGCCACTTGAGGATTACATGGTCGTTAACTTCAAGGCCCGTGGAATTAATCGAGGTGCACGCAAGCTGACCCGGACACCCACGTTAAACTAAAAAAATATATATATTGTAAAATCGCATCTACCATGAATTGAGTGAAATCTTGCAATTATCCAAGAAACTTCATATTACTATTATATTTATCATACTCTTTTTAGATGCGGTTTAACATTAGTAGAGTCAAATTATCAATATTATCAATATTTTGGTAAGATTTAAAGAGTTGTTGAGTTTTTCCTATATTGTTTTTTCGTAAGTTGATATTGATAATATATTTAGCAGTTGTATAAACACAAGCTTTACAATTGAACTAGATGATATGACCGCGCAATGTCATAGGCTTATGGCATGTTTGTGCGTTATTGTGGGTCTGTGAAAAAATAAAAAAAAAATTATATGAAGAAAAATTGTTGTAATTCACAGTGTTTTTAAGAAAAAAATTACAAACTTAAATTCTTAACCGAGTTAATATTAAAAAAATAAAATGAACAAAATTTTTTTTGAAAAAAATCACAATTAAAGGAAAAAAAACCATGCAGTGAAATATTGTAGCAATCTATAGTGTTTCATGAGGAAATTTACAGTTGTAATTCTTAATCAGCTCAATATTAAAAATAATAAAATCGATAAAGATAATTTTGAAAAAAATCATAACAAAAAAAATCATGTGGGGAAACACTGTAGCAATCCAAAGTGTTTTAAAGAAAAAAACTACGAAGTTAAATTCTCAACCAGCTTAATATATAAAAAAAATAAATTCGACAAGGACAATTATGAAAAAAAACAAAAAAAATCATAAAAAAAGGAAAAAAAAACCATGTGGGAAAACACTGTAGCAATCTACAGTGTTTTAAAGAAAAAAAACTATAAAACTAAATTCTCAACCAACTCCATATTAAAAAAATAAAATCAACAAAAACAATTCTGAAAAAAAACACAAAAAAAAGAAAAGAATATAATTTTGGAAAAAAATGAAAAAAAAAACATGTGGGGAAAGTTAAAGTTAAATTCTCAACCAGCTCAATATTAAAAAAAATCGACAAAGATAATTTTGAAAAAAAACATGTGGGAAAAACATTGTGATAATTCACAGTGTTAATTTAAAAAAAAAACTACAAAGCAAAATTTTCAACCAACTCAATATGAAAAAAATAAAATCAATAAAGACCATTTTGAAAAAAAAAACCATTTAGAGAAACATTGTAGCAATCCATAATATTTTAAAGAAAAAAACTATAAAAATAAATTTTCAACCAATTCAATATTAAAAAAAATCAACAAGAATAATTTAAAAAAAAACACAAAACAAAAACAAAAACAAAAAGACAATCTTGGAAAAAAAAAATATAAAACCTAAAAAAAGAGAAAAAAAATAAAAGAAAGATAAAGAAAATATATAAAAAAACTACAATATTTTTCCTACACGTTTTAGAGTACGGTTAATATTAGTTAATAATAAATCACAGTTTAATTTTATTTTTAAAAGGAAAACTGCCTCTAGCAGATTCCTTTTGTCGTCACATTTTTTATATTTATTCACCTATCATTGACTCGTGGGTTCACCGTATCTAAATATTAGTATTTATTTGTTTTTATATTTTTAAATGTTTTTAAATAATTTTTTTTAAAAAAAAGTACTGCTACGGACTCTTAGTAATAATGTGAAAGGTAATGATTGAAAGTTCAAATTATTACTAAAACTTTAATTCTCTTATGCGCGGTATGTTTTAGATGAAGAAAAAATCAAATATTTTTATCATTTAATTATTACGAGTATCTTTAAATCAATCTGCGTTGTAAATGATACTGTAGATTATATCACAAATCATTCTAATATGTGTCTTTTATATTAACATGGTACGTGCATTTAATAATACGAATCCATAGATTTATATATGTTATATATGATTCATGAAAACTGTAAATCTTCAAGAAAATTAACCTAAACTAGTCTCCAGCTTAATTATAATAAATTTATTTTTTATTGACACTCAAAATAATATATTTTGTTAATTAGATCCCATTTATTTCAATTTTTTGGGTCATTTTGTCAAGTTTTATTGATATGTTCCACCTAGTATGCCCATTTTATATAATAAAATGGCGTTTTATAAGAGAGAAATTGACGTAAGAATTATAGAAAATTGAAAGAAGTATCTAACTAAGAAATCTCTAGAGCATATAAGACCTAATTGATAAAATTATTTGATTTGTAACTCAATTGATAATTTTACATGCTAAGGGTAATTTGACCTTTACACGCAGATAATTATAGAGAAACAATTTAAATAAATTAGAAAAAGATAATGATAGCGGGGAAAAAAAGAGACCAGCAGAGAAAAATTGACTAGGCAAAAATATATGGCAGGGTTAGCTAGGTAAGTCTTTTTTCAAGGTGACACAGTCATGTGACCAGTTTTCAATGTCTTTATCTTTGAGATAAACAGAAAACTCAAAGAATACTCTTAACTATTTTCTTTTTTTTAAAAGAACTTGCTATGCAAGTTCGATTTGATTCATGCTTAGGGCTCTATATGAAATTCATATAGAATCCAAAATAAACCGAGCTTGATTAGTGTTTTTAAATTATTTTGATGCGCTGATGTCAAAAATAATTTTAAAAAAATAAAAAAACATTATTTTGATATATTTCTGAATAAAAAGCATTTTAAAAAGTAACTGCAACCACACTCCCAAACACGCTCGCGCTACAACATTATGAGGTTTAGCGTCTGTTTGGAAAAAAAGAAGATAAATATTATTTTTTAAAGTGTTTTTTATTTGCAAATGAATTAAAATAATATTTTTTATATTTTTTAAAATTATGTTTTACATAGCATATTAAAATGATTAAAAAATACTAAAAAATAATTTAAAACCAAAAAAAAATAATTTTTTTAAAAATATGATTGTATCAAATAAAACCTTAATGCATGGATAGCCCTATAAATTATTTACAAATTACAATGGGATTGTTTAGATAAAATGGCCTGGCATTGTAGAAAAGCTTTGCAACCAGTGGCCTTCTGGTCCGATGATAAAAATAAAAAAATTAGGTGGATATGATTTTACTTTTCCGTGTGAAATATAAAACGAAAGTCTACAAACCTTTGAGAAATTTCATTATTATAGAAGAACCTTTTAAGCCATAATCAAGATTATAATGTGATGAATGATAAAAAAAAAAACTATAAAACAATATTAATTTTTGGACTGAGTCCAATTGAATCTACGTAGTATTTTATATAATATGCATATATTCATAAATATTGTTATAAATAACTAAGATATTTATATAAAATATATTAAAATTTAGATATTTTTTAAGATATTTATTTCAAAAATATCTTAATTCAAGAGCATAAAAAAAAGTTAGAAAATTAAATTTCATCTCTATCTCGAGACAATACAGCATTCAATACAGAGACCACCGATATTATTCACTTGATCCAGATCCAGATTCCTAGCCTTTATATCATTAAAATTGGACATGCTTGTACAATAAATTAATTTATCTAATGGGAAACATTAAAATATAAAAAAGGTGGCAAATAAAAAAGAGAGAGAAGAAAAGTACTAACAGCCAGATTGGACTATCTAGACGCAACATGTGACGTACACGTGCCTTTGAAGCAGTTGTTATCCCTATATTATCCATTTCCATACTAGCCGTTGGTTGCCCTTTAAACATTTAAATATTAGAGACTTTGACTGCACGAAACCTGTCAGTTGGAGTTAGGCCATCTCTTCGGAGGCGAAGCCTTTGATTAATTCTTGGTGCATAAAAGCTGTCACATGGAGGTGGCGTGCTGGGACACAAAAGTAGATGCTTCCCTCTCTGGATCAACTTTAACTTGTCTTCGAAGCTGAAAAATATTGATAGGCTGAAAAAGCGTATTCGAAGAATAGAGCGAGAGAGAGAGAGAGAGAGAGGAGAGAACAATATCAAGAAAATTCACCAGAAGCTACACAACAGCCATCACAAGAAAGCAACAAAAGACAAGAAATAATTTCTTTGAATTTTTATGTTCTTCCAAATTTGAAAAGAAAAGTATTACAGAAAATAAATCAATGAACGCAAGAAAAAACACTGTAGATTCTGTTAGAGTACCTTTATTCCATCAAATCATTTACAAATGCCGACCTCTCAGAGTTTGGAAAGGTGGCAATGAATCAACTGAGTATGAAAATACTACATAATTTTGAATAATTTGTACATCTCCTGTTCGTGTTAACATATTTCTTTCTTTGTGTATCATATTGACTGGATATCTTCAACTCCATTTCCAACAGCGTGAGCGTCAGTAATCTTCAGTATAGCAGTCTGATTCTTGCTATGTTGCTTAGCTTGATGTTGGGACCAGTAAGCGTGTGCAGCCAACACCCTGTCCAAGAGCTCCTGGGGCACAGGCTCACCCCTTCTTTGCTGAGGGGCAATCTGCGCCGTGTGAACCAATGTCTTCCATTTATCCTGCACAAACCCAACAGGGCCAGCACTATAAGCTACCAACAAAAAGTTATGATACTGATAATCACAAACCTTCGTGGATGCAACACCTCCTCAAAGGCATTATTTTTAGTACTTAGGATTCATCGGGAAGGGTGTTCTACACTTCTACCTATAATAACTAGGTAGGGGAGGGATTGGACAGCCTTAAAGACCACTACCTATTTACAAAGTTCCCGAGAAGGAAAGTTCGCATGGCTGTACAGCCTGCCTCCATAAATGAAATCCAATCACATCACATTCTCAATTCTCAATCCAAAACCCCATTGACACCGTTCAATTAAGGAAATATTACATCCAATCCTACGAAATGATAGTATCAATTTCATATGGAAAACTAAACAAAATCCTTACCTTCAAATCCACATAAGTCCGATGGTCCGCATCTTCAAAAGAACACAATTTAACATCACGCCACCTGCAAATGAGAATATTGTTAAACTTCAAAAATGCATGCACAACACACCTTGATCAGAGGTCCAGAAAATAGAATAGCACCATACCTTCCAGTTCCTAGTTCCTCAACTGCATGCACTAGTGCTTCTACTTCTGACACAGAGAATGGTCTCCTGGTTCGACGCTGTACAAGTTCAGATCGCTTAGATTTCTGGTTTAAAGGAACCATAGCAAGTTCCTCAGTATTCACCGGTGGAACTACAACCAGAGCTCTGGAATCCGACAGTGTATTGTCAGTTACTATGTCAGCATGGGAGGAAACTGATTCACGATTACTTTCAATATTGGTGTCCAAATTAGTCAGTGGGGGAGGATCAGGTAAGGCGTCAGAAATTCCTGAATCTACAATAGGAGTGGTTGGCGACCTGGAAATAAAGTAAAAAACAAATTAAGTAGTGTAAGAAGCCTAATATAATGATAGATTGGTTTACTATTTGCTCAACTCAAAGTAAATAGCAGCACCAAAATAAATTTTATTTTGTAAGACAAGGAAGCACTACACAAATGCCAATACCTGGGAATGGTAGCTCATCATTAATTGCCAGTCAACACAAATTCAATACAAAAAACACATTTCAATTACCTCGATATAAGTTGAGATGTGTCACATGGTAATAGTGCTGGAGGATCTTCAGTGCACAAGGGTGGGGAAACTTGCACGGGAGTAGGCTCCAATGAGAAACCCAGAGTATCAAGATTCTCATTAGAAGTGATGCCAGTCTGCAATAGGGTTCTATTGTCATCCCTAACCTTCTTTCCATGAAGAAGCACCCCAACTCGTAAACCACCTCCAAGTATAGCACTTACAGCCTCCACTACAGTCCGCTATAGAGAGTCACATAGGAACAAAATACAACATCAGGAACTCAGCAAGACATTAGCAATACTTTAGCCCAGAAAACTTGCTTAAAATTTCCAATGCCAATAAATAACATAATTACAGCATGTATATATACAAAAGATATTCATCAAGACATCATCCAAGGCAATAATCCTAATGTATGGCAAAAGAAAATAAAAACCAAAATGGAGTGGCAATTCTGAAAACATTCTAGATGCACGTAAACATATGATAAGTGAACACTCGCAGACAAAATGGAAGACTGCAAATCTATTATACCTTCAGTGAACCAACAGTTGCAGTTTCTGGTACCTCAATTAAAAGCTCTGGAACTCTAAAGGACTTAATACTGAACTTCACTGTGCAAAAGAATGAAACAAGCATAAGAACCTCTGGATACCAGGAAAATAGAATAATAAGTCATTGTACATCAATTCCAAACTAACTCTAATACCTTGAGAATCCTTGGAGTGGAAGGATGCTTGATGACCTATAACAGAAGATGATACCCCATTAGCTGCATCTAATAACTACAACTATTTAGGAAAACTCCAGGGCAGCAGAAACCAGGAAAGTCGAGAAAAAACAGGGTTAATATTGGTAACAAGGGAGAAAATGACCAACCGTGAAACATTATGGAAGCACCATTCTTGTCTCCAGTCATATTCTTATCAGGTGAATTGCAAACACTTTCACTGCTGAACCCTCCATCAGAAGTCAAAACTACACTATGATCAGTAAACTTCCTCCTCTTAGAAAAGGTGTTAAGTTGATACCTTTCACGACTGTAACATAATTTCCTCTTGAGATAGTGAGACTTCGCCCCCCCTTCTAAAAATGCTGGATGACAAACTTCAATATCAGAATACATTTATCTCCATCCAGATATGCAAATATACAATAATCAAAGAGAGATACAGAGCATGATATAAACAAGCTACCACATTGCCGCTTACCAGGTTTGGAAAATTCACAATCCTTCAATTTTGGAGCTACTTTCCAGTATTTGGAAGTCAGCAATTTCCTTATTCTTCGGTCTCCAATTCGTTGTGGAGGCCTAAAAGCCTTTGACTTTGTTAAAGGTTTATTACACCTAGTAAAGTTTTCATCATCATCTCTAATACCTAATTTAGTACCATTCCTGTGCCTTGGAATAGAAGCACTAGGAACAGGGTCCCTGCATGATGGCAATTCAACATTGCTGACTGAATTGATCAATGCAGGAAATTTCATGCACATTTCCATGGGATCATTTGAACTGCAGGGATCAACAATCAAACCTCTAGTATCTAGCCCGTCACACCTTTTCTGTCTACTTAATCCATTGTCCACATAACCATCACAAGACACCCTAGAATCAGAAGAGCCCTCGGCTTTACCAGGGATATTTTCACATGTACTCTTACTTTTGCAAATCACAGACTTCAAATCAGCACCACCATTCTTTGAGGAATTGGAATTCGTGATCATTGAAGAGCGCTCCAGAAATAAATTGCTCTCAGCATGTGGAAATTCATTTAGAAGGCACTTTTGATCACTGTTTGGCGAGGAAAACCGAGTAAAAAAAGCACTTTCTCCACAACTTCCATGATCAAGGCATTCTGCTTTCAATGGTCTATCATCATCTTGCTCAAATTTCACACCACCACCACCACCACCAATTATAGGTTGATCATTTGCTTCAGATGCATTACTGGAAGCTGAACTTTCACTCTCCTGCAATAGCTTGCCTGCTAGGGAAGCAAGCAATTCAAATGCACATATTTGACTATCCTCAACTTTCATCTTATTCAACCCCCTCCCCTGGAACCAATAACCAAGACACAAATGGTTAAAAGAGTGGCTGTCATGAATGGCAAAGGCTAGGCAAACCTTAAACTGCAATAAATACATACTCTAGCTGATCTCGGAGCCCTGGGAACTGGGGGCATATGAAAGCCATTGAAACCATAATATTGTCTCTTCTTCACCACCATATCTTAAGCATGCATGGCAATCAGGGTTCATCAAACAAAAAGCATCACTGCTCAGATCCGCATATCTGTCAGAAAATCCAGGAAAAATAAAAGGAGATGACTAAATGAGAAAATCCATATTGCAAGAGTAAAAAAATAAAAGAAAAGAAAAACACGATCTTGTTCCTGAACAAAATTTTGTAACACTATAAGATTCTGACATCAAAATTTAACAAAAAAAAATTGCATTGCACATTTAGTTCTGGTTACTCACAGAAACACATACTAACAAAGTCACCCCTTCAAAATGATTAAATCAATAATTGTTATAGCTAAACCACCAGTGACCACCAAAAACAGAGATCCATATTACCGATGTTTCATAACACGCAGAGAATAAAAAATATATATTCAAGAAGAAAAAAAAAATGCATATTGCAGACATGGGTCTATACTTTACGTCGAATTGATCTTCGATTTTTTTTTTTGGCAGGGATCAACAGTGATCTAAATTAAAAAATGAAAAAAAAAAATTCTTCTCCGCTGGAATTATCATACTAACGGTAAGATCCCAAAAAACCCAAGTAGCGATCAATCACAGTAGTATAAAATTAAAACATAGGCAGCAATCATCTACATGAAATTAGGTCTTAGGAATAAGAATCCGTCGTCCTAATTCCAAATCCAGAGCTGGAATTCAATTTCCATAAAACCCTCCCATAAAAACAATTATCCATAAATCTCAAATCCTCCATCAATTTGCAAACTTAATACCCTTCAAAATCTAATTATAAATCATAGTAGATTTTATTTGTAAAAAAACTGAAAATAGAACCGTATCTAAATTCCTTAAGCCACAAACACCACTGCCGTGATCTTGAATTCTGCAGAATCCCAATTCCCAGAAAAACCCATTTCCACCTTATCTAACCAAACCTAACTTCCACGATTAGACCCTGATCTCGAAAAAAAAAATCTCACTAAAACCCAAACCCCTTAAATTTTCACCGTGTGATCAGATTCAACTTTCTCAAACACAATTCAAAAGAAAACAGAGAATTCAAAGGAAATCCAATTCTTCACTCACCTTGTATTATAAACAACGATCGATCTTCGTGTTAGAAACCTCTACAGTTATGTACAGATTGAATAAAAAATGAAAAAACAAAACGAAAACTCGCTGTAGAATTTCACAAATCCCGAGATCGGAGAATTCAAGAAACCCAGAAAACAATGTCACCCGAAAAACTATTCAATTGAATTCAAATCTCTCTCTTTCTCTAGATTCTTTCGCTCTGGCTCTCTCTCTCTCTCTCTCTCTGAGAAATGGCAAGGCAATAAACCACCAAAAAATAGTGGCTTAAACCTCCCCCCTTATATCCTTTTATAAATTTATGACCACAAAACCGGACCAACAAGTAAATGTACGGGCAATAGGAGGTCATCCACATAAACTCTTCTCTCTCCGTGAATTTTTCAAGCCAGCATGGGTTTTGCCACACGTGGCGATGCTCTAAATTATGTCGTGGGTTTTAATTTTTTTTGGGATAAGAAAAAGAAAGAGGTTCGCCATGTGGGTAGTTATTAGAGTTTGATGTGGGCACTTTTTTTTCTTTATTGGTCCACTTATCATGTGGGCCTACTGTATTTTAGGCCCACGTGCTTGAATTTGAGGTTCGTGTATCTTGACCAATGACCACCAGTAAAAGTCATGCTTGCCATGCTTAAAATTTACTGCAATTAAATTTGTCATCTCTAATCCTAGCTTAATCAAGACTTAGGGTTCCGATGTGCTCGTAAAGGCATTCCATTAATTATCTATGATGATTACTGTACAGGGGACATTCGATTCATGAGCGTGCGAGAATAGTTATATTACTAATTAAGATAATTAAAATATTATTATATTAATAGAAACTTTAATAAATTTCATTCAGAAACGCGATTTGTACAATTAACACTGCAGAGAAGGTTAGGCTATTGCTACATGAGTCATGTGGCTATTAAAAAAAATCGGAAATTGTCATTTATTCCTTGTAATAAAAATATAGAATGCAAATGAGGGAGCTGTCTGTCTGATCATTTCCAAGCTCACGGGCTTGCGCTCAAGAATTGGAAAGCTAATGTTTTTCCTGCCTCCCCGTGGCCTTGTAGAAATCCAACCGAAAGAGACCCTTTACTACCGAATGGTCGCATCATTTCCCTGTCCGAGGATTTTCTTTCCTCCTTTCCTTTTTTTTTTTTTTCTTTTTTGCCCTTCGCAGTGGATTTCCTGCTTGTTTGAAAACAATCGTGCATGCATTGTCACTGTGGACGGTCTGTATTAACTGAGACTGTTGTCTTTGTTAAATTTGTTGTAAAAAAGTTTACTGGCGAGTATATAATACTAAAGTTAATGAAATGATGATATTGATTGAATTTGAATAAAACTGCGAAAATAAATCATGAAATTTAAAATTGACACCATAACTAAGCATCATCATTATATTAATATTGGTATTTTAGCAACACTCCATAATGATGTTAATGGAGTGTAGACTTCTTTAATTAAGTCTATTTGATAAGAAATAATTTCTCTAATATTTTTGTAAAATACATGGAAGTGTTGCATTTGATTTAAGTATTGTATTTAAATCCATAGGCGTAATTAATCTGACAACGTGTTAGAGCTAGATAAATTTAGAGAGTTTGACCATGTTTAGGGTGCAATGGCAAAAAGCTCAGGGCTTGACACTCGCAGGAAATGCTTGCCAAGCCCACCCCGTTGGCATGGCAAAGCACAAGCTCAGGCTGTTGGGTATGGTAATACATGTCATATCTAGCTGTGTTTGGGCTTGATAGTGTGTCAGGCCCAGCACGCCTTGTGTTGGGGCGCATTTGAGCTTAGTAATATATCAAGTGTAATATGTCTAATATTTTGAAAAACTTATTCCTCAATGTTTTTTTTTTTTTTTGATATTTCTAAAAATATATTAAAAAATTTATTAATAAAATCTTGATTCATTCTATATCAGTTGCAAAAGCATGGAAGTTGGAGTGATTACTATTCTTTAACCAGTAAATCCATCCTCGAAAAATTACACGATAATGGTGGAGGATCGGCCAACTCTGGATTCGAGAACAAACAACTTTGCCGAGGATGGATTTCTTATGACAACAAATAACATCGCTAATTAAGCTAGTCAACATCGATTAACTGTGTGATTGCTTAACTCGTACCAAAACTAGAGGTGGATGCGTTCAAAACACACACGAGGTTTTTTCTTTTTCTAATTAACTTCCCCCTCGCCCCAGCCATACCTACGTCCATTGATTTCTAAAAAATACTACATATACACGCGATATTTTTCCTCCTTGTTGAATTGTCAAGAACAATGACCACATTTTTATACAAGCTTGATTAAAAAATAAGTCTGGTCTCCTTTGTTGTGATTCAAGATTTGTATCTTAAAGAATGTTACAGTTTTTGTGGAAATAAATCGATGTGATAAAGGAAACAATTAAAAAAGAATTTTAGTCTTAACATGTAAGCTAATGAGAAAAGAATAGCTATTTCCAATTAATATTGTGAAATACTTAACGTCATTGGGAAAAAAAGGAGAAAAAATAGGATAGATTGAGCAATTCAT
>Ga0325402_1004959_pt1 | contig 12383 bp, 8 predicted proteins | sample PopdelMetagenome_22_FD_207212 | JGI IMG/M metagenome (GOLD analysis project Ga0325402, IMG submission 207212) | Populus deltoides microbial communities from Bellville, Georgia, United States - Xylem-PdKOR-R3 | ecosystem: Host-associated > Plants > Phyllosphere > Stem > Wood/Secondary xylem...
CTGAGTGGTTCCCTTCGCTGCGATGAGGTACATGCTAAGTACATTCTCTGCTTGCATTTATGGATGCTGTTTTGAACCTTTGATGTGCTTGCATGTTTGCCCATGGAGCAGCACTCCCGAGTGATCTTGCCACTGTTCTTATACTATGATAGCAAAATTAAAATAACCTGATAAAAAAAATATAAAGAATTATAAAATTTTAAAAAAATTATATTAGTTTTTTAAATTTATGATTTGGGTTATTAGATTCAAAACATTCAATCTGAATAAAATATGAAATCTAATTCTTAATTAATTAAGTATTGAATGATGAAATTGAAAAAAAATTAATTATACAAAAAGATTAAGAGAAATAGCAATTAAAAGAATAAAAAAATTAAAAATTAAAAAAATATTTTATAATTAATTGAAGAGTAAAATAAAAAAGAAAAATTAATTTAGTAAAAAGACCCAAAAAAGTCAAAAGAATGAGAGTCAAAATTGACATACTAAATACAAACAATGTTTTGATTGAATGATGAAATCAAAAAGATTAATAAATTCTACAAAATGGCCAAGAGAAAAATTAAAAATCAAAATAATGAGGACCAAATTGAAAAATATAATGTCATCAATTTAAATTGAAGAATGAAATTAAAAAACAATAAAACTTTTACAAAAGGATCGAAGCAAGAAATTAAAAATACAAAGAATGAGGACCAAATTGAAGAATATATTATTATGTAAATTGGGATTGAATGATGAAATTAAAAGCAAATAAAACTTCTACAAAAGAGCTAAGACAAAAAATCAAAAATCAAAAATCAAAAAAATAAAAACTAAAGTTAAAATATCAACAATCAAGAGGATTAAGCTGTAATGTTTTAAGGGCTAAGAGACACGCACTACATCAACAAAAAAGGAACAAACGATGCTTCCAACAACACAGTGAAAGGGCATTTTTGAATGCGGAGAGGCGTCGTATGCACCGCCAAAAGGGTGCGACACCTTCGACATGCTTGTCTTTTTTTGTTTTATTTTTTATTTATTTATTTAGTCAAATATCAAAGTGTTCTTGAGCTGACTTTATAATTGAAAAAAAAAAACATTCTGAAAAGACCAAAAAGCTTCTACTTCAAGTTTAAAATATTTGCTTTGAAGGGTATTTTTATTGTTTCACTGTACATTTTAATTGTTTATTATTTTTTATATTTTTTCAAATATCAAATTTACCCTTATAATAATGAAAAAACCATTATAAAAAATACTAAAATACCCTTTGATGCCAGGTTTTTTTTTTCAAGGATATCTTGGTTGTTTTAATGTATAACTAAAGGAAAAGACTCATTTGTCCTACTGAATTTTATAATAATTAATAGTTCCTGGAAAAAGATTTTAATGTTCTTGAAAATTAGTATTAAATTGTTTTTTAATGGAGAAGCAAAATGATAGTTATACTAGAAAGGGAACAAAGCAAATAAGTTCAAAGCTAAGTAATTTTTCAAGGCCAATTAGATTTCGTTAATAATGGATAATGTGGATATTGGAAAGGACACAGCAAATTTCAACATGCTGTTTGGTTTACAGTGATGATCTTACATGTAAAAAGGAACAGTATACCTCCCTTTCATGATACTCTCCGTTTCAAAAGAAAAAAAAAAAAAGGAATGCTAAGAAGCTTATTATTACAATTAGTTGCCGTGAGTGCTTGACAAGGTTTTGACAAGGTTACATGGTATTCAGCTACACATTCCTCTCCCCTTCATGACATGCCTCCTCAAGCCTGGGATATGAACATTTGTAATATAATCTCTCCAGTCAATACTTCCCACGTCGAATCCGAATATCCCCTTCTCGTTTTCTGACATTCTCTCCATCAGTTTCTGAGTATTGCTATTATCAAACCTGCATTTATACATTTGTTTTTTGTTTTCAAATCGATAAATCTTTGAGGTAGAGAGTTTCTGTAATGTCTATGAGGGTAAAGCAAAGTGAATGGCTCATATATATCCTTACCTTCCACCATAGAAAGTGTATGGCTCATATATACTGGCCAGGTACTTGGCTTGTTCCACTGATTTTCTGCATATGTTTTCATGTTTTTGTGACAACTTCCTGTCCGATGTGGCCATTCCCGCTAGCCGACTTCGCTGGGTGACATATCTCCAAAGATGAGCAGAGAACTCTTCCATGGAGCTGAAGAGCTTCATTGATGGAACATGGATTGGTCGGCCATTTGAGTCCATGTATGGAGAGGAATTGTAGTGTTCATGGAGCAACGTAGCCAGGTCCTGGAAAACAAGTGGATTTACAACAGATGAAGCGATTTGGTAGACATTGATGTCTGGTTTTTGCTCCATTCCATGCCAAGCCATTGCTGCCAATGTTGCATTAACCACCATATCTGCTGGAACCTTCAACCGACAATTTTGACAAAGCAGCAACTCTCCGTGAGTACTTTCAATAACCCATCACAAAAACAGGAAGAAAAAAAAACCCTAATGTCTAGCCACGTTTGATTTCATTTACCAAATAGGCAAGCCATTTGTAAAACTTAAAATAACCTTAATCATTTTGAGTTTCTGAATTGTTTGCCATGATCACATGAACTAAACTGTCGACCCAGGCCGATAAGAGAAACAGAGGATTAATTGTGAGATTGAGTGCTAATTACCACATCAAGGACCCCATTTGGGTCTACTAAAAAACCTGTGAGCTGCCCTTTCCCGTAGTACAAAACAATAGGATCCATCATCCTGAGACGAAATGTCGAAGAGAATGAATGAGACAATTAGCTCAGAATTTTAAACATTGAAGCATTCAAATTGATGTGGTGCTAATGGGTTGAATAAGGCTACCTATTCCCTTCCATCCATCCAGGGAATGGCTCTTTGCAAGTGCTCTCAATAACACTAGGTCGAATGACGACAACTGGTATGTCTCCTCTCATGTTATCAACCACCATTTCCCCCATAGCCTTGGTGAATACGTAAGTGTCTTGCCACCCATATTTTCTTGCCCTGTTTTGGTGTCAACTATCATACTTCAAGTCGCAATTTATTCATTTCAACTTACCATTTATCCAATGATTAGATGGCCGATGGAGTTTATATTCTCCTTTCAAAAATTGAAGAGAGAAAAAAAAAAACAAGAAGATGGAATCGTTCACCTTTCTAAACCCAACTCTTTCATCTTTTGAGCCACTTCATTTTCTTGAAAAGCTTCCTTGGAATCCAAGGCCAGATTCATTTCATGCTCGATATCCAATGCGGGTGCAAATCTTGGCGTGCTCTCAGAGATGATTAAGTTTTCCCTTGCTATACAGTCTCCAAAAAGGAATGGCTTCTCCATAATTCTTCCTTGTCTTTGTCCATTAACATAAGCTGTAACAAAAAGAAAACCGAAATGGAACAAATTCTGGAAATTGGAAGCTCAGAATATTACTTGTCAAACACAAAATGAAAGGCTATGCAAGAAATTTAGATTCTTTAGGCAGGCAAGGCCATTAAGGATTGTCCAATTCATAATTAGAAATCCCTTCTGAAAAACAAATTTAGTACTTGACCTGTTGATACTTGTAAGAAAAGCTTGAGTTTCGGGCACTTCTTTGCAAAGCTCATGAGGTGGCAAGTTCCTCGTGTGTTGACATCAATAGCAACATCATACCTGCATTTCCACAGCGTCACAATGCAATAGCGGAATATATATATATATATCTTGAAAGCATATGGTAGTATTAGACAAGATTATATTGTAGAAATGGAAGGAGGCCATAACCTTTCGTCAAAAGTTGTATTGGCTGCTGAATTGACGATTATGTCAACTTCATTAGCGATCTTGTCAGCTAAATCTTCTTCTAACCCGAGATTGGATTCGCAGACATTTCCTACCACGGGGACTAGTTTGTTCAACATGAAAGATTGGTAGGATTTTCCATGGGTTTGTCTGAGACACTTGAATAGCTCTGCGTTTATTATCTAATTACAAACCATAAATTAAATTCTGATTCACCATTTGGAAAAGAGCCTTTGCAATTTGATGAAAAAGTTGGTGACCATTAGGAGGCATTTCCTGATCAAGAGGAACATACCTCGTTTTTCAATCTTGTAATTGCAGCTTCCTTGCTTTCTGCCTTAATCAGAACATATATCTTGCCCACATCAGGCATGGTCCTTAAAATCTTCTCAATAAGAACTGCAAGTTTTAGCATAAGCTACATTTTGATTATCATCAAAAGAAGAAAAAATTGAGGGCAAAGAATAATTTAATTATAACACTATACCTTTGGCTAGAAAGCCAGTTGCACCACTAATGAAGAGCCCTTTCCCTCTAAGAAATTTGACAATGCCAATACCATCTTGCATCTCCAACAAAGAAGAGCTAGTTGGTACACCATAAGGCACAAAGTCCTCAACAGCAATTTCAGGTTGCCCTTTTTCATTTGGAGACAAAACCAAGCTTCCTGCATCCCTAACAGAAGCAATATGCTCCTGATCACTAACCACTGCTGATCTTTCTGTTAAAACAGAAGGAAACCCACTAGACCTTATCGCCTTTCCTCCACCACCTTGGCAATAAACAACAACGTTCCTCTTCCTCCACCTCAAAAAGCACCAGTCGCACTTACTGGACACTCTTATCAGTTTATTGGATGCGGGTAAAGGAGAATTGAGGAACATGGACCCCATTTTTTCTGATCAAGTAACAAGAGAATTTGAGGTGGACAAGTAAAGGTGACAAACTAAAGATGTTTTGCAGTTAAAGAAATGGTTGGCTTGAAACCTTAGCTAATATCTATCAAAGCAAGAACAGAAAGAAAAACTAGTAAACTAACTAAGCTCTATAACATAAAGATGGCATACGTTTTGGCTTGGTTTGGTTCAAGGGAAAAGGAGAAGAGGGTTAGGTATATATATTTCAATAACAGTGTTTTTATAGGAGAAATTCTCCACGAGAGCTCTCTTTTTGCCACCCCTTCACATCTACCACCATTGGACTAAGATGGCGGGAGTCCTCTTTGATCCCTCATTTAATTAGTAATTCTTGTTCAGAAAATGTAGTTTTGCATTAATGTTGTTTTGGTTAAAGTTGGTCATAATTAAGTTCTTTATGAAAGAAAATAAAGAGAGGAAAGGGTGTGTATATGGGCAGTGAACAAGTGCTAGGCTTAGATTAGACCTACCATTGAAATTTTTGAGTTTTTTTTCTTCATTATACCTTCTAATCCAAGTCCTTGATGGTTAAATTAATGGTTGAATACGAAAATCTCAATATTATGGAAATTGTATTGAGCATATATAGGTCCACTACATTTGATATATTTGTTTAGTTCTATAGACCATAAACAACGGGCAAAGGCTAGACCGCTGGATTGTTGACTAGTTTGCCAGATTTTCCTATGAACAGTCAAGCCCAACCCATAAAATTCCAGTCGTATAACTGAATTTCAGGCATGATCTATGGCAAAGGTGTTATTATTATAAACAATCCTCGTGAGTTCAGTAGGGTGGGCATAGTATTATTTATTCCTTGTCACGGATCAATATGATTTTCCAATCAGTGACTAAGATTTCTAGATTTGAGAAAAATAATCAATAATATCAATGAAGAAAATACTGCGTAAAATAAACTGCAGGCTTGCATACCACAAATTGACTATGAATAGTCAAGCTTCCACAAAAACTCTAGTTACCACAAAATCCATTAAAAGTGAATTAATCATCATCATTTTATAAATTAACAAAGTTTTCCTTTATAATCCAGCCTAGCATATGCCAAGAAACGGGATAACTTGCCACAATCATGATTGTACATGGACGGAAGCATGTACACAGCATTTCCAGCAGCAGCAGCAGCTTCAGTTTCTATACAGGCAGCAGCTGATGACAGAAGATCATCAGATGATCCTGCTGCCAACTCAATACAAATGCATATATATGAATGCGTGCCAGTACACTGTTGTACCATTGCTTGGTTAGAACTTATAATGTCAAAGACAACTTCTCAATCAAAAGCTACAAGAACACGGCCGGTTAAGTTAAAAGATAGCGATAAACTATCCAGGATACAAGCCATCTGTTCAACTGAAATACTGGCCTTCGCAAAGTCATTCCTCAGCAAAGCAATGCCCTCTTCCATCTAACAATCTTCACACAACTGAATTGTAGTTATATCATCAACAAAGGGAACAGAGTAAAATATACCTACCTAGTTATTATGAATCAGAAATCATATTTGAAATCAAAATCATTGTTAACTTTTCTATTTGCTTTGTATAGAGTTATTATAATCTCACAACCTAGCATGCGAATTGGTAGGTTAATCTAGTTTGACCCGAATCAATCCAATATATTGTTATCTTAATATTTATAAAATAAATATTATTTTCAATATTTATTTTGAGTCAAACTATATTTTTAGTACTAGTCATCCGAGTTGTTTTTTGATCGGTCAAATAGGCTTGGTCACATGAGGTCAATCCACACATAATTTGAAAATATTTTCAATTAAAAAAAATATTAGCAATCCCTAAATTTTTTTATGTTAAAAAAGCTTTTGATGTAAGCCGCAACATAAAATGGACTAATAAACATTATTTATTGAAATAATATTATGATAAATATGCTCCTAGCCCAAAAAACCAATGAGCTAGCATTTGGATGTAGGATAGCCTTTTTACCATGATCAATGTTAATTTTAAATTGTTTTTTTTGGGGGGGGGGTTGTCTTTTTAAATTTTTTTAGAGTAATTAAATTACTTAAATATCTCGGGAAGAAAAAAAACGGTGGCTTAAGCCAGGATCTTTTATGTCTTTTTTTTTATTTTTTATTAAAGTTAAATTATTTAATTACCCTTGGGTTCAAAATTAACAAAATCATCCTCCATGGATGTTTTGTTTTTTTTCATCATGGTTTCTTTGTTAATATCAAGTTAATTCAATCGTTTTTGTATATCAATAAATGTTTAATATTTAAAAACAATTATTGACACGTGCGGGGTCGTTTCAGTCATCAAAAGTCACCTTTCGTGAAGGCATTAGAAAAGTTTTATCATCTCCTCCATGATAAGGCAACGCGTGCACCAAACACACCTCCAGTTTAGTGTTTGCGATCATTTTTTTCTTTGCCACCTTCTCTCTCTCCACATTGAATTTCAAATCGGCCCCTTTAAAATCTTAGACCGACCCCATCAATTTTTTTTTCCGTAACATTTAGTCTTTGTCATTTTGATTACTATTTCTTTTATTTTAAATAATCTATAAATTCAATTTTTTTTATTTCACCCCCTTCCTTTTCTTTATCTTTCAAATTTGATCATTATTCTTTTGATTACTATTTGTTTTGTTTGTGATAATTTTTATTTTTATTTTTACAATTTCATCCTTCATGGAGTTTTTTCCTAACAAATTTGATCTTCATTTAATTGTTTTTTTTCTTTGGAAATTTTTTTAAATTGATTTTTTTTCATGATTTCAACATTCAAAATGAAATTAGTTGGAAATTAAACTTATTGATTCAAACTGAGTCAAGGATTTCACTTGTTGCGAGTTTTAGAGATTAAATCAAGTTTAGGAGGTTTGCGCTAGGTTTGCATGGTTTTTTTATTTGTTTTTTTGTTTAAGTTTTTTTTTTAATCTCATCCTTCAACATTTATTCAATTGGAGTCTAGGTTCTGTTTTTTATTAATTTATTTTCTTTCTGTAGAATTTTTTATTGGTCTTGAAAATGACCCTAGTTATCTCGAGTTTTCTTATTTGTCGTTCTTTTGGATTTTTTAACTAATTCTTTAAATATGTGTTTTTTTTTTTATCTAATTCCATCCTTAAATCTTTGGAATAATTTTTTAAATTTTTTTTTAAAATTAAAATTATTTTGCAACTCCATCCCATTTTAATTTCTTTATTTTTTTAAATTTAGTCCTCATTTTTTATTGTTATTTGTTTTACATGAGATAAATTTTTATTTTTTTTTAATTTCATCCTCTTTGAGTTTTTTTCTTGTCAAATTTGATCCTCGTTCTTTTTATTACTATATTTTTGTTTTGGCATATTTTTTAAATTGATATTTTTTCTGATTTTATCATTTGATATTATATTGGTTGTGAATTGAGCTTCTTGTCTTAACCTAGGTCTACAATGTCACGAGCTTTAGGTTTTAAAAATTAATTCAAGTTTGGAAGGTTCGTCTAAATTTGCTTGGATTTTTTTTTTCTTTAAGTTCATGTTTTTAAGTTTCATCTTTCAACATTTATTCAATTGAAGATCGGGCTCTATTATTTTTATTTTTTTATAATATTTTTCATTGATTTTGAAAATGATCTGGATTTTCTTAGGTTTTATTTATTTGTTGTTCTTTGTTGGATATAATTTGGTTAATTAATATAAAACTAATTGGGAATTGAGCTTTTTGATTAAGCTCGGGTCCAGGGTTTAATGGGTTGTGAATTCGAGACCTTAACCCAGGTTTAGATGGTTGTCCGGGCTTGTTTGGTTTTTTTTAAGCTAATATTTATTTTTTAATTTCATCATTCAACATTCATCATTTATATCATTCGCATTTAGCCTCTGTTTTTTCTTTATCTGCCTTCTATATGATGTTTTGTGAATTTTTAAAATGACTCAGGTTGTTTTAAGTCTTTTTATTTGTTATTTTTTGTTGCATTTACTTTTGCAAGTTTTCTAAATTGATATATTTTTTTATTTTATTCTTCAACATTGTATTTGTTGGGAATTCTTTTTCTTTTTTTGTTACATTCTTCAAGGTTGAGGGTTTTTTATATTAGGCTTCGTGATTTTCTCCGATTTTCTTTCTATTCATCTATCTCAATCACATCGCTTAAACCACGAGTTTTGCGAGTTGACCTAGGTTGGCTTGATTTGTTTTAGGGTCACTCTTTTTAAATTTAATATTTTTGTGCTCCGTCCTTCGGCATTAGGTTGTTTTGGAATTGAGTTGTGTGTTGTTTTCTAGTTTTCTTCTATTTGGTTGTCCCATTCGCATGATTTGGATCACAGAGTTTGGTATGATTGGTTTTTTTCGATTCTTGTTTTTTAAATTTCATTCTCTAACTTTTTTTGAATTTTTTTATTTTATTTTTTTATCATAGTTACATGATCTGACTTGCATATTTTGCATGCTCAATCAAGTTTTATTTTTTAATTTTTTTAAGACATACTTATGTTACTCAAATATTTTTTTTACTAATAAAAAAATATTTTAACTCACGATATAACACAAGCCAACAAATCTAGTATGTACGACAAACAAAAGGAGAGAGAGCACGAATAAATGCAAACTATTTGGTCTCCAGAGACTTCGCGTGTTTAGGAGTATGGTTGTTGTTATTTTTCACTCGAAAATATATCAAAATAATATTTTTATTTTTATTATTATTATTTTAAAAAAATTTACATCAGCGCATCAAAATGATCAAAAAACACCAAAAAATATTAATTTAAAGTAAAGAAAAAAATAAAATAAAATTTAAATTTTTTCAAAAGCGTTTTTGAAACGCAAAAACCCAACAATTAATTTGATTCAAAATTGTTTTTTCCATAGAATATAATTTATTATTTATTTTATTACATGTCATATTAATTTGTGCTAATTACATGGGTTTGATTTTTTTTTTCTTGTGATATCAATATGAATTATTACTGTGAATTGGGTTTATAATTGATAACCTAATGTTCTATATATATTGATTATCTATTATAGATGAGGGTTTCTAAGCGACCCTGCTGAAAATAAGAGCTCAAGTACATAAAAAACAAAAACGAGGACTCTCCGTCGAGCGAATATGTATACAATTGTTGGTGTGACTTACAGTCTGCGTGACAAGAACATTCATTACCGGTGGACCTGGATATCGAGTTCTCCTTCAAGGAAACAAAACGTTTGCTTTAAAAGTACGTTACACGTTATGTATGTAAACACATAATAAAAATCATCTCTGCTATGCTAGTCGGAGTTAAAGTGTATATATAAACCACACTTGCAGAAGTATTTGGCTCTGCCATGGCGTAAAAGATGATGATCATCATTGTAATGGCGATCTCCAATCAAGATTCTCCTCCGGATAATCCTTCTGAACTTCTTTAGGAGGAATGAAACAGTCCATGGAGAGTCCAGGTACATCAAATGCAAGATCATCGATTGTCCATGTCTCCTCCATCCGTGTGATCGAAAGACCTTCCTTCAAGTTATCCCCAAACCTTGAGATCATTACACTTGATTGACCACCATGTGCTATCATCACACCCTCCACTGCCCGATAGTCTTCTATTTTTGTTGCCATTGTGGTTTCCCAGTATGTGGGGTAGGTTCCTGGAGACTGAATTCTGGTTAAGTACGAGTCTTCTAGATACACCAGGAGGCCATTTTTTTGGCTAAAGTAGCCAAATATTACGTGCTTGATCATCTCTGCTGAGCTATCGCTTCGGTCAGCAAGGTCTGCTTGATCAGCAGACAATTTCAGTACAAAACAATCCATGCCTGAGATACACTTCTCTCCCATGTATTGTGATGGAGAGAATACAGCTGATATTGCCATAGGATCTAGTCCCTGCATGAGTTTTTCCATCTTGAACGTCAACAAGTTGGGAATTTTATGACGCTTTATATATATATATATATATTAGTATATATGGTGTTTTAATTACCAATATATACAAGTAATGCATTAACTTTTAATCTAGAGAATTGAAAGCTAAGAATAAATACTTTCAAACGGTAACAGTCAACAATATGAATCTCATAAACGGTTCGAACCATTTAACTATATCTGCTCCAAGTTACACTCAAAACTTCAAGTAAGAGGCCATCAGCTCTTAAATGACTGTCTTAGGAGGAAGAATTTTGAATACAACCCTAGCCTTCATGCATTTACTTAGCTATGTTAATACTAGAACATGAACTACGTTTCTTTTTAGATTCCAAGGAAAAAAAAAATGATGAAGAAAATGGGTACTCGTACTGTTTCCATGATGATCTCAAATGAATCACGTGCAGGGTGTTCGTTGGTGCCTGCAGCTTGAGCATCATTGTCAAAACCTACCGGTGTCTATATATCGTCAATAAACAGCTAGCATTGGTTTCGTTTCTGACAAAATATGATTTAACCGACTTCATTATTTGACAAAGGGGAACCAAGATCCGGCATCTTGGGGTGGTTGGATCTTGATTCTGGTAAAATTAGCAATGATATTGAACAGAGGCAATCTATAATCATCTAGTCGCATATATGCTGCACATGAATAGGGACGCTCTCTGTCTGATAACATCCACATGATTTTATGAAGAAAATCACATAAAATAATAAACTGAAGTAATTAACACAGGATTACTGTACTCTTTTTCATCAAGCAATTCAATGTGTTCACAATGGTTTTTTCATATTTTTTTAAATTGTAATTTTAAGATTTAAACGTAAATGAAAATATTTAAACCTGGGATAAAATAAAGTGAAAATTAATTTCAAAAATCATACATGAAATCTAATGTCACCACTCATATTTATATGGTTGCCGTATGATATCTTCATAAACAAAGACAATATTATAGCCAGGATCGAACTGGTCTTCCTAAAGATATATAGTCACGAGCCAAGATTCAAAGTTAGGTCACAATTTATTAATAAATAGCCAAAAGGGCATCGATAATTATTACTCTTATTTACTACCGGTTAGCTAGACATGCAAAGCAAAAATGAAATAACTCTTGATTAGGACCACTTGCCTGAAGCGCTCGGCGTAGAGGCCGAACTCCACCTTTCGCAGCATGAGAGCCAAGCCAAGGAGTGTGGCGCCAGGCCACATTGCCATCACTACCAGCTACAACTTTATGGCCATCAACGACCAGCTCAATTAGCCACTTGTTAGGGGCCATTTGCCACATTACAAAGCACCCTTTTTGCGCAGCTGTAGTGACTCCAGCCATAGGTGAGCCACCAAGCTCATCAACCATGGCCATTGTAACCTTTCCTGTAGCAAAAATATTCTTCACTTTGCCTTGTAGTTTTCGGCAACCGGTTGCTGCAGTGAAGTGTTGTATAATGTATTGAGCTGAGGAGGATACCTGTTGATTAAAGACATTAATTTGTTATGGTTGTCGCTAGTTAGTCTAAATTAATAATTATCAAGTTTATTTAAACTTGCACCAAATATGCACTTGTATATTAAATGTTTCCTTTTATTTCTTGATTTGTTTTTTCAATATAGCATATCTCAAAAAAAAAAACCCTTCAAAATTTTTGAGTGACGTAGTTTTTAAAAAAAAACACTTGTTTTTTCATGAAAAAAATTGATTTATAATTTTAATTGGAAAAAACTCTCATACTTGAGAAATACACAGGATTTTATACTTTATTTATTTAAAATAAATCATATGCATTGATGGATAGCCAT
>Ga0325402_1004960_pt1 | contig 12382 bp, 11 predicted proteins | sample PopdelMetagenome_22_FD_207212 | JGI IMG/M metagenome (GOLD analysis project Ga0325402, IMG submission 207212) | Populus deltoides microbial communities from Bellville, Georgia, United States - Xylem-PdKOR-R3 | ecosystem: Host-associated > Plants > Phyllosphere > Stem > Wood/Secondary xylem...
AAAATAAAAATTATTTTTTATTTTTTAATTGTATTTTATTCAAAAAACTAGTGTTTAATATTATTCAATAAAACTACATAAATTAAACAAAGATCGATTGATGACGTAACATTTGCAGAATTTGATCATAATTTCAATTTTGTTCCTAATTATATTTTATTTGATGTTGTTGCGTGCTTAAGAAACCAAAAAAACTGTAATCTTTGTCGGATGTGTTTCATATGTGATGGAATTGTAGATATTATAATAGAACAATAAAAAATATTTTATATAAAGTATTATTTATTTTATGATGTAATAACAATAGTTAAATCTATAATATTTAAATTAAAAACCATCAATGTTAATATATAATTTTTAAAATTATTTTATAACCTCAATTTCAAAAGCATTCTTAACCAAACACATTAAACTACTTTTTGTTCAACCTCAATTATAACCACAGTTTTAACCAAACACCTATTTTTTTAAACTAACCTTAACTAAAAATGCTTTTTATAAAACAACTTTTTTCAAACCACAATCATAACAGCTACCGCAATACCAAACACACACAAAAAAAAGACTGTCTTACCACTCATGATCAATACATTTTTTGTGTGTGATAGGTAAAATCAAAATTACATTGTAGCTATAGTGCAATCCAAGTAAAACCGTGGTCCACAGTCTTCTCATGGAAAGTGAATATTCATAGAAACCGAGTCCCCAAAAATCGTATGAAATTGAAATATTGATAATTACGTTAGTGAAGTTTTTAAGTCATTTATATTCCATCATGAATTGGATTAATTAAAAATTACAAAATGGGGTGAGAGAGGCTCGAACTCTCGACCTCAGGATAACTCAGAAGCTATGAGACCTACGCGCTAGCCAACTGCGCCACCACCCCATGATGTCTGCGGTTTAAGAGAAAGAATTATTATTAAAATCTTCAACTGGTTACAGGAGTATCAAAGCCTCTGCTGCATGACACCACATGCTCCTTCCTTAGCCCTTGGATTCACCGAATGCTAAATCAAATCAAAACTTCAACTGGTTCTCATAAACAAGGGTTTATTTGTGCATTTAATCAACATTCAAACAGCCTACTCTACTTATTAGGCCTTTTCAGGTTGCCCCAGAATGGTTTTCACCAAGCTGGGGCAGTTTTGCATGAAGAAGAGCACTTGAAATGAGATTCGATTCGCAACTATTTCTATGTATAGGTTCAATATTGGAACTTTTTCAGATGTTTTCTCAACTTTATCGGTGTCAAAAAATAATTCGAAATGCCTTGAATTTTTCAGAACAAGTCCGAGTCATAGCCATGATTCAAATCACTTCTTACATTATTTTGGAAACCCTTAATTGGAACAAAGTTTTTATTCAATTGCCTTATAGAGCAAAAGTTGATTCAATTACAAAGTTTAAACAGCAACACTAAAGACATACAGTTCTTCGTCAATTCAGAATTACTGTCAGCCACCTTGCTTACTTGCCACTTACAATGGATAATAATGGATCCACCTTTCAAACATGTTATAACACCATCTAGGCGTGTACTGAGTAGGAGAGTGACCGGCCCCCTGTATGTGCAAAAATAAATTATGTCATTAGCTTCCACTTTGCCCCTTCCCAGTAATGGCACAAGAATAATGCAGTGAGCAGAAGGTTCTGTTACCTTTAGAGTCGCGAATGTCAGACGAAATCCATAATCTGTGTACTTAACCGTATACCTACATGATATATTTTGTGCTAAATTATGGCTAGAATGAACTTTTTCTAACACCAATTTTCATTTTGAAACAAAAGATATAAACCAAAGAGGAATTGAAGTACCCTGCAACTTGGCCTTCGACGAACCATGGTCGCCAATCTCTGTCTACTGTTATATTAAGAGAATTTATCCATTTTTCAGTAGATATATATGGAACAACCATGTCATGATCACCACTGCAGAATGAGAAAAATATATGAATTGAATAGCAAGAACATTCTAAACTTGGGGTTAAGAAGATTCTGACGGAAATAATATCACAAGTACGAATTGAGATGTAACCTGTAAATCAGAATTTGTAAGCCTTTTCTTGTCAGGTTTTGATAATAATCAACAGCAGTGAAAACATTATATGTGTATAAGACATCCTGCAAGAAAGAATTGCATATGTACCATGTTGTGACTGTTCCCTGCATAAAGCATAAGATATTTCTATAAGCTTCGGGTTTTGAAGAATCTTATATGGTGTTGCCCTAAAATGTAAATGATGAATACCCTTCTAACATGAAGAGCATCTCTAACTCTTTCATCATTGGCCCATACATCAACAAGGACGTACTCAAAATTCTGCAGAGTATTAAAGGAAACAAAGTTGGTTAACAACTTGGTAACGGGTATGAAATCCTTAAACAAAGCAAAAGGAAGCACGGAAAGGACGAGACCTGGCACCAATAGTCTTGAATTTTAGAAGATAGAGCAGGGAAACGCTGAGAATTTGCCTTGAGAAATCTTCTACTTTGTTCCTCATTGTTCGAATTTGGGGATAATCGGGCACATTTGGGATATAAAATGTTTTCTTTGTTAATTTGTGTAATGCACTGCAAATCCAAGAATCTGAAATGTGTTAACTGAAGAAATCTGAAATCAACAAGAAATTCTCAGAAGGAATCATGCAAGTATTTGACATATGCATTTGTTTGCATGTATAATTTGAAATTTCAAAAACCTGGTTTATTTTTTCTAGATCCTCTAAACATGGTGCATTAGAGGGATCTACATCAACGTAATTCCCCTTGCAACTGTTTTTGGCTGACTGCAAAAGCAAGCAGAAATGTAAGAAATTCTTACATGGAACATGCATGCCCTTAATGGCCAAGAACAAAAGACAACCATTATTAGAGAGCAGAATGCAGAAATGATAAAGTCGAACACAACCTCCAAATTTGAAAGCACTTGTTAATTGAACAACAAAGCTTTCTTTCACTTCTGATTTTGCAAACTCGTTTGTTTTAGTAGTGAGAGAAAAATGGAATCACCTCATAAAGACTCCGTGATATTAGTGCCAGACGATAAGCAAGAGGTACTCTAGAGTTATGCTCTAGGGCAGTATCAGTATGCGGTGATCCACTCACGAATCCCTGCGATTATTTCCAAGAACATTTACTCAACGTTATAAACTATAGCCACTATGACCTTACCATAATTAAGAAAAAGGAAAGCAAAAGATCCATGAATAAAGAATTCAGAAAGCTATATATTACTTTTAGATTTATATGTGGCTGTAGTCCAGCTTCATTACCTGCAAGCTCATGAATTATAGCTCTTTCATTAGCTCAACATTGTTCAGGGGATCGATCAATTACAGTTCACTAATTTCTTTCAAATATGTCACTGCCTTCTTGCAGTAACAGAAATACTGGGCACAGAGTATTAGAAAAGAAATTACCATCGAATATTTCCTTCGCGACAATTGGCGTGATTATACCAGCATACGTATCACTCGCGACGAAGAATGGAATTTTGGTGAATTCAGGATGATCAATCAACCACTGCTTTAGGATTTGAAAAACACTCATTGCCATTGTCCTTTTTTTGTTTGGCTTAGAGCTTCTTCAGGTACATTAATGAAAAAAAAAAACCATTATACCCACTGTTTCACTCACCTTTCTCAAAAATTGGTGCCCTAGTTTTGCTGATGCTGTGTCTGTCATATGGTAACCTCCTGATCTTGTTGCGTAGGAGTAACCGGCGCCGACAGGATAATCTATAAATATTATGCTAGCTGTCTGCAAAAAAAAACATTAATCGGCACCATTCAATCATAACATGAAAAACTCTTAGCATCAATTCATCAAATTGAATGGTCTTTCAGTAGAACTAATGCAGAGAATCTTGCACCTTTGTCCATGAATAAGGGTTATACAACAGCTCTGGCAAGCCCCCAAGATAATCAGTTGTATTAAAAATTAGTGGACCTGTGCAGAAACATAACAAATTAGATTAAGAAGAACTACGAACACAATGATTTGGTAAACCTATGTCTTATGTTTCATAGCAGGGTCATTAACCAAGACATGACTCAGTAGTTCTATTGTTTGGAAAGACAATGAAAAGGATAAAGCATCAACAAGCTATCATTTGGAGACATTCCTGTGCTTTCATGTATGATGGAAAGAGAGGAAAGACTTTACCAACTTGGAAGAAAAATCCGGTCAATGCCGAGCAGCCAGGGCCTCCAACCAAATAGACTAAAAGAGGGTCTTCTAGAGGCTTCCCTTGCGATTCAACGAATAAATAGAACAGTTCGGATTCATTCACACTTACATATCTGAACAAAGAAACCTCAACCATCAACCAACCACAATAGGTAACTAGAATGGAGTCTCAATGCTGCTATATCACTGCGAATAATAGCTCACCCAGTTTCAAGTTTGAATGGCAGAACACCTTCGAATCCTGGCAGAGTCTCGACGATTGAGCCTGGCAGTCCATGAACAAATAGGAAAAACAAGAACTGCAAACTAAAACAAATTACTATGGATTTCCTGTAAATGAATGGCATGGTTGCCAGAACACAGTATACAAGCAGAGTAACAGTCTCTGTGTATTCCCCTTATATTTTAAGCTTTAGTGATTTGTGGCTTTGACTGACCACTGATACAGCGAACCAAAGTTTGAACTCTTGTCAAAACTGGACCGTGCTCTTGACTCCAACCTCCGGTCTTGCTTGAAAATATAGTTGTAGCTGCTTGGTATATCTGAAAGTCAGCTTTTTTGTATGTTTCCTTTCCAAGGATGAAGTAACTATTATATTTAAAATAAACTAAAACAAACTAGATTTTTGGTTTTTCTGAAGAATAGATGGACTGGTCTACCAGTTGAGAATTGTTCAACCGGATAAATCGGTAGAATTACTTGTCCTGATTAGATTAGATTTTTCTTTGTTTAGGACTTTAGACCTATAAATAAACTTGTAATAAAAATCATAAACATCAGTGTAGAAGAGAGAAAAGTTGTACAGAAAAGAAAAACACTTAATAAAACATACCTTCCTCTCAAATTCTCTCTTGTTATTTAGCTTTGCAATTAAGCATCACTATCCATAATTAGCTACTATACTAATTTTCTTTCAACAAGTGGTATTAGAGCTTATTTTAATTATTTGACATAGTAAATCCAAACTTCCCACTTTAATATCCTTGTTTTACAAAGGATTGCTATGAAATTTGATGTATCTATGTAAAAGCTCGGCTAGGTTCCTAAGATGTGTGGGAAATGGTTGAAAAAAGCTTTGAAGAGCCTGAAGAAGGAGTGATGTTGACTTCAACCCAAACGGAGGTTGTGCAAAAAACACAAATAAATGATTAACAAGCACTCACAATTATCCACCAATATCTAGATGATACCACTTTTGATATAGTGGCTAACGCAACCACCGCCAAGTAAGCAAGAAAGGTTTTGCAACAATCAGATCAAAGAGTTGATAATGTAAAAAAGGTGCGCCTATAAAAGTTGCGAAGTGACTTTGAAAGGTTACATATGCTTGAATCAGAGAGTATTTCAGATTACTTTACTAGAGTATTGGCCATATACAATCAGATTAAAAGATATGGGGAGAAGATTGAAGAAACATGTGTGGTAAAAAAGATCCTATGCTTATTGCACAAGAAATTCCATTATGTATTTTTTTTTTTAACAATTTAAGGTCTCATGAGAAAACTATAAACTCATGAAGAAAGAGTCAACAAAATTCAAGAAGACATCGATATACAAGCACTCTTCTCAAAATTCTCTAAAAAAAAAAACAAGATGACTCTGAATATACCTAATGAGGCAGAGGGCGTTGACAAGGTAGATGAAGAAGAGGAAAAGACATATTTGGAGAGGAGGTTGAGGCAGCTTTAATAGGTCAATCGGTCAACTGATTCCACATACAACAATAATAGGAGATCCATGTTTGACAAAACAAAAATTAAATGTTATAATTGTTAAAGAATAGGTCATTATGCCTAAGATTTCAGGAATCTAACCATAAGAGTTAAAAAGAATGTCAATCTAGTAGTAGAAGAAAAGCAGGAAGCCATTTTATTACGAGTCTATGATGAACAAATAAAAACCAAAGAAACATGTGGTATCTTGGTAATGAAGCCAACAATCACATATGTGGAGACGATAAGTTCATGGAGCTTGATGAATTAATTAAAGGTAATGTCACATTTGTAGATCATTCAAAGGTTTTCATTAAAGGGAAATGTACGATTCTGATTCAAATTAAAAATGGTAGTCATCAATTTATTGGTGATGTTTATTATGTCTCAACTATTAAATGTAATATATTAAGTTTGAGACAATTATTGGAGAAGGGTTATGAAATCAAGATGAAAGATCATACTTTAACATTACGTGATACTCATGGAACTATAATTGCAAGGGTAACTATTACAAAGAACGAGATTTTTTTGCTAAACATAGAGACAAATGTGTCTAAATGCCTAAAGGCATATGTGAAAGATGAGACTTGGTTTTGACATATGAGACTTGGGTATGTAAACTTTGATAGTTTGAAAATGATAACGCAAAAGAAGATGTTGAAGGGTCTACCATCCATCAAACATCCAAATCAATTATGTAAAGGATGGTTAGTGGGCAAAAAGTTCCACAAGAACTTTTCAAATAAGTCTACAATTAGAGCAAGTTAACCCCTACAAGAGATACACATGGATGTATATGGTCTTATTCAACCATGCTCATTTGGTAAACAAATATGTTTTCTACTTTTTATTGATGATTATAGTAGAAAAATATGGTTATACTTCTTAAAAGAAAAGTCTAATGTATTTAATTGTTTTAAGAAGTTTAAGGTATTAGTTGAAAAAAAAATTAATTATTTTATAAAATCACTTAGGACAGATAGGGAGGATGAATTTTGTTCTAATGTGTTTTGTGAAGATCAAGGTGTAAAAAAACTCTTAACAGTACCAAGAACCCCATAACAAAATGGAGTGGTGGATATAAAGAATAAAAACATCCTTAACATGACGATAAACATGCTCAAAACTAAGAAGATGTCAAAGGAGTTTTGGGCTGAAATAGTAGATTGTGTTGTTTACTTGTCAAATAGACATCCTATGAGAGGCTTGAATGACATGACTCCACAAGAGGTATGGAATGAAAGAAAGCCAAGTGCTACTCATTTGAGGGTGTTTGGGACCATTGGCTATGTGTATATGAATGATCAAATAAGAGCCAAATAATGATATTTGTGGGTTATGAACAAAAGTCCAAAGGATACAAGCTTTACAACCCTAATGAAGGAAATATGGTGATTAGTAGGGATGCTAAATTTAGTGAAGAAGGAGAATGAGATTGGAAGGTAGATAATGGTGAGAAGTATGACTTTCTACTCGTTCTTGATGAAAAGAAGGAGATATAAAGATCATCAAGAGCTAGTTACACCTCCACAATCACCAATAAACTCAATTTCATCATTATCATCTTTTTCTACTAGAAGTTCAAGTAATGACAACCCACCAAGTCCACCAAGACAGATGAGGAATGTTGATGACTTGTATGAGATAACTAGTCCAATTGATGATTGATCCAACACTATATTATCATCTTGCCATATGTGAACCTATAGTGTTTCAAGAAGTAATAAAGGATGAAAAATAGAGAATTGCTATGGATGAGGAGATTGCATCAATTGAGAAGAATGACATATAGAAATTGGTTTTTAAACTAAAAAGAAAAGGTCAATAGGTGTCAAGTGGATCTATAAAGAAAAGAAAATTGGCAAAGGAGAAGTGGAGAGGTACAAGGCGAGATTGGTGGCAAAATGCTATAAAGGAATTGCAAAATATGTATTTTTTTTTAACAATTTAAGGTCTTATAAGAAAACTATAAACTCATGAAGAAAGAGTCAACAAAATTCAAGAAGATGTGGGTGCATAAACACTCTTCTCAAAATTCTCTACAAAAGAAAAACAAGATGGCTCTAGATATACCCAATGAGGTAGAGAACGTGGACACAGTAGATGAAGAGGAGGAAGAGGTATATTTAAAAAAGAAGGTCGAGACAACTTTAATAGGTTAATTGGTCAATCAATTTGTAATAGTCCGATTGTATGACTCAATCAATGTTAAAAGATTCCAACATATCCTCTTTATTCGAGGGTAATTTTTTTTTTCAAAAATCGGCAGAGTTTCGTTTGCATTTAAGACATCCCAAGTTTTCGACTACTATTAGTTTACTCAATCAACCCATCATAACAAGGTCCCTTAATTCCGGACCTTATATCAAACCTCATAATTCCACACCTCATACAATCCACACACACACACACACACACACATATAGATATCCTACAAGTAAGTTCAATATGAACATAGTCCAACACATCATATCATAAAATTTAAAGGAAAAGGAATACTAGCATGCAAAAAAAGTATTTACAATATAAGAAGTGTTCTTAAATATTTCAAAATGGTTAATTACAAGACAACTAAAAATACTACATGCTAAGCTGAACCTTTATAAATACATCAAGGTTTGCACAAAAGTATACCACATAAACACGTTACTTCCTTTTTGTTTTAAGTTAAATATTTACATAAGCTTCACAAAGTAGAGTCCTAAACTAATGATCTTCCTGAATGTTTGATGGACCTGTTACATAAATAAACTTACCATTATGTTGATAAAGAATATATGTATGCTCATGTAATGAATATGAATGAAGTATTAACTTTCTATCAAATCCATGAGAATTCTAACAAAGAACTTATATTTTGCTTGTAAATCTTTTAAACCCAATTAACACTCATTTGTATATTCTTAATTGAATAATCTTATTTACTTGCATAAACTGGGTGACCTTGTAAGGTTTAATCCTGTAATTCATTTCCATTAGCCGGAGCTAATCGTGTAAATCATATCCCGGCAATCCTATCATGGATGCCATTAGCCGGAGCTTATCCCGGCAATCCTATCACGGATGCCATTAGGCGGAGCTAATCGTGTAAATCATATCCCGACAATCTTATCACGGATACCATTAGCCGAAGCTAATCTTGTAAATACACTAGGCTTTATTTACATTAAACATGATATTTATTATAATTGCATTCACCTGAAGGATTTTAAATTGTATAAGTGTAAATAGGAGGGAAAATCACTCACCTGTTTCGCCTCTCTCGCGACCTCCCCTAACTGAAGATCCAATCATGGTTGCTCCTCCTGAATCACAAGGAAGTTTTTTTTTTTTGTTATGATTCTTTCAAGCCGATATTATAGAGAATCATATTCATCATTTACTCATATGTTACTTTCTATGCATGTTCATTTCCTCATAATAACATACATACATACATATATTATGTATATTTTCAGAGTTAATATCTCAATATACAAGTGTTCGTATAACTCAATTCTTTTATATTCTTATTTATAGTATTCACGTGAAAGTCTACTGTTACTGTCTAACTTTGAACTGTTACTGTCCAATTTCCAACTGTTACTGTCTAACTTTGAACTGTTACTGTCCAATTTCCAACTGTTATTGTCTGACTTTGAACTGTTACTGTTTGACTTTGAAGTGTTACTGTTTGACTTTTCCAACCGTTACTGTCTGACTTTGAACTGTTACTGTTTGACTTTTCTAACCGTTACTGTCTGACTTTGAACTGTTATTGTTTGACTTTTCCAACCGTTACTGTTTGACTTTGAACTGTTACTGTCCAATTTCCAATTGTTACTATCTGAACACTCATCAGATTTTTAACTATATCTAAAGTTCTAAAACTCCATTTTAACTGAGATTGATCTCGTTGGAAAGTTAAGACACGAGGCAAAACTGAGATCTTAGCCAACTTGTCAACTGGATCTGTCATCTTTACTGGTAGGAAAAGGGCAGACTTAGTTAGTCGATCCACAATGACCCAAATTGCATCATTTCCCCTCTTTCCTCTGAGTAGTCTCGACACAAAGTCCATTGTGATCATTTTCCACTTCCACTCAGGGATTGGTAATAGTTGTAACAGCCCTGCCGGTTTTCGGTGTTTTACTTTTACTTGTTGGCAAATACTACACTTTGCCACTTAACCAGCCACTTCTTTTCTCATATTTGGCCACTAGTAGTACTGCTTCATATCCTAGTACATCTTAGTACTACCTAGATGTACAGTGAACTTAGACTCATGAGCTTCTCGTAGTAACTTTTGTTTAAGGGCTTCATGGAGTCCCAATATCAATTGTTTCAGACCGAGACCCAAGATTTACTTCACGTCTCTGGCCGAGCATATAACGTGCCTTGGGGAAAAATTTGAGTATCAATACTGCCTCTCATCCGTAAACTGATGGCCAATCTGAGATAGTTATTCAGATCTTAGAAGATTTACTTAGGGTATGTGCTTTGGAATTTGGTGGAAACTGGGAGGAGCACCTATCACTAGTAGAATTCACGTATAACAACAGTTATCATACAACAATTGGAATGACCCCATTTGAAGCTGTTTATGGCAGAAAGTGTGGGACACCCTTGTGTTGGGAAGAAGTTGGGGATAGAAAGCTGTATGGGGCAGAATTAATACAAATCACTACTAAAAAGTGAGGATCGTTAAGGATCAAATGAAAGTGGCTCAGGATAGACAGAAGAAGTATGCAGATATTCGAATAAGACCACTTGAATTTTGTCCTAAAGATAAAGTATTTCTGAAGGTAGCCCCATGGAAGCACATGCTGAGATTCGACATGAAGGGGAAGTTAGCTCTGAAAACGTATCGGACCTGTAGCTTATGAAATAAACTTTCCCTCACAGTTGGCCAAGGTTCACAATGTATTCCATGTTTCTTTGCTGCGAAAAGCCGATGTAGACCCTTCGAGATTGTTACCTCAAGTGCCAGTGGAGGTAAAAGAAGACTTAACGCTTGAGGTAAGACCGATAAAGATACTCGATTGGGGCGAGAAAGAACTTCGTAATAAGAAAGTTCCCATCATTAGAGTCTTGTGGTGAAGCTCACAAATCGAGGAAGAAACATGGGAGAGAGAATCAGAAATGAGATGAAAATTCCTCGACTTGTTTATAAACTCAGGAACATCACTTAAATTTCGAGGATGAAATTTCTATTAGGAGGGGAGAATGTAAACCCCGGGAAAAATAATAAATAAATAAAAGTGAAGAAATTCATGCATATGATTAAATAAAAACTGAAATTCAGAAATTTTTGAATATAAATTTCCGGGCGAAATAATTCGAGACATTATAATAAACCCGGTACTGTTGAGGGTTGGATTTAATTGAAGAGAATAATACACTTAAAGGAAAAGGGGGGTCTAAATGCAAATAAGGGAAAATATAGAGTATAAATACTCTCTCCTCACCAAAAAAATCTGTAGGAATCATAAGGAGAGAAAATAGGGAGTTTTATACCCATTCTCGAGAAATCAAGAGAGAAACACTAAAATTTAAAGAACCCATCTAAGATTAAGAGCTTAAAGATGGGATAAACACTTGAGAGCAAAGGATTACCAAGAAATTGAACAAGAAGAAAAGATAGGAGGGAAATTGAATAAGAAGAAAAGAAATGAGGGAGTTGAAAATCTTCAACTGGTTGAAGATCAAAATCTTAATTTGTACCAGATAAGGTATTCTAAACATGATCTTACAAAAAATTTACCCTTAAATAAAGAGGATATTTTGGAATCTTTTAACATTGATCGAGTTGTACAGTTGGACTATTACATAATTGAAACTAACCGGTCAACTGATTCCACAGACAACAACAATCTGAGACCTAGGTTTGACAAATAAAAAATTAAATGTTATAATTGTCAAAGAATAGGTCATTATGCTAGATATTTATGGAATCCAACCGAAAGAGTTAAAAAAAATATCAATCTAGTAGTATAAAAGGAGCAAGAAGCCACCTTATTTCGAGTCTATGATGAATGAATGAAAACCAAAGAAAACATATGATATATTGGCAATGAAGCCAACAATCACATGTGTGGAGATAAAGACAAGTTCATAGAGCTTGATGAATTAATTAAAGGTAATGTCACATTTGTGGATCATTCAAAGGTTTTTCGTAAAGGGAAAGGTACGATTCTGATTCAAATTAAAAATAATAGTCATCAATTTATTGGTGATGTTTATTATATTCCAAATATAAAAAGTAATATATTGAGTTTGTGACAATTATTGGAGAAGGGTTATGAAATCAAGATGAAAGATCATACTTTAACATTACTTGATACTTATGGAGCTATGATTACAAGGGTAACCATTACGAAGAACGAGATTTTTTTGCTAAATATAGAGACAAATGTGCCTAAATGCCTAAAAACATGTGTGAAAGATGAGACTTGGTTTTGGCATATGAGACTTGGCTTTGACATACAAGACTTGG
>Ga0325402_1004964_pt1 | contig 12378 bp, 4 predicted proteins | sample PopdelMetagenome_22_FD_207212 | JGI IMG/M metagenome (GOLD analysis project Ga0325402, IMG submission 207212) | Populus deltoides microbial communities from Bellville, Georgia, United States - Xylem-PdKOR-R3 | ecosystem: Host-associated > Plants > Phyllosphere > Stem > Wood/Secondary xylem...
CAAGTTATAGCCTAATCCAACGGTGGCCGAAGGAGAAAACAGACAACAAAGAAGACTGTCCAGAAGTGTATTTCCCAAATATTTTCCTCCCTCGATATCTCTCAAACGGGGACTGATATAGAAAATCTCTACGGTGACAATGTACACGACATGGATGAGAACAACATACCCGAATATCTTGCTGATCTAACGGTGGAAGGTGGAGTTATAGCTGTCGATTGATTTACCATCAATATATCTTCTCTCTAGCCTCTCTCTAAACTCTCTCCTACTCTTGCCAGTCACTCCAAGAGAGAAAATAGAATGATATTTATAGTTCTAACATCTTATTAATTGCACATTTATCCCCACCCCTTTTTATCATTTATAAATAAACTCCCAACCTTCTGTTATTTGAATATTGACCTCTATTAATCTTACGTATTTATTTTGTCCTCACAAATATTTTTCTTTTCAATGATTTAGTACTATATTCACTTTTTATTTCATTAATTTCACTATTTTTATCTCGATTAGGTTTCTTTAATTTAATTTAACCCATTTTACTATTGGTTAAATTTCTCATCTTTTAAATACCCAGAAAATTTTTTTAATAAAGGGTTTACAATAAAGGTCAGGACTACTATAAAATTTTTGTTATTTACTTCCTTTTAATTTGTGGACTTTTTATTTGACAAAGATCTTTTTTTTTACAAGGATGAGATAGCTTGTTTTGAAAGTTTTCTAGTTCTACAAGGATCTTTAATGGACTAGAATATAATTTCCAACTGTGGCAAGGATTAATTAATGTTCTAAAATCCTTTTCTTATAAAAATTTTTTATTTATCCTAACTACACAAAAAAAAGAAAGGTTGGTGGTATTTAATGACATATTGATTTCTAGGATCATTGGACAGAATTGTAGGCTATAAATAAACCTTATATCATACTTGTATTGTTTGATTTTCTTCTCTTCTCTTCTCTTCTCACAACAACATATGAGATTAACTTATGAGTTTTATTTTTATTATTTCAACTATAACCCAAGGCTTGTTCAGGCTTAACTAATATTTTTTTTCCAACTAGGATCAAAGGCTTGTTTAGATTAGGATTTGAGCTTACTAGTAAAGGTTTTGAGTCAATTATTGTAAGTGAGTCAATTTTGTCCATAAAGGTTGACATGTGAAAACACATTAGGGTTAATTTCTCAGAACTATTTAAACACATGTAAACGTAAATTTCAGCACATTTGATGAATAATACTTCTAAAATTTTCAGTTTAACATGTAAAAGAGTTTCTTGCATTCTTTGGCTCTTGAATGAACTGAATTTAACTTATTGAAGATTAATTGACTTCGTGGTATCATTCGACTTCATTTCAATAATGTTGGTGTCTTGGGGTTTATTTTTATTGTGTCACACTCTTATCAGACATCTTTCAACTTTTCAAGATCAGATCTCAATCTTGATTGTAAGTTGCATGACTACATGATCACGAGGTTCACATTAACTACCAAATTCATTTATTCTTCAAGTTCGACATGATTCTCAAATACTATTATAAATTTTTATTTGAATTTTAATAATTTGTTTCAATTGTTATGTCTCCAATTTGAAAATAATAATACTAATAATACACTACTCATGAAAATTCAATTGGAATTGATGTATCCAATGTGAATAAAATTTTATCATATTTATTATTTTTTAGTCTTCGATTACATAAAATATAGGCATCCTATTTTGATTTTTTTTTGTTAACTTGCTTTAACAATCATATATATATGCACACACTAACCGAAATAATGATTTTAGTTAAAAATATTGTGTTGACTAAGATAAACTAAAGATAAGTTAATAGAAAAAATATTTTCAAGAAAAAATTTCAAAACAACTGAATTTTTAGGGCTAATAACAAAGTCAAAATTTTTTTGAAACCCATATATAGTTTTTTAATTTTAAAAAATTTGGGCTCTTCTGTAACTTAGTGCGAGCATACAACAAAATAAACAAATTAATCCTTTAAGCATATGATGTAAAATACATGTAATATTATTATTACTATCTAATTTACAACAATAACAACAACAAATAAATAAATAAGATAAGTGCAAGAAAATACACCTGAACACAAGCCTAAAAAGAAATGTTTGAGCCCAATGATGAAAAACCAGAATGCCAAGTGAAGTTGATAGGCTAAAATAGCAATCCAAGATTTTAATTGACAGAGCCCATTAGTAAAAATATTTGTTTTTGGTGTTTACAGACTCAATTAGAATTTTCAAAAGTTTAGTTATTTAATTGAGGGTTTAATCACAAGGAAAATCAACTTTTTGAAGTCAATTATGAGGTCAATTGAAAGAATTGAAGTTTAAAAGACTTAATTGGAAGCTTGGAAAGTTTAAATTAGCCAAATCAGGGGCTTAATTGCATAAAATTCAAAGTTTGGTGATCAAATAGGGGCTTAATTGAACTTTCTGTGAACCAAGAATCAATTTGCAAGACATGTGTGACCTGAGGCACTAGAATCAGGAGAAATCAAGGGTTAAATCAAAAAAATTAAAAGTTTAGTGGTTATTTACGGGCATAATCGAACAAATTAGAAATCAAGAACCAACTTGTAAAGACGCTCAAAATTGGTAGTGACAAATGAAGTTGATAGGAACATAATTGCATGAAATTAGAAAGAAAGAGGGAAATTAAAGATAAAATAGAACGAAATTAGAAGATAAGGAATCGAATTGAACTTTGGTAGATCCCAAATCAAAAGAAAATCTTAATCTATAGGAATTAGTCAAAATGACGTCATCTTCTTCTTTTTCTTCAATTTTTTGGCTGATCGAGGGTGCACTTTCATATGACTGAAAGTGACGTTTCCGACCACCCAAAGGCTGAAACCACCACCTTTCGACCAAGAAACATCCCCTCTACAACCCCATCCCTTAGATATGATGCCAAATGGATCTTGTTCTACCCTTGATCAGAGATTTATCTATGAAAAATATGAATCGGAGTTTGAAGAAGGGGAAGTAGAAGGAATCCTCGACCAGCAACAAATAGAGGAAGATTATTCAATCACATAGTTCGAGCTCTTAGAATATGAGCCCTTGGGGCTTTCTATTTGATTGTATCGAAAGGCCTAATTCATTGGAATTTCCCTATTAGGCTATGTCATTTCGGGGTAAACGGATCATTTATGATGAAGAGGATGAGCTTCAAGAGAATGATTCAGAGTTCTTACATAGTGGAACCATGCAATACCATATACAAGATAGATCTTCCAAAGAAGGCATTTTTTGAATAAGCCAATTCATTTGGTGGGACCCTGCAAATCCACTCTTTTTCCTATTCAAAGACCAGCCTCTTGTCTCTGTGTTTTCACATCGAGAATTCTTTGTAGATGAAGAGATGTTAAAGGGGCTTCTTACTTCCCAAACAGATCCTCCTACATCTATATATATAAACTCTGGTTTATCAACAGAGGGTGAATACCATAGATTCTTAATTTGTTAGTTAGCTGGTTGTATTAGTTTCCCTCACGAATCTAGTGAGGTTTCAGTTTTAGGGTCGGTGGCTAGCCTGTAGCCATCTGTTGTTTTATGTTTCTGTTATCATTGTAAATCTGGGGTTTGCCCCTTATAATGCTTGTATCTTCTTCTTTTAATACATACGTCAACTTACCAAAAAAAAAGAATACGTAAGAAAAATACTTTGAATTATGGATTCATTGCCAGAGATGGCTTAGAACCAAGAGTTCATTATCTAATGGATTTTTCTGTTTTAATACTCTATCCGAGTTATTAGTATTTATCAAATCTGTTCCTATCTTACGGAAGGCTATTGGATCAAATGATAAAGGCATTGTTCAGAAAAAGATGGCTTTTCTTAGATGAAATGAAAATTAGATTCATATAATAGGAGAAAGGTTTCCCATTCCTTAGCCTGAAAGATATGTAGCCTGAAAGACTGGGTGGTAGAGTCGTGGAAACACCTCCTTCTTTCATATTTTGGACACGAAACAATATGTTACTATTGAATCATGGAAGAATTGAAATCTTAGATCAAAACACTATGTATGGATGGTATGAACTGCTTAAACAAGAATTCTTAAACAGTGAGCAACCAGAGCGATTCCTCACTACATCAAAAAATTTCCAATGAAAGATGCAAATCCTTTAGAAAAATAAAAAATACATATGTCGAATGAAATGATGGTTGTTGTTATCTACTCCAATAACGAATCGTTAGTTTAACTGAATAACTAAATAAAATAAATATAATATACACATTCCAGATGACCGGGACTAATTCTAATTCTTTTGTTTCGAAGCAAAGATATCCATGAGGCAGCTTGTTCTATTCAAATATTTTCACGATTAAGAATTACTAGATTGTCTTTTGGATAGGCTCCGAAAGGAGAAAGAGAATGAAGGCTAGAATGCCAATAGATGCCATTATTGAATTCACTTGACCCAATAGTACGTACCCATTTATTTTAGGAACATAACATCCGGTACTAAAGTCACTGAATGGGTAAGTGATGAATCCCTAAAATGGACTATGTACTGTACTTTATTTGCAGGGTTACGGGCGGGCATTTTCTAGAGGTTTCTATTGTATCAATCTACCTTTGTGTAATTCATGTTGAAGACATAGACTTGGGGGTGGTTCCAGGGTGGACGATTTCAAAGCAGACTCCCCATTCATTATTCATTAGATAGAGAAGATCACCAAGATTTTGTGATCCATGGCAGAACTTAATCCAATTCAATAAGAGATCTCATATTGAATTGGTATATCAATATTGATTCGATCCGAGATCTCATTGAATTATTCATTCAATGAGATATTATGCCTTGAAGAGAACTCGAACCTCCACGCTCTTTAGTATTAGATTTTGTGATACAGTTCAGCCTTGGGATACGACCCAAGTAAGGTCAGATTTTGATTTTGGCGTAAAATGCACACCAATCCAGGTTTACGACAACAATCATAATTCTCAATACAACTGTTGTATCGAGCTAAAATTTTACGTGGCCTCTCCAGACATGTTGTCCTACCTTGAGTTAAAAGTTCAAGTCAATCGGAGTTGGGAAAGACACTGCAATATTGGTTAACAAAGGTTGTATGAATTTTGTTATTTACTTCCTTTTGACTTGTGGACTTCCTATTTGGTTAGGATTCTTTTTCTACAAGGATGTGGCAGCCGGTTTTGGGAATTTCCTAGTTCCACAAGGATCTTTAATGAGCTGCAATATAATCTCCAAGTGTGGCAAGGATTCATTAACGTTTCAGAATTCTTTTCTTATAAGGATTCCTTATTCATCCTAGCTACAAAAGGAAAGAAGGGTTAGTGGTATTTAATGACAAATTAGTTATTTTTTATTAGTTTCTTTTATAAGAAAAGGATTCTGAAATATTTATGAATCCTTGCCACACTTGGAAACTATATTACAGCCCATTAAAGATCCTTGTAGAATTAGGAGATTCCCATTAAATATTTAACAAGCCGACACATCCTTGTAAAAAAAGAATCCTAGCCAAATAGGCAGTCTACAAGTCAAAAGGAAGTAAATAACAAAAATCATACAGCCTCTGTTGACCAGTATTGCAATACCTTTTTGAACTCTGATTGACTTGAACTTTTAACCCAAGGTAGGAAAACATGTCAGAAGACTACACATAAAATTTCAGCATGATGCAACTGTCGGATTAAGAATTATGACTAACATTTGTGCATTTAATGTTAAAATCTGAATCTGATTGTTTTTTCATTGCCCGGATCGTATCATTAGCCCACTTTTCTGTAGGTTATATCTTCACTTATAAGACTTTCTTGATTGCTCTACATCAGGCAAATTTGGTTAATTCTTTTATGTGTTGTATCTGCGAGAATATCATTTCTTTCGATGGAAAAGGTTATGATGCGTACCCTAGCTGAATTTAATGGAATTTGCGACCCCAAGATAAATCTAATCTAAGTTTGTTGAGATTTGAATTTAAAAGGTTATCACAATGGAAGACTTGCTCCAAGGCAACAAAACTATAAACCAACTCGATCACAACGCCTACACCCGGAGACGAGCAAAGAAAGTATAAATTCACAACAAAAGAATTGACCATTCAAATTGAGCAACTAAAAAGTCAGCTACAATGCTGAAATTGTCATCAAAAGTCTACTCTGAAATTATTCCTAACGAGTATTTAAACTCCAAACCAAAACCCTAGTTTCTCTAATAGGTCTCACATAAACCCAATTTAAATAATAATCAACTCAAGCTAAAACTAGCCCAAACTAATTAAAATAAACAAGTCTAAAACCCAAACAAAATTCTCCTCTCAAAATAAATAAAGTTTGATAGCCCAACAAATTAAATAATTTCGTTGTTTTCGCATTCTGTCTGACAGCAGCAAAGCCCAACTTAAAACGAATAGTTCTCTCTCAGCTTAATGAATTAGAAGGCATGTCATATACCGTTGGAAAGCTATGGAAGTCTAGTTTGCAGCTCAACTAGAATCACATCAAAATTAAATCTGTAACTCCAGTTATGACAAAAAGAGTAATAAAAGGTCAAACTGTCTGAATCTAATCTTCTTCTCCCAATCTTCTTGGTTCCACCAACAAGCTCCTCTTGAACATGAATCATGTTAATCAAGGCTTGCTATTTATTATTACAAATCCTCTTGAAGTCCACCTTAGCCCATGTATCTTGAAAAAGTTTATTGAAAGCTGCTTTGAACTTCTTAGCCTAGTATTAGGACCAACCGAAACCTCCAATAGATCCTTTGATGGTTGGATCGCATCATCCCCTCTCTCCTCAAAAGGTTTCAACCTTGAATCATCACCTGTATCAAATAAAAAAAGATCAAAAACATTGAATGTACCACTAACACCATACTCACCCGGTAGATCCACTTTATAGGCATTATTAGTAGTCATTTCTATGATCTGATAAGGACCATCTCCTCGAGGCATCAATTTTGATCTTCTTTGTTCAGGAAACATTTCCTTCCTCATATGCACCCAAACCCAATCACCTGGTTCAAATCTCATCAATTTTCATCCTCTATTGGCTTTGTTTGCATATTATTCATTCTTCTTTTCTATTTGCTGCCAATCTTTGCATGAAGATCCTTTACCACCTTTGCTGCCAATTTTAAAGACTAACCCTTCATCAACAGGCAAAGAAATCAAATCTAATGGCGTCAAAGGGTTAAAACCTTAAATAATCTCAAATGGTGAATAAGCTTGATTTGATGAGGAACGTCCTACCAACAAATAAAAACAAAAGGATCCAAAGAGCTTGGAGGGTTAATAACATAGATTCTTAATTTGATAGTTAGCTGGTTGTATTGGTTTCCCTATCAAATCTAGTGAGGTCTTAGTTTTCTGATCGATGATTAGCCTGTAGCCATCTGTTGTTTTATGTTTCTGTTCTCATTGTAAATCTGGGGTATGCCCCTTATAATCTTTGTATCTTCTTCTTTTAATACATACATCAACTTACAAAAAAAAGGGTTAAAACCTTAAACAATCTCAAATGGTGAATAATCAGTAGTAGAATGCATACTACGATTATATGCAAATTCAATGAATGACAAATAATCTTCCTAATTTTTAAGATTCTTTTGAATGATAGCCCTTAAGAATTGAATCAAAGTCCGGTTAACAACTTCAGTTTGGCCATCTATTTGTGGAAAACAAGTAAAAGAATATAAAAGTTTAGTTCAAGCCCCTCAAAACCTTCCAAAAGTAACTCAAAAACTTAACGTCTCGATCGGATACAATGCTTCTAGGAAGACCATGTAGCCAAATGACCTCTCTAAAGAATAGGTCAACTATATTTGTCGTATCATCGGTTTTATGGCAAGTAATGAAATATATAGAATCTCTGCCTTTCCTAGACTAAGTAGACCCAAAATGAAATCTATAGAAATATCAACTCAAGGTTCCTTAAGAACAGGCAAAGGTGTGTATAATCCATGAGGCATTACCCTAGACTTAGCTTATCTACATGTTATGCACCTCGAACAAAGTTAATTTTATGCCCAATACCTCTAATTGGTGGCAAACCACTAGGAATGTAATCCGGAAAGACATCCTTAAATTCCTGTAAAAGAACTTTAACAACACTAGAAACACAAGAATCTCTAAATCATCTGAGTTAAAGAATGCCTCTTTATACAAAAGTAAAATCATAAGCAAATCAGAAAGATAAGGATGTTTAAGATCATTAGATTTAGCAAAAAAATTTAGTTGTTTCCCTATTTTTTCTACACTTCTTTACTCACCCTTTCTTTCTTCTCTCCACTCTCGGTCTTCTTTTGATTTTTTTTGTTCTCGACCATGAGCCTCCCCTAATATCCTAAGGGCTGAAACTTTGTTCCCTTTTGTTTTCAAATCATGGCTCACTTTGTTTTCTCTCTTCCTAACGTCCTCACCATGTTGTTTAGCTTATTTTTCTAGTTTGGTCGAATCTTTTTGTTCCTCCACTTTGCCCGAAACATGTTGCTCTTCCTCATAGCCCTTATTCAATTGAATTTAATCTTCATACACTTGCTTTGGTGAGAGAGGGGCAAGTGTATAAATCCTTTCATCCTTCTCTAATGAATACCTGTTCTTAAACCCATCATGCTTGGCTTTTCTATCAAATTGCCAAGGCCTCTATCAAATAAGTAGCATGCATAGGCACAACATCACATAACCCTTCATCCTTATTTGCCTACTGAAAAAGAAACATCACATGTCTAATCACCCTAACAACACCACATTCATTTAACCATTGAAGTTTATAAGGCCTCTTATGCTTTACGGTATTCAATCCCAACTTTCTAACCAAACTGACACTGGCAACATTAGTACAACTACCAATATCAATGATCATACTACATGCCTTATCGTTGATTAGGCATGTAGTCTGGAAAATGTTCTCCCTTTATTGCTCCACACCATCCTCCTTAGTCTGAACACTAAGTGACCTTCTAATCACCAAAACTTTATCACCAACAGCATACTCTAAATCACCAGCATCCTCAAGTGGTGGCATGTCATCACAATCAGACTACTCACAAGTGGACACAATCTCTCCATCATTCTTTAGAATCATAACTGATGATTTGCACACTCTAATGCATAGAGTATCCTTGACACTTGAAACACTTTATATCACAATTACACTTTGGTTGGACTTCTCCCTTAAATTTTTATCATTGGCCAAAACCTACTTCTTCAAGGAGGCAAGTTTGGAATATATATATATATAGGATCTAGAATATACATATAGATAGACTCATCGACTCACACCCAATAGCTATCTATAGTACAATGACATTATCAATTCCTACGGTCGTGTTTTATGTCCTATTTGATAAGATAAAAATAATATAGTAAAATAGAAATTATCTTTTAGAGAGATGGCTGAGTGATTGATAGCTCCGTTCTTGAAAACTGATATAGTTCTTTCCGAACTCTAGAGGGTTTGAATCCCTCTCTCTCCTTTTTCACGGTGAATCTGTTTATAGATGCGAACCTCGTGATCACGTGATCACGCAACCCACAATCAAGATTAAGATCTGATCCCGGAAAGCTGAAATAGATCTGATAGGAGTGTGACACAATGAAAACCTACCTCAAGCCACCAACACTGATTCTGAAGAATGCAAGAATCACTCTCACAAGTTAAAACTGAAACAATTCAGAAGTAATAATCATCAAAGGCTGTCGAAATTCAGGTAACATGTGTTTAAATAGTTCTTCAAAGTAACCCTAATCGATCAACCCTTAAGGGCTGAACTGACCCACATACAAAACTGACCTAAAAAATTTTAAACTGAAAAGCCCATAACTTGATCCAAACAAGCCTTGGATCCTAGCTCAAAACAAAGTTTTAATTAAGCCCAAACATGAAAGAAACTAATAAAAATAACTAATTTGTCATTAAATACCACTAGCCCTTATTTCCTTGTGTAGCTAGGATGAATAAGGAATCCTTATAAGAAAAAGATTATGAAACATTAATGAATTCTTACCACACTTGGAGATTATATTGCAGCTCATTAAAGATCCTTGTGGAACTAGGAAATTCCCAAAATCAGTTTTCACATCCTTGTAAAAAAAGAATCCTAACCAAATCAAAAGTCCACAAGTCAAAAAATGTAAATAACAAAATTCGTACACCCTCTGTTGACAAGTATTGTTATTCCTTCCTGAACTCCGATTGACTTGAAAGTTCAACCCAAAGTAGGACAATATGTCTGGAGAGTCCTCGTAAAATATTAGCCCGATCCAACGATGGGATTGAGAATTATGACTACTATGCATTTTACACCAAAATCCCCAACTAATGCGAACCTTGTGAACACGTTGTCACACAACCCACAATCAAGATTGAGATCTAATCCCGGAAAGCCAAAATAGGCCTGATAGGAGTGTGACACAATGGAAACCTGCCCCAAGGTACCAACACTATTGGAATGAGTAGAATGACCCCACGAAGCCGGTTAATCTTCGATAAGTCAGATTCAGTTCTTTCAAGAACTGAAGAATGCAAGAATCACTCTCACATGTTAAAAATGAAAAATTCAGAAGTAATAATCATCAAAAGCTGCCGAAATTTAGGTTACATATGTTTACATAGTTCTTCAAAGTAACCCTAATCGATCTATCCTTGTGGGCTGAACTGACCCATATACAAAATTGACTCTAAAAATCTTAAACTGAAAAGCCCATAACTTGATTCAAATAAGCCTTGGATCCTAACTCAAAACAAAGTTTTAATTAAGCTTGGACATGAAAGAAAACAATAAAAATATCTAATTTGTCATTAAATACCACTAACCCTCATTTCCTTGTGTAGCTAGGATGAATAAGAAATCCTTATAAGAAAAGGATCTGAAACATTAATGAATCATTGCCCACACTTGGAGATTATATTGCAGCTCATTAAAGAACCTTGTGGAACTAGAAAATTCCCAAAACCAACTTCCACATCCTTGTAGGAAAAGAATCCTAACTAAATAGGAAGTCCACAAGTCAAAAGAAAGTAAATAACAAAATTCATATAACCTCTGTTGACCAGTATTGCGATGCCTTTCCGAACTCTGATTGACCTGAAAATATGACCCAAGGTAGGGCAACATGTCTGGCAAGTCTACGTAAAGTATTAGCCCGATCCAACGATCGGATTGATAATTATGACTGTTACCGTGAACCTAGACTGTTGCATATTTTGCGCCAAAATCCAAATCTGACCTTGATTGGGTTGTATCACAAAGCTGAACTGTATCTAATGTGAACCTCATGAGCACTTGGTCACGCGACCCATAATCAAGATTGAGATCTGATCTCGGAAAGCTAAAATAGGTTTGATAGGAGTGTGATGATTAGTACTTAAAAGTGTATTTTTATCAAGGTTTTATATCATCATTTTACACTTGAAATATCAATAACTCTTTAACTAAAGTATGTTTTATAATAACAAGTTTGATACCATAAGATACCTTTAATTTATGGTAAATGTTCATCTTAAATGCAAAATAACAAGTCTGATATCACATAAATAAAAGGATTGATTGATGAGTTTAAGTACGGAAATTGAAAGGACAAAGAGAGGTCCAAACTTAGAAAAGAGATGCTGGTTCAGTCCAAATTGGAACACTGTTCGGTCCTTGGGTCATATCTGGAGCTGTAGATTTTGGATTTAGGTCTCCCTTATGTGGATGTAAAGCTAAGACATAGGCCTAAAACTTTCATGAGAGTCCAAGATTTAAAAAGGCTGTTTTCAAGTCCAAATTGTAGCAATAACGGAAAAGTCCGAATCTGTCTTGCAGCCCAGAAACTATTCAGTGTTCAGCCCATATCTCGAGTTTTAAAAGTCCAAATGATCTCAAATTTTTACCCCGGAAAGCCGAGATAATTTCCTAGAACTTTCATGATTTAAATCTGTTCAAATTATGACATTATCAATGACGTTTTTGGCAGACAAGAAGATAAGGATTGTCACCAAATCAAGATGTGGCCCCCTACTCATCAATTACTCAACAAATCAATAGTTCTGAATTTTGGCCTATAAAAAGAGGCATTTGCCAAGTATTTAGGCATCTTGGTGTTCATATCAAGATCATGCTCTTGCACTCTCTTTATATTTTGTAATGCTTAAGTTTTTCTTATATTAATCTCTTGCTTATGCTTTTCATTTCCTTTCCTTGTTTATTTATGTTGCTCTCTTTCATTATGTCTAGCTAGGTTAATTATGTCAAGGTGAAAAGGGTATATTAATGGTGTAAGAATAAGTATAATATAAACTTAACATGGACCTTAATGTTGGATACTAACATGCTTTATATTTGTTATCTTGTTCACTTTTAATACTTTGCTTGTTAAATGGTTAATCTAGATTT
>Ga0325402_1004965_pt1 | contig 12374 bp, 13 predicted proteins | sample PopdelMetagenome_22_FD_207212 | JGI IMG/M metagenome (GOLD analysis project Ga0325402, IMG submission 207212) | Populus deltoides microbial communities from Bellville, Georgia, United States - Xylem-PdKOR-R3 | ecosystem: Host-associated > Plants > Phyllosphere > Stem > Wood/Secondary xylem...
AAATGATGGAAACTATTAATTAATTAATATACAGAAATATACTTGTTCAGAGTTTAAGAAAACATCCTTACTTAGTCTAATAAGTAAGCTACTGATAGTTTTGGCTATAAAATATTTGTATATATTATTGCATGGTTTTATCTACTTTTTGCCTTTTCTTTTTTTTAATATTGTGTATATATAACTCTTTGTTTTTCTTGCTAGTTTGTGATTAATTTAATGGCACTAGCCCCAATTAATATTAGACCCTCTACTATTACAAAAACAAAAAAAAAAAACACAACAACATGGAGATTCACGAGTTAATCACGTGTGGGAACACAAGTGGGGGCAGTAGGGCAGTAGACAAGGAAAATGACCTTGGAAACGGAAGATGGGGTTAGGGCAAGGATAGTACAGAATCGAGGAAGAAGAGGGAGTAGTAGTCAATTTGGTTAGGTTTTTCTTTTGTCCCTTTTCTTCATGTAATCGAGTACCACTTCCATCCTCATTTATTTGGTAAACGAGCCTCCTCCATTTGGCCTCATCTTCTTATCCACCATCATCATCACCACCGCCCCTCCCCTCTCTCATCTATAAAATACTAGAGGTGTCATCATGACCATGATAGTGGTGTTTTTTTGTCCAAGTCGATCATGTTCCGAGCCACTTCACATGGTCCCTGAACTGCCAATTGGCCACTTGGCTTGGTTAGCCCGCCATCCGGTCCACAGTGAACTAGAGACTAGATCATATGGTACTAGCTACATGGCATCGATCGAAGGCACAAAAAAAGACCACGATGCTGCTGCGCGAATTATACATGGCGTCGAATTGGCTGTGCCTATCGCTGACTAACTATATGTGTTTTTTGGTGTTATTTCCCTTGTGCTAGCTAGCCATACATGTGCATGTACCTGCGTCTGATGCTGAGTTTTAATACCTCATCATGCCCTCCTTGAACAGAAAAAATGAACCAGCTATTCGATGAGGACCTGGACCACAGGCCTTCAATGCTCATGCCTCCTCTCTTGTTAATTTGTAGGTATATGAATATAGTCAACTGTAAAATCAAGAGCTATCTATTTTCAAAATTGATCTAATTATACTTGGACGTCCACAGACAATAAGATTATTCCTCTTCTCTAATCATACCAGTGCTCTTTGAATTTTGTGTATATGCATCTCTCATTCAGTAGAGACAAACTATGTTTTTATGGGCTCCTCTCTGTGACCTCATGCCCTGCCTTCAACTACTTCAAATATTCGACAACAGCTAAACTGGATGTATATATTGTGTGTTATCAGACATCATTCGTTTTGATTTGATATTTCGTTTGTTGTTTGTCATTGTGTTCTTAACTGTGTCAAGGTGTATGTTAGAAATACATTTATCTTGAAAAGACATTAGATTAATGTTTAATTTTTTTGAAAAACAAAATTGAAATTGAAATTCTTGCAACAGAAGTCGAGAACTACGGTAATTAAGGAAAGAGACAGAGAATATTAATGGGTTTGCAACAGGAATTCAATATCAATTAAACATAAATAACACAATGAAGAAAAACCCTAGAAAAATGAAACTATTGTAAAAATCTTAATGGGTTTGAGAGACACGGTGGATATTAGTTTCACATGCAACATAATTATGATGATGAAGAAGTTGATGATGACTGTTCGAGCACCTCTCCCTATATCCCTCTACTCTCCCTATCCCTCTACCAAATATTGTGGTCCAAATCTTCCGACGCCAAGTTCAAAATTATTATCGATGAAGACCTCTGATGCTCATTACCCCTCACATTTCATTTCAACACTCATTACCACTCCGATTAAGATCTTGACTCTTTGCCAATGCCCAACTTTAAAATGTGGGGAACTTGCACGGGTTCAGCCTCCAAAAGAAAACGTTTCCAAGGTGTTTTTTTAACGTGAATATTTTATTGGTTGTCATAAAAAATAATATAAATTATATTTTATAATTTTATTTAATAATTTAAAATTTTAAAATAAAATTTAAGATTTTAAAATATAATTTATATTATTTTATACGAGAATGAACAATCACACTCGGTCATAAATATGATTTCCAACACTAGAGCTCCGACTGAAGCATTCATGAGAAGAAATATATCTCAATCTTCTAATTTATATTCCACAGACACGAGCTCACGATTACTCTCACCAGATAAAAAGAAACACTAGAGATGCAGCCGAGTTTCAGAGCTCAAGAAACCTGACTCCGTCAAGTAAATTATCAAAAATCTCAGTTCACAGAAGAAGCGAGAACCACCTATTCATTTAAAACTGGGGATTGCGATGACTAGTTATGAAGGGGTAATCCAATCGAATAAATGCATGCTAAGTATATTTCCCAATAGGTATTGGGATAAGTATGGATAAGAAAAAGAAAAAAATTCTCACTAATTTGGCTCTAGGTATAGATACCTTTGACTTGTAGGGACCTAATTAAAAAAAGTAAACATGAAGACAAATATTTCCTCTAAAAACTATGAACACCAACAAAATCAATGGAGGGCTTATTTATAAGACTATTAAAAGTAAGGACCAAAATAAATTTTATCATATAATATTTTAGACAAATATCTAAAATGTAAATTAATGCTCTGTATGGATGAGTGAGGGTATGGGCTGAGCTATAAATCCACCGCTCAATACCGATCTATAAAAATTAATAGTATAAACTCAACCAAAATTCATATTTACAATTTGTAAGATATTAAAAATTAAATAGAATATAATTATAAACGCAAACACAGCCCAGCTGAAATATTACATTTGATCATTTACTTGCATTGCCAAAGTACCAATTGCTGCTATGATTGTCGTTCAAAAGGAAAGTTCTTGTATACACACAAGTAATTAATAAATACAGAACGAGGGAATTGAAAGGGAAAAAAAAAGGGTTATACAGAGGTCGGGTCGGGAGGGGGATGGAGGGTTTGAGGTGGAAGTTCAAAAAAAATGGGCCTCCAAGATTTACAGCTATTACTGTATTCGTTCCTTTTGCTTGGTGCCATCACTGAGAATCTTCTTGTGTGGCATCAGTATCTTCATCCATTGCGTCATCCAGATTTTTATCCTCAACAGGTTTATCACTACATTCAGTCTCTGTATCCGACATAGATCCACCTTTGGCACATTCCTCATTATCATTACTGTCAGAACAAGCCACCGTATCTGAGTTAGAGGAAGAACCGAGTCTCTCCTTTCCTCCATCACAATCACCATCCACATCAGTGCCAAACTGATCTTTTAAATCAGGAGCAACAATTCCAATCATCTCACTTAATGCTCGACATTCACGATTCCTTCGGATGGCTACAGCATCAGAAGATGGCGTACTTTGACTCTCAGCCACTTGACCATTAGAATCATGATGATCAGCACCGCGTTTCTCATCGTCATCTCCACTTCCAGGATATTCATTATCGCCATGGACTGAAGGAGCAGTGCTGCAAGCCCAACTGCCAACAACTTCCGAAGCTAAAAGGTCTTGTGTTCTGATTATGCCTCCAGGTTCCGTATCTTCCACATCCCTCTGATTCTCAGGGAGATTACTTGATTGAGAGTGATGCAAGCCATCATGATGAATTGTCTGAATGCGCTCATCACCTTCATGCACACAATCTTCACCTTCAACTTGCATTGTGTCCCCAGCCACTGAGCTATATTTGTTCAAATCAAAATTCCTCTCCCCATCAACACCTAGGCTTTCTGTTTCAAGAACTTGCTCCGTTCCAATGGTTTCTCCTTCCAAAACAGGTGCTGTGCCAACACCATCAATTTCAGAACCAAAGCCGCTCTTAACATGATGCTCAGCACTAGTAAATTCTTCCTCTCGAGTATCTTGGTCTTCTTGACTTCTGGTATCACAGTCATGCTTCTCAGTGACACTTGCTCCATCACTAGAAGTAACAGTTTGGTTCCTGTCAAATCTCTGAGCTGAAGGACCTAAGCCAGCCTTTGCCCTGCTGTTGCTATGATACCGAGTCATTCCATTGTCTCTCACCAAATTGCCATCCATGTTCCCGGGATTTAAATTCAGATCAATATCCACTGATGTGTTATCATAATTCTCCTCATCTTCCAATGTCCTTTGCATTGCCTTCAGTTGTTCCTGCTGCTTGGTAAAGAGTCCAGATATCTCCTCGGTCGTGGAATAAAATGCCCGTAGCTGTGTCTCCCTGTATCAAAGTCATATTTTACAAATTTACAATGACACAAAGCACCATATATGTGTGCGCGTGTGTATTGAAAACCACAACTTTTTTAATTCTTACCTAAGCATTATTCTTTCCCTGGCACCTTTTAACCTCCGTCTTTCAAACTCAAGATCCCGCATTGCAGCATTTATCTCCAGTTCAAGGGTAGAAACTTTAGCCCAAGCTTCTTCTCGAGCCGCCTGCTACCAACAACAAAAAAAATATCAGCTAAAAAATCAATGGATTTCACTAAGGTGCCTGGGAAATTTTTAAGTCAGATGATTGTTCAAATAATTCTTGGCAACTCAACCACACTAGTATTCATTATTAAGCAATCTCGTTGGAATTGATAAAATTGAATATATAATTTACAAAGTCCAACAAGAAGACTCTGGCTCACATGCCTCAACAACATATTACTGCTGATAACAAAATCAAAGCAATTAATCTTTGACAGCAGTTTCAACAGAAGTTGATTCTAAGATTTTGATTGGACTAGTTATTAGTGAATTCATATGGAACTGCACATAAGCGTTACCCCCCCCCCCCCCAAGCATTCCCTTTCAGAAAAGAATTTCAATTGGAGATGAATTTACAATAGCGAAGAATGAGAAGTAGAACATTTCTGTCAAGCAGACATTTAGAAATTAGAAGTGTGGGTGTTGAGGTCAGAGAGGACATTGCACATCACAGTTTAAGTGCTCATATTGAAATTCAGATAATTTGATGAATTGAAAATAGAGTATTCATATATACCTTTTCGTTCTCAAGTTCTTTCCTCAGCCTATATGTTTCTTGTTCAAGTTCATCCACTCTCTGCTTAAAACACATCATAGCAACACAGAAATCAGTTCCAGAATCAATTTGCAAAAGGGGCTTATGGTATGGCAAATCCAAGCATCTAATATGGAGGTAATATTACTTTTCTTCCATTTGCAGAGGCCAGTTGCTCTTCACAAACTTGAGCTTCTAGCTGGCGAATTTTATTGTCAGATGCAACCAATTTTTGCCGTGTTTCTTCCTGTAGGATAAGATATCGAGAGCAGATGTTAAAATCATTCATATATGATTTCGAAATCAAGTGAAGTTAAGGCAGAACATACCAGTTTGGGCATCAAGGTTTCTACTTGTGAGCACCACTTTTTATCTTTTTCCTGAAAGGAAACGAATATTTAACAATTTCCAATTAAGTAAACACCTATAATGTCCATACATAAAGGACAATAAAATTTACAACCTGAAGCTTATTGATTTCTTCCTCGAGCTCTCTTTCCTGTTGCAAGGCAGCATTAGATAGTCGTTTGACTTCCTCTTGTGCCTCAGACTGAACTCTCTGTACTGCTGCCTTTAAATCAGAAGTAGCCTTTTGCCTTTCTTCTTTTCTCTGATCTCGTTCTTCTTCTAGTTGTGCCTCGAGTTCAGCTATAGATGCCTTTTGACTGAAAACAAAAATTCAATTCGCTACTGTATTAATAAATATTCTTGAATAGTTTTTGCATATATTCTCAAGTGAAGTATCTGTACAGCTAAAGCATAATCCATTCATTCTCCTCTGAAAGTCAAACCAGACTAACAAGAAAGTACATGACTCATTGTTCAAAGTCCACCCCACTCTTTTCACCGCTTGTGCTGATGCCCAGTAGCATTTAGGTAAACATAGGACATATAAGAAAAGAAACGAAAAGAAAGAAGAACAAGGATGAGCATAGTTGAAAGATTATTATAAGTGAAAAGCAACCAGTCAGTTAAGGACATGTTATCCACTTCTTTGCATCACTTTTGACAATGTATGCTGGAAAGATAACTTTGAAACCCGTGATTAATGCATAAATCTCTACAATGTAGCACAAGTAATTGTTTAATAAAAGTTGCGAAATAATAATACAGGAAAATATCATCAATCAGCTTGAGCAAGCTCCTTACCTCTTCATTACTTCGTTTGCTTCATTACATGACTGCCTAGAAGCAGTAAGCCTTTCGTTAAGGTCTTCCAAGACATGTTTTTGTTCAGCTGATATTCTATTGACCTCAACAAGCTCCTTTTGTTTGGCATCCAACATATTTTGCAATTCCTTAATGTGGTCAAGGTACGATTTTGCAACAGATTCTTTCATCTCTTTTATTTCCTGCAGAGTGAAACATAAATATTACCTCAAAAGTTTTGAAGGGAAATGGCTATCGCCCAATCACAGTTCAATTGAAGAAGGTTGCAAAAAAAAGGAACTTTTGAGGTAGTCCTACCCTCTAGCGTTGCATTAATTGTCCGCTGCCCTAGGTCTCAAGCCTATGTTGATCGGAAGTGAAGACATTTACCGTAGTATTAAATGAGTACAAGGTTTTGAAAGGAATAAACCTAACTCATAAGCTACAATTCAGGAAAAAAGAGAGAAATACAGCTTGAATCCTCACTAAACAACTCAAAATAAAAAAGTAAACAAGTTAAATATCAAACCTAACCAGCTTCGACATCAAAATATTTCCTTAACACATCAGAAAAACTAAAACTCTTCATTAGATTAAAGCACCACTATTTTTCACTATGCTCAAATCAAATCATGACAAAGAAGACCTTTAAAAGAGCATACATTTTCATGACAATCAATGGTATTTTGCTGCTCGTTGCGCAAGGTGTCAATTGTAAGGACTTGATTTTCCAATTGCTTCCTTAATTCCTGCAAGATGCAATACTAAACATATTAAAATTCCATTACAGAAACTTTTGATGGCCACGATTCATTAAGGACTATCTAAGCCATCGATAATAAAGACAGGAATCAAATTAATGATACCTTGTTTGACCGTTGAAGAATCCGAAAATCATCAAGAGATATAGGACCCTCAGGAGCACCAATTCCAATACCTTTCATTCTCTTGTTTTCCCCAACAATATCCTCTGTGCACAAAAGTAAGAAAACATCACTTTAAGGTCACAACCTTCAGAAGTGTTTTACGCAGATTGGCAATCATACCCAACAAACCCCTGGTCCAATACAAACATTGCATCATGGTTGCCACAAAGAAGACTAGAATATGTCTTAACTAATACTTCTAATGTCCCCAATATTTTTTTTTTAAAAAAAAAAATTGCAGCAAGTGCAGAACCCACATGTCTAAACATAAATACAGAGAAATATCACAGAATTGAACATCCAGCGTAACATCAAGAACACTGTGATAAAAATACCTGCTTTTCTTTTTGCAACTGCACCTTCCATTGAAGAATTAGACCTAACAACTTCTCGATATACAAATGCAACTGCAAGTTCTGTAACCAAGCAACACGTGAAACATTAATTGTCATGAATCTCACTTAAAGTTCTCTCTTTCATATGTTTTTCCTCAATGCATTCTTTTTGGAACCAATCACTAAGGAAAAAGTAATTGGTCCTGGTAGATCAAAAGGCAAAAATCATCCTACCATGCTGTGGAGGAGCAGCAAAGGATATAATATCCCCATGTTGAACTTTGCCTTCAGGGCTACTCTTAGTCAGTTTCTTCCAATTAAGATAAGTCCCATTCGTACTACAAAAAGGTTTTAAGCATTCAGAACACCAAATTTAATAAATGTCAGGGCGACAAGGAGTTAAAACGCGCAAACACGCAAACAATCATAACAACCTCGTATCTTTCAAGAAAACAGTTACATCAGATAACTCGGCCACGGCATTTTTCCTAAATATTTTACAATGATTTCCGCTAACAGCATTCGCTTCAACTTGAAACCGCGTATCCTCAACTAACCTTCCAATACAATGCTCCTCCCCAGTCAATACAATATTAATACCCTAATTCAGTAAAACAAAACAATTAAAAAAAAATGTCAAGAAATCAAAAATTAATCAAGAAATAAGAGATTAGACGAAAGATTATTTAAATCTTATTACCTGAGCGCGTTTACGGGCGTTATTGGAAATAGCAGTGAGGACACCCCAGACGTTAGGATCAGGGTTAGTGAGAGGTTGAGAAGAGAGCTTGGAGGCTACTGAGAGTATGAAATCTTTGGGTGTTTGTGGTTGATTCTTGGGCGACGCGTCATCCTGGGGGTTAGGGCATGGAGGGGCATGTTGTGAGGAGTCTGATTGTGAGAGTTTTTGAGCCGACGGGGTCTCAGGGTTTTTGTCTCCTACCACCATTGGAGAGGGAAAGAAAATGGCGGGGATTTTGAAAACCCTAGTCTGTTGTGTATTTTTATGTGAGAAATGGGAAAGTGACTGGATAATAGTTGAGACTGTCAGTAGCTTCCATGGGAAGATTGGGGCTCTCTCCGGTTAGGTTCTGTGAAATTACTGCAATTTCGGATAATATTACTGCAATTTCGGATAATATTATTGGGCCTTAGCCTCTTGATTAGGAAATCATTATAAAATGGACTCGGCTGTTGGGCAGTGCATATATTCCATAATAATAGTTAATTATGACTTTAGTCCCTATTGTTAACGAATTTAATTAGTCAGTCCTCTTGATTTTGAAAAATACTATTCCATCTCTATATTTTTAAAGGTTTATTCCATGTCATTTTTCAATTTATTTTTTTTATTTTCTCGAAAAATAAAGAGAAGTATATAAGATGAAACACTTGATCAAGAAATAACTAAAACTATATTTTTGGAACAAAAACTCTCATATTCTACATGATTACATTATAATTAACTCGACAAAAATTCTAAGAAAATAAATGAGAAAACTCCAAAATAATACGATATGACTAAACCTATAATTATTGTAATTAAAATGATAAAATACTAATTTCAAATGTTTGCTGTTATGTTTTTTTTTTCATTTAATAATTAAAGGTATTTTCAGATAAATTTATGCATCAATAAAATCAAATTCTTTTTTCTTTCGAGATGATTTTAAATACCCTTTAAATAAAGTTATATGAACCACCAGCCCGATCAAATTTGTAGGATTGAATTGTTCTGTTTTTTAGGAAACATTTTGAACGCTCTCAATCTCTTCCCATGTTTCCATTTTCTTTCCTGGCTTAAATCCATATTTGTTAATGTTCAAAGGTGAAGGGCGCGATATCCAGGAGCTCAGTGCCAAAATCACTTCGGAAACACAAGAACGTAGGATCGAATTGGTCTGAGAGCTAGCTTCCACCTCCAATCGCTAATCTTCATAAGCAATCTAATCCAACAAATCCCTGGCTGCTTCATAATATGCAGCATCTCTAAGCTCGTCAAGCCACTCTTTCACATATGCCTTGGTGATCTGCTTCTCCTCGGCATCGTTGAGAACTTCATTAACAATGAGCATCAATATCCTCAACTTCTTCATTAGCCTACCGTTAAGTCTTTGCGCTTTGAAGAAGTCAAGAACCCGACGAGAAGCCATTCTATTCGAACTAAACCTGGAAATTGTGTTTTCAGCTGCTTGTGAAGTGGTATGAGAGTGAGAGAGAAAATGGAGGAGGAAACCAAGAAAAAGAGGAATCGAGATTAATTAACCTTCGAAGTATGCAAGAAGTGTGTTTCGTTTTCTCGGTGTGCCTATTGATTCGGAACATTACAACACCTTCCAGCAGCAAAATGCCTTGATGCGTGGGCTAGGGGTTTACTTGGAATCGGTTGGTTTAATGACGGAGGCCCAGTGCAAATCAGAGAGAAGTGAAATTCGGTAGGCGCCTCACTTCCTATCTCCTCTCTCTCTCTGTCTATTCTTTCCATGGCTCACTATACGCTTTCTTCTTTTCATCAGCAGTCCTTTCCGTCACCTTCTTCCTCGAATTTCCACTAAACCATGATACTTCCAAGCAACCATAAACCATCGTCAGAAAACGACTTACAGTTTTAGAAAAGGGGTTCATCGTAAAGCAATGCGATCCTTCTACACTAATCAAATATGATACTGCAACTACGAGGTTGATGAAAATAAACATCGCCCAGCTGGCCAAAAACTCAAAACCACTACGTGATCTTCTTGTTCCCTGGTCTGTTTTAAAGAAGCAAAGCACTGCCATATACAAGCAAAACTCGCAATCCATAATACATATGATTAACCTAACAATGATACCAAAAGTACTTTCTTTAAATGTTACATTTCTTGCGGCATAGAAGATTTTGCTTTACGTTATCCTGCAGGTAATACTCGGTGCCCGACTTCGGTATCTCCTTGATAGCTCTAATTAAGTTCAGCTGTTACTGCTAAGAGGTGAAAAGCATATCCAAGAGATTCAATCCTAAATCAATGTTACAAACACAGCAGTATGTATCTCACTGCAATGATATCCAGACATTCTGAGGTGGCAACTAGCCAGCAAGTGGGTTAGCATGTATTGTCACGCGATTGATCCTTATCTCTGCAAGAGGTCTATCTCCTGGTCCTGTTTGAGTCTGCACAAAACCAAACAGCAGTCAACGTTGCTGTATCTGGTGAGAAGATGCAAAGGTAAAACATGTATCATGAAAAGTAAAAATCACAGCCCTAACACGAGTAACAAACAACAAGGTATATCAATCTTTTGAACAGAAATTCACTGCCCCAAGGCTAACTATCTCCTTTTCTTCCAAACAGGGAAAAAGAAAAGAACCATTGACCATGGCCAGCACAGCCTACCTTTTCCATGATATCAAGAACTTCAAACCCATGAATTACTTTTCCAAACACAGAGTACAAACCATTGAGATGGGGTTGCTTTGCATAATTTATGAAAAACTGGCTTCCATTAGTATTTGGCCCACTATTTGCCATTGAGAGTGTACCCCTCGCATTATGCTGAAAAGAAAAGAAACAAATCATCAGTCATTTAGCATTACCCGCATCACACAATTGGCATTAGCATATGCCCAGTTCTAAATTGTATAACCTATTACAATAACTGCAGTATAGTAGTAAACAGCAAAAAGCAAAACAACGAGAGCCAATACAACTAACAGTCTCCAACTACTCACACCTCAGTCTGTTGGCATTGATTGAATTGGAGGATGATGATAAATCACCACACTCCAACCAGCTACTTAATATGTTTTAGCTATCTTGTGACCATGCAGCCAACGAGAGAAAAAAGAAATCAAGTTTATCATTGTCTAAGCCTCAATATCAACCATACTCTTGTTTCGTTTTAGAATCCTTGAAGTAAATGTCCTTTATAGAGGCGAGGGCTTGGTTTGTAAGGTTTACAAAACGGGACAATATTGTCTCCGAGGATAACACAAGCGAACCCACATCCTCAAATCTTACAAACGTGGATACCTTCATACAAAAGCAACAGCTCTATTAAGAATTCTTAAAGGGTGACAATAAAAATTACCAAAAAATAAATTCAGATTGCAGAATGCATAAAAAAAGTTAAGAAGCTTCAGACAAGATATAATAAAATACCTTGAGAGATTCTCTGATCTCGTCATTGAACTTCTTTCCCCAGATACTAGTCCCTCCTTTGCCTGTCCCTGTTGGATCTCCACCTTGAATCATAAACCCTTTAATATTTCGATGAAATATGGTTCCATCATAATACCCACTAGCACATAGAGCCAAAAAATTCTGTAAAAAAATCCAAAACAAAGCCCAAGAACTATAGGTTAAGCTCTTTAACTTAAAACCTACTTCTATTTCTAGGGTTTAAGAACTTGGAAAGAATTTCTAGTTACAATCATAACTCCTAATTACGGCAACAAGTAACAACACTGAATTTGATCTTTCAAGACACAGTTACCGACTGACCTCGGAGGCTTTGGGAACTTCATCACATGCGATTTCGCATTTGATATCCCCAAGATTTGTGTGAAGAGTGACCGACTGCAAAGCAAAGCAGATAAACAATTAGTTTATTAGTTAAACGAGGAATGTAGTTATGGAGTTCGATGAAATTTCGTAGAGGAAACTAACCATCTGTATGGTCAATTAGCTCACCGATAGGCAAAGCCTGTTTGTTTTCTGGTCCTGGTGGATGCTAACAGCTTCAACAGCTTAGCGCTCGATACCTTTGAAGAGGAACAGAGCGCAATTTATATTAAGTGATAAGGGCCCTATCGGGGTTTATGGTTTTGGGTAGTGATTTGTTGTGAGCCTGCTGTAAAACTGGGCCTTTAGACCCGTTTCAATTGACGAAAGAATTAAATCTAATAACCTTAACATTGTTTTGAAATTGATCTGCTTTACTAACCCCCACCCATTGCCTGAATCTTGAGCTACGATCTGTATCTTGAACAATGTTGAATCCTAAAC
>Ga0325402_1004971_pt1 | contig 12368 bp, 6 predicted proteins | sample PopdelMetagenome_22_FD_207212 | JGI IMG/M metagenome (GOLD analysis project Ga0325402, IMG submission 207212) | Populus deltoides microbial communities from Bellville, Georgia, United States - Xylem-PdKOR-R3 | ecosystem: Host-associated > Plants > Phyllosphere > Stem > Wood/Secondary xylem...
TAAATGAAAAATGAAAAACAAATAACCCAAAAGTAGATTAATAAAAAATTTAGAAAAAACTTTGAGCAAATGTTTTGATGTTTTTTATTTTTCTCAAATTTAATTTAATTTTTGTTTTTAAAATTGTAAAAAATAATAATCCAACACATGTCCCATTCCTCTATAAAGTAAAAAATTATAAGTTTTTAATGACCCAGAGTATCAATGGAAAAAAGGAAGGCGAACAATTACGGGGAGAGAGGGAGAAGAAGAGTTATCATGTCCTGAAAATAGCTATTTACACAAAGAATAAATCTAGAATTACAGGTCCAAACACGATGTTTAAGAATATTAAGCAAGAACCAAAAAGCAAAACAGAAAAAAAGAGAGGCAAAGATGGTCCTTTTATCTTCTCAAACAATTACAAACATATTCCCATTGACTGCTTTCCCCATCCCCACAGAAAGGATAACACAGCCCTCGTGCCTAAAAGGAGAGCAGAATTGGAACTCCGCATAAGATGATTGTAAGTTCCTAATCAAAGAAAAATTCCTTCTGCGAGAACATCCAAACCCATGTTGATGACGCACTGGGATCAACAGTTAAATGAATTATCTAATCATCATTGGTATGGTTCCTTAGGAGTGGTAAAGGCTCTGCTTTCAGTGACTGTAGAGTTGGCAAGGATCTCGGGTGCAATTTCCCAGCTCCCACTTCTCCTTCCCCAGCTTGAATGTCTAGTATCCAATCGAATTGTGGGGGCTCGATGATCTGAACTCAATGCTAAATCCACCTCTGATGTATTATGGGGAGGAGCGTTGCTCCCTCTGCTGCATATGTCCTCATCAATTTCTTCAACATTACGACGCTGGGAGATCTTCAATATATCTTCACCAATATCTAGGTCATCTTCAACCTTGGAACGTGGATCTCCAACAGAATCTTCTACATCCGTTTCCTGAGTGCTGGGCAATGTGGGTCTTTGTTGTACTTCCTCTTCAACAAAAGCCCTGAAGTTGCTCCTTGAAGGCTTAACCTTTGTGCAAAAGACTTCAAGAAAATTATCAAAACATCCACGGTTGTAGACATTGATCCTGCTGTCAGCTCTGTACCGGAAATTTTCATATGTAGTCTGTGTAGAACAGAGTATTCATAGTTTTAGCTAATACAGGAGGGGAAAAGGAGTAATAACATAAGGGGAAAATCATAGTCTTGAGATGCTATAAGGGTGTGAAAGCAAATGCAAGCATCCCATCTCATATGTTGCACCCGACATTGTGGTGACGTTTAAAAATTTCAAAGAAAAAGAACAAATATTTGGCATCTTATTCTTATATGGGAAAAATGTCTTGTTTAAGGAGTAGCCAACTAGTATTATGATCACTAGGAATGCTAACTGGTTAACGGGGATTCTATAGTACGAGACTGGTTACGCAAAAAGAAAGATATTACCCCTTAAACGTTCTACATGAGATATGTTGTATTGCTGGTTTTATCTTAAATTGCTAAGGGTTTGTTGTATTATGCTACCGATGGTCTGCTTGTAATCAATACATACAAAAAAGGATAGGTAAATATAATTCCTAGGAAAAATATACCCCGGCCTTCCGCTATTTCAGTGGCCAAGTTTATTTTTTTCTCCACAGAGAATGCAGGTCATCTCAAACAGTCATCACAAAACCAATCATGCTTCTAATATTTCAGCACTTTATACCATTTTTTACAAGAAAATGAAAATATCCAGTCCACGATAATTGTGGTGGATGCAAACTACTATTGCTTTCATTTGATGCTTGTGTTCCTCCGGGCTTATCATTCTAAATGGTGACATCTTAAAGACTGCAAATATATTTCAATTGAACAGACTGTTGTGACCTCATAAAGACCATTAAAAAACTCCAGTCCGGCATTTAGACCAGAGTTTTGCCACCCTTTTTTAAGAAATGAGAATTGGTTGATTCAAATTTAATTCAATTAAGCAAATAACTGAAACCAACACATAACATCAGTCTTAAGGAATAAACATACCTGGTTTGTTCCAATGAGGTACAAATGGAAGCCAGTAAGTCCACCAACAAACCATAAGGAAATAAAAGAATAGGCCATTAGAATGACAGACGCAGGAGATTCTTTCATTGCCTTCCAGACTGTGCTATGGTAATCATCCATCAAAACCTTAATGTACAAGGCTGAAATAGAAAACACGTAGATGCAAAGAAGAGTCGATGAAGAAACGAACATAAAGAAGTAACGGTAGTTGCGCTGCACATACAAAGCATAGTTAGCTTTTTGAGGACACTTACATAGGATGACAAATACCAAAAAAAGCTGAAGTTGTGTTAACAGGGAATATATATATATATATATATATATATATATATATATATATATATAAAAGAGGGTTAAAAAGCAAACCAGTCCAATGCACTGGCCCACCCAGGGGCAATGATGATCAAATCGCTCCACACAATTGTTACAAATGGAGCAATGGGAGCAGCGAGGAGGACGGTAAAGCATGCATGTATCACAATACTTAACCCGAACAGGAATGCCATTAACCATAACTTCTTTTGTCCGTGGGAACTGGAGGCCCGGAGTTTGTCTTCCCTCAACTGACACTGAAGAATCATACCGAAACTCCTCTTCTGGAGGATGTGAATTACGTGGAATAATACCCGGGTCCCTGGCTGATGTGAGAAAAAGAAGAACCAACACCTGTCAATATCAGCCAGGAGATTAGTCCTAGCAATCATCCAAAATATACCACCACACTGCATAATGGATTTACTACATAATAACAACTGGGGGACATTATTTTGGGTTTGAGCCTTTCAATGAATTTGATCCAAGAAGGCATGCTTCCAAACCTACCCCATTTGAGTTATACACTGTATGTAAAGAAATTCTCAAAACCCAGAAGCAACAGCCTCAGGTGCATTGAACCGCGAATATTTTTCACTTGAAAAAACCCAGAAGATTGTTCAACTTTCAAGTTTCTACCATCAAATTCTAGAACAAGGTTAAGGATTATTTTAATTCAATTCCTACAGAAAAGTCACAGGGATGATTTATTGTCACCATGTTTTCACAACTAACAGCCTCTCGTATTGAGCCTGGCACTGTCAAGTACATGATTCATGCCACCCTGTGGTGCTTCAAAACCCATATACCATGGGCTTGAGAATTACATGTAAATCACTTTCTTCAAGTTATAAGAGATTATAAAACAAAAGAAGACTCCAGCATGACCACTAATAAAATGAGGCATCAGAATATTTATGGGAAGACCCTGAAAGTCATTGGACACTAACTATAATATAGTAGCCTACCATCTATCTTAAAGTGGGCACACTTGAGCACGTGAAATTCCCTATCAAAGAAATAGCACAATTTGTTCGATAAAATTCCTATAACAAGAACAATATCATCAAACACCGAGGGGTTAAGCAAACTTACATATATAGTAAAGATAATAGCTACCACCAGAATCGCATACCCTGCATTGTCCGGTGAAAATTCATGGCGAAGATGCCTCACAACAAACACACAAAAGATTATTACAGGAACAATGATCAGCAATAAAGTGACAATCAGTGATCTAGCATCAGGTCCAAATATCAATCTCCCACCAAGGATGAACTTCTGTAGAGGATAGGCAAAAAAAATCAGAAACCGAAAGTTTCGTGGAATGATCATTCTTAACTTTGACCAGAAGAATGAAACTTGACAAAGTAAAGCACCCAGAATAAAGAGAACATATTTATGCTTCCAATATTTGGTACTAGCATGTAAACAATCCAAGGTTAGCATGTAATTTATGAATCTTAAGCAATTGGTTTAAGAAAACAAATACCAAAAAATCCTTAAAGTAATCTAAAACTCCCCTCTTTCAAGCCTGCAAATTGTGTACAGATCAGAGGTCCTAGCACTCCTCCCAAAGAATAACAAGGTTGCAAGATCATCCACCTCAGATGCACAGGTACATGTCCAACTCATGTCAAACAAGATAATTTCACTGCTTAAGGACATCCGAGTAACATGCTCAATGCTTTAATGAATCTATGGACCCACTGTTCATTCTTGCCGAGTTATTACAACTCAAGTGAGTGCTCCCTTGCTATTGAAAATTATCCAACCAAACTATGGCATGAGAAATCATTATCTTAGTAAATTGGTGGAGACATAAATCCTAACCTCAAAGGCACATGCAACGCCCCCCCCCCCACCACCCCCAGCAAGGCAACCATCAATTATCAGTGCCAGTAGCAATGCCACCAAACATGAACACTACTAAACATAATTGTAAACCTATCATTCCACCATTAACACTCCTGTCAAAATCTTTATACTATAATGTCACCAAGTTTAGATTCTAACTGAACCAAGTCACCCACCTAGCCCACTGCATGAATTCTTGTACCGCCATAATTAAGGGAGCATAAGTCCAGAATCTAAAAAGGTTTGAAAACGCACTCCATGGTTCTATTCATAGCCCTTGAAGCCATCCCCCAAATTAACAGAAAGATATGTACCCAGTGCCTGATTTAGTAAAAACAACAGTCAACTGTGACAAAAATAAAAGATATATCACCAAAAAAATCCCAGATTCCAGTTTCTTTCTTTCCTTTCTTTTTTTTTCCCCTTTAAATGGCATACAACTCTACAAAACCAAAAAAAGAAAGAAAGAAAGCCATACAAATTTTAATTCAACTCGGCAATAAATTAAAAGCTCAAAATAACAGAAAATCCAAGACTTTCCTTACTTCCTCCATTTTATCAGTAACCAAACAGAGAGCCACTTACACAGTAGTTTTTTAAGCAAAAATCTAAAGCAATCCCTAACAAAGAAACACAAAGATTCAAGCAAAACCCACAAGTTTCACAACAAATGAAACAAATCTAAACCAAACCCAGATGCTAAAACCACTTATTTACACAAAAATTAAAAATCAAAAAGAGTACGCAAAATAAAGTCTTACATTACTTCCTTTCCATACTTCGAACACGCGCTTTGCCATTACAGTAATCCACACGAGTCTCCTCCGCTTTTTTTCAACTACTACTAGTACTAGTACTACACAGGCAAATAGTCGAACACTTCCAGCTAGCTCTTGCTTCTTCTCTTCTCATTACAAAATTCATTAAAAAAAAAGAAACCCAGAAAAATAAATCAATCTCACGTAAGCCATGACAGTACAATACACTAGACTCGGTTATTGAATTTTAAATAAAAATTGCTTTTGGGTTTTGGAATTTTTTTCCGCTCTGGGCCTCCTCTCTCTGCGTTTTTTTTTTTTTTTTTAAGTGTTGAAATATAAATTTTTTTTTTTCTTTCTAAACTGTAGGAGTACTTGTTATTTGTAATTGAAAAACAAATTAAAAAAAAAAGTGAAATTCTTGATTCACCGTGAGGAGTAAGAGGAGGATATACTTGAGATAATAAATAAAATCAATTCATTAATTTCGTATTACCTGGCCTCTTAATCTAACGTCACATTTTCTGATCGGATATTTCAATTACTAATATACCCTTACCTTTCAGTCTGGTGGGATTTTGAAATTCGCTTGCGACTTGCGAGTACTAATATTGTGCGAGGAAAGTACCAATTTGACACTCGCTTTCCTATGGTATAGTTGTGGGGTCAAAAGATGATGAGGCAAAATATCACTGGTAATGAAATGTACTGTCCATAGAGTGTTTGTCGACTTTGTTTATGTGTTTAGATGTTTTTTTAATATTTTTTATTCAAACAAATATTAAATTAATATTTTTTTTAGTATTTTTTTTTTTACTGTTTTAAGGAGTTGATGTTAAAAAAATAAAATATTTTTAAATATAAAACTATTTTAAAAAATAATATATACCAAAGTCTAAAACACCCCAAATTATGGAATCAATATTTCTTAGATGGCTTGTATCAATGTAGAGGATGCATCATTAAAATCATCTGAAAAGGAATTTAACATTATTTAATGTGCTAAGATAACTAAAAAAAATAGATTTAATCTTGTTAGACATACAAAATGGAACGAAGATATTATTTATTATTACCTAATATATTTGAAAGAGCTAGGGAGTAAATTTATCTCCTTCACTGTTATATGTACAAAAAAAAGTGATTTTTTATTTATTTTTTTGCCTTTCCTTTGTTTTTTTGTTTTGCATTTTTTCTTTTTTATTGTTATTTTTTTTCTTTTCGCTATTTTAACCTTTAACATTTATTTAATTTTAAATTTATTTTCATAAATTATTTCAATTTATTTTCTATAATGTTATTACAGTTTCAAATAAGCATTCTTATATTTGGTTTGTAATTGATTTTAAAAATATCTGTATTAATTATCATATAATTAAGTAAAATAATTTTTTATAAAGAAACTAAATTTAATGGAGTTTATTATCCAGGTCATGAAATTAACAGGTTAAATCACGAACCTTGAATCCATTTAATATGTTATCTTTAGTTATTTTTTAAGTTAACTCATATATTTTTTAACGATTATTCAGGTTGTTTTTAGACCATTCAAGTTTATTATATTATGTTAAGATAACTTCTAAATGGTGTGGTTTTAAACTCAAACTAGACAATGAATCGGGTCAATAGATTTCAATATTAATTTATTTAATTAAATTGAATAATAATGTTAAATAGTTTTATATATCCTAATAATTTTTTATTTATTTTTTTATTCAAACGCAGGCCTACAAATTAGGGGTGATCATTTTCGGTTCGGTTTGGTTTTTATAAAAAAAAAGCAACTAAAACCCATTCAAACTGATTTTGGTTCGGTTATTTGAGAAAAAATTGGTTCAAACCGGTTTTGCTTGGTTTTTCCGGGCTTTTTTGTTTGGGTTCAGTTCGGTTTTTTCGGTTTCAAGTTTATAAAACCGAATCAGTCGGTTTTTTAAAAATTCTAACCTGTTTAATTAGTTTTTTTTACAGTTTAATTTTTTTAATTTTTTTTTATAATATTCTGGATTTAATCAGTTTTTTTATTTTATTTTTCTTACTCTTGCTACAAATCCAGTTATTTATCTTTAAAAAAAAAAACTGAGCAGCATGTCAGTTGGTGGGGGGAATCTTTTAAGAACAGGAAACTTGTTGAGGGTAAAAAGGACAAATAAGAATAATTAATGATGATGTTGTAACGTGAGATTATGGAATGATTAACAGCCTGGCTAGAAATGAGAAAGATTCTCAGGGATGCCATTTCCCTAAAACTACATGATGCTCTCTTCCAAGACCAGGACCAGAGCCAGAACCAGAACCAGAACCAGATATTCTTCTGATTCAACCCGTGTTTAACTATTCTAATTATGTCATTGCCCATTCGTGTTTGAAGGGGATAATTACCAACCTCTTTCCTCGTCTTTGTTTTTTCTCACCTTTTTCTTCACTATTATGCATGCTTTTGCCCTTTTTAAAGTAATATTTGGAAGTAAAATGGGGATTATTTTTTAAGTGTTTTTATTTAAAAATATATTAAAATATTTTTAAAAAATTTTAAAATTTTATTTTTGATATAAAAAAATAAAAAATAAATAAAACTAATAAAATAATTTAAAAATATAATTAGATTGCAACATCAAATAAAACTTAAATACCATGTACATTATGTACTGTGGCTGGCATTTAATTCATTGCCTCCAATACGCAGACACAATTAATACATACTAGGTAATGTATTTGAGGTGTGATTAAAAGTAAATTTGGATTGAAAGGTGTTAAATTGATTGTTTTTTTTAGTGTTTTTTGAATAATTTTACTGTTAAGATGTTTAAATTATTTAAAAGTATTTTCTTTAAAACATTACAAGGCTCACACTTCATTAAAATTCTGAAGATGTCAAAATTTGCTCTAGAATTGTTTTTCCATTAATAAATTAATAATATTAGTGCAATCTATCTTGTGAATATCAACTTTAATTTATATGCAGCCTGCTGCATTTTTCTCCCTCCTGCGTTTCCATTTATATATGTAACATATATATCTTTTAAAGAAAATTGAATTTTTTAATATTTTTTTAAATTAATTTTTTTAATATTTTTTAAAAAATATTATTTTAATATATTTTTAAATAAAAAAATATTTTAAAAACAATCAGACTCCCCCTCCCTCCCAAAACATGACAGTAGCTCGCACGATGTTTTTTTCAGATTGACTTTTGCTCGCAATTATTTATTTTCAATGCCCAGTAAAGCTCTCTAGTGTACAGATTTGATTAAGTTTTTATTACCGTGCACTTAAAGCAAGCACGGGATTTATGATTCGGAAATCTGTAGAATCCACACGCACGCTTCCCAAAGACTCGAGTGTTTAACTTTAACCCATTGTATCTTTTGACGAGAGATGCCTTTAAAGGATAAACCTGCTAAGTTCTTAGTGCTGAGCTTCGAGCAAATATTGGAATCCGAGAGTGAGCCCAAGGGCCAAGCGCTGATAGACCTCCCAGCGGCTCCTATGAGCCTCCAGATCCATGCTGACAAATGCAGACTAAAAACAAACATCCAAATATGGTGTTCATGCTTTTACTACAAGATCGATCAATTTCTTTCAAGCAATGACCATGCTATTCTACATGGGTTAAAAAAACCTGACCAAGGATGTGACAACTACTTTAGCAATTACGGAGATGTTTGTTTTTTTAAAAAATAATTTTCAAAAATAATTTTTTAAATTTTTCTTTATTTATTTGCCGTTAGAAAAGTTAATCAACGAAAAATAATTTACAATCAAAGAAAAATTTAGCTTGATTTCCAGAAAATTGTTTTCCTGAAAAATTTGAGCAGAAAACACTTTTCAGAAGTTGTGAAAAATTTAGAAACTTCATATTATTTGCTGATTATATCAAATTTAATCCTCAAACTTTTAATTGTTATATATATTTTGTTTTGAATATTTATTTTTCAATTTCATCTTTTAAAATTTAATTTTTATACTTTGGTCCTTATTTTTATAATTGTTATTTGCTTTTCCCTTATCATTTTTTTATTGAAATTTTTTATCTATCAAATTTGATCCTTATTCTTTTGATTGTTACTTATTTTATTTGAAATAATTTATGAAATGTTAATTATTATTATTTTAATTTCTTCATCTTTCATTTTTTTTAGATTTGATCTCTATTATTTTTATTATTATTTATTTTATTTTAGATAATTTATGAAATTATATTTTTTTTTCAATTTCATTCTCATTCAACTTTTTAATTTGTAAGATTTGTTTCTCATTATTTTAATAAACTTGAGAAAAATAAAACATTAATAAGTTATTTTTCAGCTCATTTTCCATGACATAACCAAATATTGAAAAGTGTTTTCCAACTTATTTTTCATTACACTACCAAACATCAGAAAATAATTCACTTTCTCGGAATTCATTTTCCAAAAAGAAACTACTTTCTAGCAAACAAACGGGGCACTAGGTGTGAACTACAACTTTGACATCTAACAATGACTCCCGCGACAATTTGTCCCTCACAAACAAACACACGCGTGACCTCTTGAGAAAAAGAATGTTGCGATCAATCGACTGACACGGCATAAGAGAATTTTTCACCACCACATAACATATCACTCACTGCTTAAAAAGCGTGGAACCTTCCATGCGCCTCCGCATATATGGAATGTGCCTTGCAAGTTTGAATTGTTATTATTTTTATATTATTGTGAAGTCTGATTTACCTCACTATCTATCCAACAATAAAAAAACTCAAATGAAAATACAAAAAAGTCCCCAAAAAAACATAAATAATTTTTTAAACCGGTGGTAATTTAGTAAATTTAATGTGTTCTCAATATTCAAACTTTTTTTGATTTTTTATATGATAAACTTATCATTCTATCCATACGATTATAACAAAAGTACTCTAATAAAAATACAAAAATACCCTTAAAACACTTAATTAATTTTGAAACTGAGGAAAATTTAGTAAAATTATTGTGCTACAAAATATGAAATCTCAAAAAAATACCTAGAAACCAACTATTTTTTTCCTTTTCTTTTAAGGGTAGTGAAGATATTTTACTATTAAAAAAAGAGAGAGAGACTTTTGCAACGGAAAACAAAACAAAAATGACAAATAGATCACATGGAAAAGATTATTTCACCCGTAATTTAAGTCTTTTTGGTAAAAGAAGAAAATCACCAAATCACTATTACAATCCACGATAATCTTTCTCTAGTACTACACAAACCCCCCTTCATGGACTCCTTTATTTCTTGAAAAATTTATGGAGTAATAATAAGCACGTTAATTTTCTTTCTTTTGGTCATAAGCATGTGTTTTCTTTGTGTAATTGATTAATTAATTAAGAAAAACTAAACAAGTAGGCAATTTCATGTTGCATCAATTGTTGATGTAGACTTGATAGCACTATAGATTCACACAATGTCATTTTTTTACCTTGAAATGTTTTTTTATTAATCATTTCATGTTTGTTTTATTGGTGATTTCCTTAGATAGTTTGTTTCGACGAGTTTGTTGTATATTTTTCAGGGTAAAATGAATTATGTCATTTTTCTTGGAATTAATTTTTTGAAAGATTGTTCTAGTTTTTTGTTTTCCAAGAGATCAAAACTCAAGGGACTGTAGTTAACAAATAGGGGAAAATGCAACCCTTAAGGGAAGAAAAATATAAACTATAAAATTCAAAGGGAGGAGAGAAAAAAAATAGAATAACAAGAAGAAAAAATAGTTATTGACACCATGCTAGAGAGAAATAGTTACTATTGCCACCGCTACCTAAAATGAAAGCCTCAATCTAGACACTTTCAAAGACACCATGAAGACCATCTTTGGAGGCTAGATGACACTGCATGCACCACACATTATGGTGGGTCCTCACACATGCTAGCACGTGTTTTTCATGCTCTAGTTAATTTTTACTCACTTCATTCAATTTAATCATTGCTTATATATATATAAAAAAACCTTCAATTGAGTCTTGAATTTCATTTCACCCGAGCTCAAGCTCTTTTCTTCTAATTTATTCTCTAATTGTCTAATAATAATTCAGTTTTGGCTTGAATTTCATCAAACCCGAGTTCAATAAAGGCCCACCATAAAGAATAAGGGAAGGGAAAATGAAAAAAAAAAACTAATTGACCAATTGGGTTAGCATATTGCGATAACCCATGACCTAGATCATAGATTTGACGTTTAACTTGGATTGACCAGGGTGATTAACTTTGTATCCTCCTTGATATTAAAATAAGAAAAGATGTCATTCTAATTTTTCAAGGCAAACACATATTTTTATCAGTTGTTTAGGTTGTCTTTAACCTTAAAAAATCAACTTAATCACGTCAAAATAACTCACATGCAGTCATCTAAACGGACAAAGCTATATCCACCTTTTGCCCATTTTAAGAAAAAGATAAAAAATGAATGGTGAAATGCGAGCTCATCTTCTTTTTGAGTGTTTGGATGGGAGGTAGTTTGTGCTTTTTTTGAGTAAAAAGCATGTTTTTATAGCTTTTGGAGGTGTGATTAAGTATGGTTTGTGCTTAAAATATATTATATCTTTGAAAAAAAATCACCATATTTCCAAGCCAAACACCCTCTAGGCCAGGTGCAATGACCCACCTAAACCTAGACAGCTAGCCTTTTTTTGGTCTTTATATACATGTTCTTTAATTTTAACTAGAATTTATTCAAATAAATTGATTACAAATATTTTTGAGATATTATTTTATTGAATATCTTTCAATTTTCACTTTGCTTTCTAGTAAAATAATAGCATTTATTTTATAATATTAAAAAACACTTATTTTATATAACCTTTCATGTTATTATTTTTCTGCACGTCTATTTTTATAATGGTATAATTAAATAAAAATAATTTAAAAAAATTAAAATAATATTATTTTATATTTTTTAATTTAAACACTGCTAGATCGACTAAATCATATCAAACCAACTTTCTAATAGTTTAATTTGAAACCTAAGAAAAAAAAAAGGCTAAGTTATGGGGTCACTACGTTGACGCACTAGACCTATTTAAGTTTAATAATTACTGCCAAAAAAAAATATTTAAAGACAATGTGTGAGTGTTGTGTTGTTCTTATAATATTTGTGTCAGAATTATATTAAAAAAAAAGAAATTAACGAAAAGTACTCTTGTGATTATGATAATATGTTTTCTAAAAAATATATATTCAAGTAAAGAAAATGTAAAAAAAAAGTGTGTTAACGAGAGGATTTTTAATTAAAAATATATTTTTTTATTCTTATTTTAAATCATCCTTTTTTTTTCACATTTTTTTATTGCTTTAGATTTTTATTAAACAAATAACATGGAATTAAAAAGTCATATTTCTTAGATAAGAAATACTAATAAGAAAAAAAAAATTATACCAACATATTATTTTATTTTAATACAATTA
>Ga0325402_1004972_pt1 | contig 12365 bp, 8 predicted proteins | sample PopdelMetagenome_22_FD_207212 | JGI IMG/M metagenome (GOLD analysis project Ga0325402, IMG submission 207212) | Populus deltoides microbial communities from Bellville, Georgia, United States - Xylem-PdKOR-R3 | ecosystem: Host-associated > Plants > Phyllosphere > Stem > Wood/Secondary xylem...
AATCATGAATGCCTGACAACATTTACAAGTATTAGCATTATTCGAATAAGATAACTAATGTAATCATGTTAACAATTTATAATCTGATTGGAACCTCCTTTGTGTGTGATTTCCAATTGAATAATAAGAGTTTATACTATACTTGTTTGAAATACCATTAGTGGATCCTTTAACCTTGACATTTGTTGTTATCATTGTTTAATCCTTATGTTAATCTTCCATCTCAAGTTCTCATCAACTTCTTCTTCTTCTTCTTCTTCTTAATCTTTATTATTATCATTATTAATAGTATTATTGGTATTATTATTATTATTACTACTACTACTATTACTACTACTATTATTATTAGTATTACTATTATTATTATTATTATTATTATTATTATTATTATTATTGTTGTTGTTGTTGTTGTTGTTGTTGTTGTTGTTGCTTATAATTTATACAATTAACCTCCCTGTGGTTCGACCCTGGTCTTGTCGGGTTATTTATTATTTCGACACTCCTGCACTTGGGAGAAGACATCAATGTTTTGGTCGTGTCAGCAGCCTCAATGCCAAACAACCCTTTTACATTCTTGAATGATTTAAGTTGCAAGTCAATTTTGCACCTTTCACTTGCATTAGGCATCATCTTTTCTAAGCATTGATATAATCCAATTTTAATGTTGGCATTAACCTTAAAATTGGGATTATAATGATAATGAGGATTTAAATAATAAGCTGCTTAATGTAAGGGTCTGTGGAGTTGAAGTTCCCATCTTGCATCAACAATATTCCATATAGGTATATAACTATATAAAAAAAACAATAAAAATATCATTACACTCAAGGAATATCTCAATTGAAAGTATCTCTAAAGACATTCATATTAATAGACGACAACATTTAAAAGAAATTAGCAAGATATATACCTTTTTTTCACAGAACCAAAATTCACTTATATCTTCTTTTTTGCTTCATCTATTACTTTATATATAAAACCCATAGCTGGTTTCTCATCAGAATCAACTAATCGAAGGACTTTAATTAGAGGATATGCTGCCTTAATACATATAGTAACATCATGCCAAAACCTACTGTCCAAAACACAATTTTGAATTCGTTTCCCTTCTTCTATTCTTGCAAACCTACATGAACTCTACTGATTGGAAGTAAACATAGTCATCAACTGCATTTTATGATCATTCAAACATCCTAAAGTCAAATATGCAGTAGCAAACCGTGTGGCAGCAGGCCTAATCAAATCCCTTCCTTTCGTAAAGTGTCTTAGCATGGAAATAAGAATAATTTTTGAATAAATATATGAGGCGATTCTCCTCCCCTTAGCAATAGGTACTTGATGAATCTCTAACTTCTTCTCAAAATCTTCTAATATCAAGTCAATACAATGGGCAGCACATGGTGTCCAAAACAAACTCTTTCTTTTTTCCATCAATAATTGTCCCGCTGCCTTATAATTTGCAGCATTATCGGTGACTACTTGGACAACATTTTCCTCCCCAATCCTCTCCACAATGGCATCTAATATCTCAAATACCTTATCAGCAGTTTTGGACATATTAGAAGTATCCACCGATGACAAAAAAACTGTCCCTTTAGGACTATTAACCAAAAAATTACAAATACAACGTCTTTTTTTATTTGTCCATCCATCAGACATTATTGAACAACCAATTTTTTTTTTCCATTCTAGCTTGTAATCCTCAAGCAAATTCATTGTTTGGTCCACTTCTTGCTTCAAATACTTCTCTCTAATATCATGGTAGGATGGAGGCTTGAAACCTGGCCCATGCTTTGCAACCAATTCAAGTGCTTTAAGAAACTCAGGGTTTTTTTACACAATTAAATGGAAGTGCACTAGTGTAAAAAAAACCTTGCAATTTATCGACATGCTTCTTCTCTAATATTTTTTTTAGCAATTGATTTAGAGTTGTTTGTGTACTTCCACTCCCACTAGCTACTCTCTTTCCTTTGTCCTTGGAGCTAATCTCTTTTATTTCATCATCATCATCATCATTTACACTATATTGATGGGCCTTTCTTTTCTTTTCAGTTGCTTCTAGATTTTTCACCAAAATACCTAAAATCATCTGCTTAACATTTTCTGATACTTGTTGACATGGTTCAACATCCTTACGAGTGCAAGTCAAATGCTGTTTAAAACTAAAAATACCTCCATTGATAATTTTTTGACAATACTTGCACTGAACTTTTCTAGAATTCTTATCAATATCTATACCATGTTGCCATCCCACATCAAGCCTATTACCAGAAGAATTTTTCCTAGATGCCATAAGTTCAACAATTCAAGAATCAATTCAAATCAACCCTGTAATCAATCCAAACATTTTATGCATATAAGGTAACCGTTACAGCTTCCTAAAAAAATAGAAATAAAAGCCAGAAGGAAAGGGCAAGAAAAAGAAACATTGAACACCCAATACATGATAGCAAATGCATGCTGGGTGCCGGTGCATAGGCACACAGAAGAAACATGCATTTTCAACATAATCATAGGCTTCACAACCCAATTCACTAGCCAATCACAGGCATTGCAGATGAGGTAACAGCTAACAACTAACGAGGACTAAACAGATTGCTTGGTAACTGAACCAAAACTACTAAACTAAGGTTTCTAACGAAATCAGCACATGGATTACACTCAGAATCAGCACATGGATTACACCCAACTAATAAGGACTAACAAAATTGCACATGGATTACTAACCTGACTCCAACTTGTTCAGATCAAGAAACAGAGACAATTGATTTATGTGAAAAAACAGAGTCACACACACACACCGCACGGTTAAAATTGAATCCAAAATTCACAGGCAATATCTCAATAATAGACAGTCACAGAAACTTTGAATCAAAATCTCAATCTTTAACATCATTAAACTGTAAAGATTAAAGCACCTAATGGTCCTAAACAACAGTCACGATAGATTACAAACAAGGTAAGAAATGGACATGGTAAGAAACTCTTACCTCTGTTCTGAGCAGTGAGCACCGAGGAGATCAATATTGCAGTCAAACTTGGAGCCTATGAATCCAATCAAACAAATATTAGCATTACTGCATTAGAGTAAGAAAAGGACAGGGGAAAAAAAACACCCCCAGCCGCTGGTAGTTACCAACAGAGAAGAGAGAACCAGAGAAACAAGATAAACAGAGTAATTTACCTGGTGGAGACTGGAGAGATGCCGTTGTTGTTGGGTGGACTCTGGTTCTCACGGTGGCTGGTGAAAAGGACGTCGTCGATGAGGGGCAAGGGCTGTTGTGGAGTACCAGTGGACGGTGATTGTGGAATACTGGAATCGTGGATGGCTGAGAGAAAGAGATAGAGACTGAGTCACCGAGGAATCCTCAGTTTAGGGACGGCTGGAATTTTAGGATTTCAATTTAGGGATTTTTTTTTGTTCTGAACGTGAATGATGAACTGAAATGCGAAGAAGACTGAAGAGAAACATTGCATTTGCTTTGTTAAAGCCAATAGGCGGTCGACACCTGGCAGATACATGGCCTTTTTTTTCCTGCGGGTAAAATCGTTGAATCGGTGGTGAAATCGCGATTTTAAGCGATTTCACCCGATTTTAATGATTTTACCCGATTTTGACCCGATTTTACCCATTTTCGACTTTTACAAGTGATTTAGCATGTAAAGCCTATATTAACTCGTAAAAATGTACGATTTTACGAGTTGAATCGTGATTTTGACAACCTTGGTCATAGGCATCATTATCATTGACCAATTTAACATGTCCCAATTTAATGCAATTGAAGGCCATTTTTAAATTCATCTTCCATCATGACTCCAAAGCTCATGGTTAGACCTTAGAGTTTTTCTGCTTTGATATCCTATTCAATCCTTTCAGCCATAATCACTAGATTAGTAAAGTTTTGGGTCACGTTTCCAACCAAGTACTTGAAGTAGAATGTCTTAAAAGTGTTGGAGAACAAGCTAATCATCTCCTTTTCTAGCAGTGGCGGATTCACATTAGTAATTACTTCATGCCACCTCTAGGCGTACTACTGGATAAACTTAATGTTACCTTTTTCCATAGTTTGTAGGCTCGACCTGTTAGGGGTAGCATCCATATTGAATTTATATTGCCTAATGAAGGCATCTACTAGGTCCTTCCACCTTATAATTTCATTGTTATCTAAATGTATATACCAACTTAATGTAGCACTACTCAAGCTTTCATTGAAGAAATATATTATGAGCCTTTTGTCATGGATGGATTTTTCCATCTTGTTGCCGTACATTTTTAGATGAATCATCAGGAACTACATACTAGTATATTTAGCAAACTGTAGCATTTTAAACTTTTTAAAGACCACTATGTTTGGAACCAAACACATATCGATAAGCTTTACTGGATTGTAAAAGTTAATCTCTTCAATGATCCTAAACCACTCCTCAATGGAAAACAATTTATCGACATCAACATCTTTCATCATCTTTTCCTTTTAGGACCCAGTGACAATCAAGTCTACAATGATTAATGCTTGTATATGAGATGCTGATTGAGTGAATGGATATATACAGTAAATTGAAATTCTGGTGATGTGCCATTTCCCCCTTAAATTCTATGGAATGAAGTTGAAGGGAGCTGGCAACATAGGTGGAGTTTGGGCGGTAACTTCAGGTTGTGTCGATGGTCCCTCTCTCGGTGATTTGGATTTTAGGGCTTATTCGAGCAAACTACTAAGCTTGCCAATATCTCCCTCGAGTGTTATGGATTTTACGAGGTTGATTTTTAAAGGGACCTATATTTTAGCCGGCATGCATTTACATGGATGGAAATGAATAGAATGAGTAAATGTATGTATAATATTATACTCATTTGCCCACTTATTATTTATTCATGTCTTAAAAGGGTCCATCTTATTTTATATGATGTAGCTCATTATGTGTATAAGGGGTAGGTTACTATTTGGTCTCAAAATGTCTTTCACATGCTTAATGATCATCCTTGAAATGTCAATATGAGGCTTACAAGGAGTTTGAAGAGAAAAGGCTATGGATAATATCAAATTAGTATACCAACCACTACTAAGTAAACTATTAGACAATAGTTAGATGGTTTCACGAGTGTTACCCTTGCTGAAAGTCGTTAAGGAGCGATATTTCCCCACCTATTCTAAAGCAATGTGTGTGCTTGTAACATCCCAAATTTTTAACTGAAATAAAAACACATAATCATGTTTATTCACACCATTTTTTCTTCTAAAAAAACTTGCCAAATTTTATTTCTTTCAAAGTTTTCCTTATACAAGGAGGTTCCAAGTTATCGATTACATTCTAATTCACTTCTATACACAATTATCAATCTCGATCCAATCATCTTAGTTCTCATCACACATCAACGATGCTTATTATTCTAACTCAACATTTACATTTATATATATAATTCACATTATAATCTAAGGAAGAATAAAATTTAAAACATGCATATAAGAGTAATAATAACATCATATTAATAATTTAATTTGTTCAAAATCAAGCATCAAAATAGAACTCAAATGTCGTCAATACATAATTAAGTAAGATTACAATTAATCTCAAAATAATACATATTTATTCCTAATCTATAATAACAAAACATGATGAGTGGAAAATTACTCTTGACACAAATGAGAAGGCCTTGTAAAATGAATATAGTTGTTATGAAAATGCAACAATTATAACACTATTTAATATTTTAAATTATGAACTACACAAACTTATCATTTCTTATCAATCTTTTTGAATCAAGTGCAATCATATTATTACACTTTCCTTGATATCTAGTCACCTCATTTGTTTTGAAAATTCACACTCTCTTAGTATTTAGTTATACCTTCTTTTTTTTGTTGATGCTAGTAATATTACCAACATCATTAGTCTCCCTTACTCGAGACCAACTAATCAAAACTAATATTTAATGTTGATATCAATATGACCTATTAATATCATCAGCCATTCAAATACTTGAAATAGCTAATCAAGTTTCACATTAATATCTTACTTATGTCTTTCTTAATGCCGATGTCAAGGGTCCCTTGACAACATTAACCTCCTTTCAGGATAGCTAATAAAGTTTTAAATGGAAATGTCGATATCCATATAACCTATTGATATCATTAGCTATCCAAATATACAAAATAGCTAATCAAAGCTCTTACTCATTTACTTCTTTTGTTTTTTTTATAATTCACTGATTTTTTTACGTTCACAGTAATATCAGAATAAATGATTGAATTACTACATTAACACTATTAACATAATGTAACAAAATTATAAGTGAAGAGCACCTGCCTATTATGTTAGAAGCTCCTTCTCCAACTCGGGATTGTGACACAGCTGCCAAAGTATCCCCTGCGAATCAATTCTCCCATTGATTAACATTACTTTTAATGGACTCAAAATAAAAGTCACTATTATATTTAACTTTCTCTTATCAATGTTCTGCTTCGTTCCCTAAAATAATTAGTCATATTCCATATAACTTTATTGTTTAAATTTCTTATTAATTATTCTTCCTAAAGGTTATGAAAACATACATAACCCTTTTGTCATACTTTCATCTCTATTTACTCATATTCATTTATATTATAACTATGCCACATATCATATTTAATATAATTTCTATACTAATACAAACATGACATATTTGACCCTCCCATCATCATTTTTGGCAGGCTCTAAAAGAGAACAATGGACTTAATTTTTAAATAATTTTCTTCTTACTTAGGAACTATTTTCTTTCTTTTGCCTAACAATTTCTTTAATTACACTAAATTCTCAATTCATCATCATAATGTAAAACAACACCAAACAACCAAATAAGGATGGGATGGACCCAATTAAACCATACAGGTTGGGTTGAGAGTCTAGCCCGTATAACTTGGTCACTAGCCCAACCTAGTGACCAAGTTATGTAAAGCTTGCAGAACGTGAATTAATTCACGTTCTACATGCTTTTAGTAGAAGAAGAAAAGAAGCCAATGAAGGAAGGGAAGAAAGGATAGGGTTACCTGGTAGAGAGAGGATGTTGCTAGACTGGTGGTCCTGCGAGTAGTCTCATGGTGAAGGTTCTCGGTAGTGCGAATCATGGTGGTGTTGTCTTGAGAAGAGAGGGTTGTTGGCTGCTGAATGATGATCGAATGGGACTGGGTTGCTTGGGCCTAAGGCACAAGCTTAGCCTAATTGATTGGGCTGACAAAAAGCCCAATCATTTTTTGAGGATTTTTTGGACCCAGCCCAACCATCCCAGCTCGCATAACTTGGTCATTACCCTAGCCTAGTGACCAAGTTATGCTGCTTGCAGAATGTGAATTAATTCACGTTTTGTATGCTTTTAACAAAAGAAAAAAAGAAACCACTAAAGGAAGGAAAGAAGGGAGAGGGTTACCTAACCGAGAAGGGATGTTGCTAGGCTAGTGATCTTATTGGCAGTCTCACGATGGAGGTTCCTGGCAGTGGCGAATTATGGTGGCGTTGTCTAGAGAAAACATGGTTGTTAGCTGTTGGACAATGCTCGAATAAGGTAAATGGAATGCACAACTTGACGCCCATAATATTGCTATCTATATTGGTTGGTAAACAGAAATAAAATGTTGGTGGGATTGGTAAGGAAGGAAGAAACAAAATAGTAGAGCTGGTTGTAATGGTAGGGTAAGGTTCATTTATCTTTTGTTTTTGGTTCTTTCACGATGAAAAAGAAGGGAGAGTGGCTTGATATTGTGTTTAGGTTTGGTTTTATATAGGTTTTTTTTTTCTTAAAGGGATGGGAAGATCTGTATAGGAACAATGATGGTTTCTATTTTTCCTCCTCTTTTAAAATAAAAATTGGTGTAGAGGGGTCAGTTCTTAGTGCTCTCACTCTTCTTGTAGTCATGAGGTTGGTATGTATAGGGGATGAGTGACATGTTGGACCACCCTACTCATGTCTAAATAAAAGCCAAAAAATAAAGCTAGCTTGGTAGTGTATTTGGGGTCACTTTGCAGCGAGTTCAGGGTTGCCAAAAGACTTGCTTTTCTACTCTTGTTAGGATACAATGTTAGGTGATTAGTACTTAAAATTGCATTTTTATCAAGGTTTTATATCATTATTTTGCACTTGAAGTATCAATAACTCCTTAACTAGAGCATGTTTTATAATATCATATCTAATAATATAAGTTACCTTTAATTTATGGTAAATGTTCATCTTAAATGCAAGCTTATCAAATAAATCAAGGGATTGATTGATGAATTTAACAACTAAAATTAAGAAGACAAAGAGAGGGCTAAGCTTAGAAAAGAGATGTTGGTTCAATCCATATTGGAACATTGTTCAGTCATTGGGTTATATCTAGAGCTGTAAATCTTGAATTTCAATTTGGTTTCTATGGATGGAAAGCTAAGGCATAGGCCTAAAACATTCATGAAGAGTCCAAGACTTAATTCTGCCGTTTGGAAATCCAAATCTTAGCATCAAAAGAGAAATCCGAATATGTCCTACAGCCCAGATACTATTTAGTTTTCAGCCCATATCTCAATTTCTAGAAGTTCAAATGCATCGATTCTTTTTTAATTGGAAAGCTGAGACAATTTCCTAAAACTTTCATGAAGACAATCTGTTCAAATTCTGACGTTAGCAATGACGTTTTGTTCAGACAAGAAGATAAGGATTGTCACCAAGTCAAGATGTGGTCACCTACTCAAAAATTAGTCATCAAATCAATAATTTCAAATTTTGGCCTATAAAAGGAGGCATTTGCCATGAATTTAGGCATCCTGGTTTTCAGATCAAGATCATGTTCTTGTTCTCTTTTTTTATACTTTTGTAATGCTTAAGTTTTGTTTATATTAATATCTTGGTTATGCTTTTCATTTCCTTTCCTTTACTTAGTTAACTTATATCTTGTTTATTTATGTTTCTCTCTTTCATCATGTTTAGCTAAGTTTATTATGTCAAGGTGAAAAGGTTACACTAATGGTGTAAGAATAAGTATAGTATAAACTCAACATGGACGTTAATGTTTGATACTAACATGTTTTGTATTTGTTATCTTGTTCACTTTTAATACTTTGCTTGTTAAATGATTAATCTAGATTTATGTTGTATAACCCTTGGTATAACAAATACTTGACACTTTCATAGCCTAACTGTATGGTATAACCGACACCTGTGCTATGAAAGGAACTTGATTTGTTGTTAATATAAATTATAATCATGAATACCTGACAACATTTACAAGTATTAACATTAGTCGAATAAGATAACTAATGTAATCATGTTAATAATTTATAATCCGATTGGAACCTCTTTTGTGTGTGGTTTCCAGTTGAGTAATAAAAAGAGTTTATACTATACTTGTTTGAAATACCATTAGTAATTATTTTATCCTTGTTTAATCCTTATATCAATATCACATCTCAAAGCTCTCTTCAATTCCTTTTCTGTTATTATCTATTTCTTTATTTGTAGTTTATACAGTTAACCTCCCTGTGGTTCGATCTTGGTCTTGTCGGGTTATTTATTACTTCGACACTCCTACACTTGGGAGGAGACATCAACTCTTTGGTTGTGTCAGTTGGCCACAAGAAGGGTGTGTTTAGTGTCATGGTATGGGCGATATAGAGGAGAGAGATGGAAAAAAAAGGGGAAAAACTATCTCTTCTGTCTACAAAATTGGTGCAGAGGAAGAAGATGGTGCATAGTAGCATAAAAACAACATCGTTTCCTTCTTTTTCTTTCTTTCTTTTTTTATTTCTTAATTATCAAAACAATGTTGTTTTATACAAAACATGTTGTTTTATTTAAATAAAATGACTTCATTTTAACGCTTTAGATTCAAATTATGTTTAGAAATTCCTCTCTTAATCTCAGTCCTTAGTTTTCAATTTATTCAATTAGGTCCTTAATTAAACTTTGATTTTAAGAATAAATTTAATTTCACCCTTACCACGTTTAAAAAAAAAATCACCTGATTTCGAACCCTTTTTCATCTTAGTCATTGGTTTTAGATTTATATAAATTGATCATTAATTGACCATTTAACTTTTAAATTTCTTCAATTTCACCCTTGTTTTCAACTGAATTTGGACTCTGAATTTGCGTGTTTTTTGCGTAAAAGTTCTTGGTCTTGAATTTCTTCAAATTGAACCTTGATTGACCACTAAACTTTTATTTTCTTGCGATTGTGTCCCTGATTTCAACTAGTTAAGCTTAAAAACAAAAAATTTAGTCCTCTAAAATTCTCAATGAAGCTCAAATTAAGCTTCAAAACTTAATTTATCACCAATTAAAACCCTAAGAAAATTAATTTGACTCATTAAAAGTCCAATCAAGTCCTTGCTTTTAATGAAATCTTTTAATTTGACCCAAATTCATTCTTGAACTTAATTTTTGTGCAAATTTATCCAATAATCATTTAATTTGACTTTGTATTTGCATAATCTTTTGAACTAAGGTATAATTGGGTTCTCAATTTTGTCCAAAACTCTAGTTTGGTTCTTTTATGCATTTGAAACTTTTCTTAGCCTGCTCTAGCCAAATTTCCAGATTTTTTTTCATTTTCTTTTTTTATTTTTTGTTGCTTTTCATTTTAAAAGAAAAATGTATTTCTGAGGGAGACTTAAAATTGAGTTATGACACTATTGTTTAAAAATATAGAATCATGCTTTCACAAAGAAAGATGCAAATTGGCAAATCATCCATTGATTTTCAGGAAATGAATATCAAAGATGGCCAAATAATGCTTCAACCACACATTGGAGAAACACTCAACTTCCCTTCTAGCAATATTTCCAAGAAAGAAGTTGAATAATTCCTGGGTATAGTCAACTACATAACAGGCTTTATTCCTCATATCACTCAACATATGAATATCTTGTTCTCTTTGTTAAAGAAATAATTAAAGCAACTTCAACAACTTCAGTTGATAGCATATAATCTACCATCCCTGAAAATTCCTTCTGATGACAAAAAAAATGTTGTAAACAGATGCTAGTGATAATTACTGGAGTGAGTACTACTAGAAGTAAAAAATAGCAAGCGAAAAATATATTGGTATAAAGCGAAGCCTCCAAATAGTTAGGGTTTCATTAGCATTCAATTTTCAGAGAAATTCTTACATTAAAATAATCTTTCATAAAGATATCTTGAAAAATTCAACATCCAACCCACTATTTTTCCCTTTTTTTCTTTGAGTTAATCCAGTCTTTCCTCCTTGTTGATGAAAAAAAAATCCTTATCCTAGACAAATACCTTTTGGATAGTTATGTCTTCACTCTTTATCAAATCAACTTCATATCACTCAGAAAGCATGGTCTTACAGGAAATTATCTTTGGCTTGTAATCATTCATCCTTCATACCATTTTCTCACTCTTTTCTTTATATAGAGTCATTACATCTTTACCAAAATTAAGTTTTTTATTTTGGATTTATCTTGTCAGGATATTTGAATTTGATTGCATTTTTAACAAAAGAAATCTTATGGCTTTCTTTGTTCAATGTCAGTGAGCTCAATTTCAAAATGGAGACCGTCCTATCCTCAAAAAATGGTTTGAAATGTTTGATTCCATTGATAATTAGGTTAACAAAGTCTTGCAGATGGAAGAGATTGATTATCTCTTTATCTCCTTTTCAATCAAGTGGTTCCTTACAAACTGCAAGCAACATAAGAGAAATAAACTATTATGAATCTCCAAAGTATACCGTTCATAGAGCTCATGAGCACAATTATGTTGTAGGACCATTGATGAATTATCAAGAATGGCATCATACTGATTGACACATGGTCCTCTGTAACAATCTTGATCCTTTGACACTTGGTGAACAATTTCTCATTCCCAGTACATATTTTAATTTTCATATTTTAATTTTCAAAGTCTAATGTTCTCTTATGACTACAGGCAACATTTCTAACATCTCATTAATCTCTATGATCAAGGAAACGAAGATTTGGATGATGATTTTGAAATCCTAAAATCAAATTTTGATGATAAATCTTTCAATCTAGCAGGTTGTAGCACAGGATCAAAAGACCATGAATCCATATCTTCCTGAAAAGACAAGTCCAAAGAGTCTTTTATTAAAAGATGCTCAATCATTCATCAACGCATTCACCGGCAATCATGTGTCAATCACTTTTATATCTTTTGATTTTTACCTTTATATCTTTTTATTTTTTTCAAATGTGCTATTAAAGTTGTGTCAATCACATGTGTGTTATTTTACTTTTTCTTTATTAAAGTGGTGTCGTTCACATGTGTGACACATGTATTAGAATTATGGTCCTTGTTGAACCACGTGTAAAAGGTTTCCCAACCACTTGTGTAAAAGTTCAGCTATAAATAAGAAGTTGGTGTCCTTAGTAAAGGACAT
>Ga0325402_1004973_pt1 | contig 12364 bp, 7 predicted proteins | sample PopdelMetagenome_22_FD_207212 | JGI IMG/M metagenome (GOLD analysis project Ga0325402, IMG submission 207212) | Populus deltoides microbial communities from Bellville, Georgia, United States - Xylem-PdKOR-R3 | ecosystem: Host-associated > Plants > Phyllosphere > Stem > Wood/Secondary xylem...
GCCGATTTCTGCATCGGCAGCGAAAACTGCGTCGCTGCCGATTTCTGCATCGGCAGCGAAAACTGCATTCATCATCATCCCTCTCTCTCTAAATATATATATATATATTTTCCTTTGGGTGTTTACACCCTGTTTGCCAGTTTTTAAGAAAACTAGATGGGAAGCCTATCCTCGACCCATAGAGGGCATTTAAGCCATTCTTGGACGTAAAACCAAGGGAAGTTGTGAGCCACAATCACAACTACCTGTACATACACATGCTTTTTCAAAATAAATAAATAAAGAGAGAGAGAGAGAGTTAGACTCCAGCTGGCCTACATATAGGTGGCATGATTGCATTTTTAATTTCTCATCTATAAAATCTTCTCTTCCTTCCCTTCATTTCTACTCAACCTATACATTCAACAAATATAGAAGTTTGTAGAAATGGCAGGTTCCTCAAGTCATCACATCAGAAATATTTATGTTTTCTATAGATCTAGTCCTGGAAAAGAAAAGGAGTTTTTAGAATCAGCATATCATCTTGGTTAGGTACTAGCTGAGAGAAAGATTCATTTAGTGTATGGGGGAGGTAGCCTTGGGTTAATGGAGGGTGTGTCAATAGCTGCATTTTTAGGAGGCAGTCAAGTTTTGGGGGTTGTCCCCAAAGCTTTAGCAAAAGGGGACATTATTGGAAAAACAATTGGAGAGGAACTATAGGTCTCCACAATGTCTAATCGAATGAATGCAATGTTTAACCATGTTGATGCCTTCATTGCTTTACCAGGTGGTCTAGGCACATTAGAAGAAATCTTTCATATTTCCTCTTGGGCCTAACTGCACATTCACCATAAACCTATAGGTTTGTTAAATGTTAATGGTTTTTATGATAATTTGTTGTCTTTTCTTGATCAAGATGTGGAACAGAAATTTCTAACATCTGCGGCACGACAAATCATAATCTCTGCTGCTACTGCTGAACAATTGATTGACCAACTACAACCTTTCATCCCTGTAATTGATCCCTCCATGTGTCGTATAAATTGATCAACTAAGGAAAGCTGTAAAAACCTTAGATTGGATTTGAGCCTTCGTTTGTGAATCCTTGTGTCTTTTGGTTTTATTAATAGCATATTATTTTGTGTTGTTATTTCTTATATTTGTTTAAGTGTGTTTCAGGTTTGTCAGTGTTCGCTGTTTCAGGTGATGTCTTCTATACTCTATCTTTCTACCTAATGACATTGAGGACAATGTCTCGTTCTAGTTAGGGGGAAAGGGTAGTAGTTGACATTAAAAAAAAAACTAACTTACTACCTCTTTTTGCTATTATTAAAACCATTTGACAAAACTGTTATTAGGATGGCAGAGTAAGGAGGAATTTATTGACTCTTGAGACGCATCTTAGTAAATAGTCTTATCAAGGTCTATCAGAATACTTCTTGAAATATTCAGGTTTAGAAACTCTCGCATTGTTATCACTTGATTCTGCTCATATACTCATTTAACAAGTATTCTTAAACCTTCATTTTCACACACACACTTTAACATATGATTGTGGGATGCATATTGGATTATTACATTATTTATGTTCTTTTGTTAAAGGTAACAACTAAGGGAAAGGGATAGTATATAATTTGCAAAAAAAAAAACAAATTGATATAATAAAAATGTAGATAGGTTTGGTTTCGTAGCCTCCCTAACCTAAGCAATTAAGCCCGAAGGGGTGTCTTAACACCTAATATCCTAAAGTCAACTGACTTGGGAGCTATTGGCCCAAAGCTTGTTACATGGGTTAAGGAGAAAATCTTAAGGGAATCAAACTTTGCATTATCTACGTATCAGTATCTGCAACCCGAGTTACTAAGCTCGTAGGGGTGTCTCAACACCTAATGCCCTAAGACCAACTGGTCTGGGAGTCATTAGCCGAAAGCTTGTTACATGGGTTAAAGATGCATTGTGTTTTAAGTTATATGTATATATATTAAAAAAGAAGAAGAAGAAGAAGAAGAAGAAGAAGAAGATAATAATCCTAACCTAAGGAAGTTAACCTTAAACATTAGAACAGAATATTGTTTTCTTCCAATAAAAGCCCCATCATCTATGTTTTCATACATTAAGCATATAAAAAGGAAGGTTTATTAATATCTTTTTTAAGAGGTATTGAGCAGATATATAAATTTAAGGAGAGTTTGTTTATCTGGATAGATTAATGGAAATTGAATGATGAATGCCTTACTCTGTGGAATTTGCAAATTGTTTTTCTATTTTAACGCTTTGATTACTAGGGACTAGTAATAAGCTGGTTGGGGGGTGTGATTAGTATTTAAAAGTGCATTTTTATCAAGGTTTTATATCATCATTTTGCATTTGAAGTATCGATAACTCCTTAACTAAAGAATGTTTTATAATAACAAGTCTGATACCATAAGATACCTTTAATTTATGGTAAATGTTTATCTTAAATGCAGGCCTATCACATAAATAAAACGATTGATTGATGAGTCTAAAGTGTTGAAATTGAAAGGACAAATAGAGGGTCAAACTTAGAAAAGAGATGTTGGTTCAGTCCAAACTGGAACATTGTTCGGTCATTGGGTCATATCTGGAGCTGTAGATCTTGGATTTAGGTTTGCCTTATATGGATGGAAAGCTAAGACATATGCCTAATACTTTCATGCGGAGTCCAAGGTTTGCCTTAACAAGCTGTTTTCAAGTCCAAATTGTAGCAACAACAGAGAAGTTCGAATCTGTCCTATAGCCCAGACACTGTTTAGTGTTCAGCCATATCTCGAGTTCTAGAAGTCCAAATGACCTTAACATTTTTTTCCTAGAAAGCTGAGACAATTTCCTAGAACTTTCATGATTTATGTTTGTTCAAATTATGACGTTATCAATGACGTTTTTGGCAGACAAGAAGATAAGGATTGTCACCAAGTCAAGATGTGGCTACCCACTCAATAATTAGTCAACAAATCAATAGTTCTGAATTTTGGCCTATAAAAGGAGGCATTTGCGATGTATTTAGGCATCTTGGTTTTTAGATCAAGATCATGCTCTTGTTCTCTCTTTGTAATGCTTAAGTTTTTTTTATATTAATCTCTTGTTTATGCTTTTCATTTCCTTTCCTTTACTTAGTTAACTTATATCTTATTTATGTTTCTTATCTTGTTTATTCATCTTTCCCTCTTTTATTATGTTTAGCTAAGTTTATCATGTCAAGGTGAAAAGGTTACACTAATGGTGTAAGAATAAGTATAATATAAACTCAACATGGACCTTAATGTTTGATACTAACATGTTTTATATTTGTTATCTTGTTCACTTTTAATACTTTACTTGTTAAATGGTTAATCTAGATTTATGTTGTATAACCCTTGGTACAACAAATACTTGGCACTTTCATAGCCCAAATCGTATGGTATAACCGAGACCTGAGCTATGAAAGGAACTTGATTTGTTGTTAACATAAGTTATAATCATGAATGTCTGACAACATTTACAAGAATTAGCATTATTCGAATAAGATAACTAATGTAATCATGTTAACAATTTATAATCCAATTAGAATCTCCTTTGTGTGTGGTTTCCAGTTGAGTAATAAGAGTTTATACTATACTTGTTTGAAATACCTTTAGTGGATCCTCCAACCTTGACAATTGTTTTTATCATTGTTTAATCCTCACATTAATCTTCCATCTCAAACTCCTCTTTATTATTATTATTATTATTATTAGTACTACTACTACTACTATTATTATTATTATTACTATTATTATGATTATTATTATTATTATTATTATTATTATTATTAGTATTATTACTAGTATTGTTATTATTACTACTACTACTACTACTACTACTACTATTACTATTATTGTTGTTGTTGTATTATTGTTATTTATAATTTATATAGATAACCTCCCTATGGTTCGACCTGGGTCTTGCCGGGTTATTTATTACTTCGACACTCCTGCACTTGGAAGAAGACATTAATCTTTTAGTCGTGTCAGCAGCTCCGTTCCATTTGCTGCACATGCGAAACGGATGGTAAGATTAATTTAAATGAAATATATCGTTAAATTAATTTTTTGTTAATTAATCTTTTTTTATTATAGGCTACGTCTCTTGGACGTGAGCCGAGCCTGATGGAGCTGTTTGTGGAGACAGACGTGCAGAGTCAAGACCGCCAAAAGAGGGCGCCACAGTTCGTTGACAATCGTGCTCAACACTTCGTGGTATGTTTGTTCAACCATTTTATTTTGTAATTTATTATTTTTATTGAATTGAACATGATGATTACTTTTTTTATTTTCAGGAGACCTATAATAGCCGGTTGAGGGAGAGATATAGGGACGATCCTTTGACCCATCCGGAATTCGATCTGGATTTGTGGATGGAGGTTGGATCGTCCGGTGGACCCCATAAAAATCGGGTTTACGGGCTCTCCAACACTACGGCCGAGAACTTGTTTGCGGCCTGTAGTGTTTCAATTGTTGGGAGCTCCCAATCAGTATCGAGCACCCAATTTAAGGAGTTCGTGGCCTTGCAGCAAGACACGACTCAGCTCGCCTAAAAATACAACCACCTATTGGCGGAGTATACACAACTCAAAGCGAATCATGAACAGCTTCTCAAAATGGTCATGAACATGGCATTACAGAGTGGTGATATGTGTGTGCCTCCTCCTTTTTGGCCGTATAACAACCAGCCTCATCCTCCTCCTCCAGCTCCACCATTATATTAATTTGTAATGAATATTATTTAACTTTAATAGTTAATTTAATATTTTTTTTGAAACACATTCAGTTTGTAATGAATATTATTTAACTTTATTTTTTTTTATTTTTGATGTTTAATAAAAAAATTATTTGCATTATTGGTTTTTTTACTATTAATTTATATAATTTTATATTATGTATTCTAAATAATTTTTTAAAAACATATTTAAAAATAATCACAGAGGGTTTTACCGATGGAATATATTCGTCAGCATTTGACAGTAGATGCCACAGTCACCGATGAATATCTTTGGTCTATATATCACACACTCATCGACAACTTTACCGACATCATGTATTCGTCGGTATGTCACAAAATCATCGACGGGATAAATTCGTCGGTATATTTCAAGCGGGAAACTTTTTTTTTTGGTGCGCAATTTCCGTTTGTAAAACCAGCGGCAAATGTTTTTTTATGTTTCCGACCAATATAGTGATAGACGGTGGTATTACCGATGAAAGGAAAGCCGATGGATGTATTCTGTCGGTGATGGCATCGGTAAATAAATTACCGATGAACGCTTAATACATACCGACAGAATATTGCCGTCGATAAAACTGTAAAATCTTGTAGTGAATTTTCCCCCTGAATAATATCAGATATATTATTTCAGGAAAATTTTAGAAATTTATTTAATTAAGTCCTTACTTGATTTATCTAGGTCTAAAATTGTAATTTCATGTTTAAATTACATTCTAGTACTCAATTTCTAAAACTTATTTACAATCAAGTCAAATTTAGTTAATCATCCTAGTTTAATTTTTTACCTATGGTTTTTATGTGTGTGACCCATTAGGTTTCCTAATAAGTTGGTTCAAATATAAATCACAATCCTAAATAAAATAAGATTAAATAAATTAAACAAATTAATTTATTATCAATTCAACAATTGATTGAATTATATTTGAAGATGAAATACAATGTCTAGCAACCTGTCATAATTCCCTAAATATTAATAAAATCATAAGTGATTTGACTTAATATTTTAATGACCAGTTTCTTAGTGTAATTATTATTCATTCATCAACAATGTTTCAATTTAGACAATATAACATAAATGTGTCTACTCTGTCAAATTAAATTTTTTTTTCTCAACACCATAGTCATTAATTATTTGAATAAGATTTGAAATGTTTTTCAAAACTCTTTTTGCCTTGTGCAAGGATTTATAATTAATACTATTTAAAAACAAATTGAACATTTTTATTAATTCACTTAGGGTGATGGATCCTCTATTTATTGCTCAAATACCTTTATATACTTATGTTATACTCAATATATATCTATTTGTTACCCTTAATTAGGACAACATGTAATTGGATCAAAGCATAACATTTCATATATAAGATAACTTAGTGATCTTAAATCTAAGAATTAGTTACACAATCATCATATAAGTCTTTCCATAGATACAAATGATCTTTTCATATAGAATTTTCATACGAGCCAATTCAGTGTACATGTTATTTGATAAGCACCTATATATTAGTTTTAATTATCTCTCATACCTCAGCTTCTAAGAATAGTTGTTTCTTTTCATAAAAGAAAAAACATAATATGTATCAATATCAATAACTTTAATTAATGTTTAATCTTAGTAGAGCATTAACCAAGAGTATTTATGAACAATACTTTGATGCAATAAAAATATCATAATTATAATAACTTTATAATTTCTTTTAAGTATTTTTGTCATGATATCTTTATTTTTACTCTACATTTATTAATAAAATATTTAATAAATATTAAAAATAAACAAAAACTTTTAATTAAAAATTAAATTTGATTATATAAACAAAGTCAATCAATTATATAAGTAAGTCATTGGCTATAAAGTTTGTTAACCAAAGTGAGTAATCTTGTTATAATTGTTATCTTCGTACCAAAAAGGTAACGTAGTGGACTATTAGATGTAGTTGTTAGATGTAGGGGTGATCATTTTCGGTTCGGTTTGGATTTTATCTATAATAACAATCAAATTAAAATTAAAAAAAAACAAAAAAGATACTGAAACCGATTTAAATTGACCAGTTTCGGTTCTATTTTTTATGTCAAAAACCCAAAAAAATCAAAACCAAGATAAGCAATGCAATATCATTAAAATATGTACTTAATCACAACACCATCTTCACTGTTGCCTTGCATCTAAAAAAACAACCAAGATATTTACAAGAAATTAACTATTTGAATAGGCTTTTAGTATAATTCACTACAACTTTTGTAGATATACCTGCAGCCTTGGTAGCTAAGGCTAATAAAGCTTTATATGGTTGTTGCTCGACAGCTGTCTCCTTGGTAAGGATGACAACCCTGGCCATGACTTGCACAGGGAGTGCTTTCCCTGTTCTATGCCCACATACAGGGTAGTGAGGTGGTAGCCACACCCACCCCATGAATATTTATTAAACTGGAGCATAAACGAAAAAGATAATCTTGTTGTTTCTGAAGCATTCTCAAGGTGCAGACAAAAAACAACTGATAAATCTCATCCACAATTACAAAATAACAGAGAAAAAAATTTTATTGTAAAGAACTGAAAAAGAGCGTTTAGAGCCTTAGATAGACTACTGCTGAGTGCTGAGGTTTGGGAGTATTGCTGAGATGCTAGATTTAAAGAGTGGAGATACAAATTGAAGAATAAAGAGTGGAAGGAGGCGTGTCTATGTGTCTTTAAGAGTTTAGGTTAGAATATAAAGCATTTTCTTTTCATTTATAGTACCTTTTCTTTTAACATGAACCGGTTCGATTCGGTTTGGATTTACCGGTTTAAACAGTATAAAATCAAAACTGAATAGAACCAAAAGTTTTTTAAAAAATTCTAATTAATTCAATTGACTTACAGGTACATGGATGACTGGAGAGAAGTACCAATCAGTCAAAACGAGAAGAATTATGGATGACCGGAGGTTTTGAGAAGAATTATTGGAGGTTTTGAGAAGAATTACGGATGACTGGAGAGAAGTACCAATCATTCAAAACGAGAAGAAGAACATCATGATAAGGAGCAAGCTCACCTACTATCCTTTTGTTTTTTTTCCTGGCACAGAAATGGCTCATTTCGATCAATCTGACAACTATTGGTTGCCGAGTTCTGTAGAAGGAGCAAGAGCTGAAACGAAAAAAACATATCCGACTCTCAATCTCTCTCTCTCTCTCTCTTTCACTCTAGCTATCTCTATGGCATCACCGAACCTTGTAAAGATACTTGATATCTGCGAAGTGGCTGCCGCTTATGACTCTACCAAGTCAGCCACCGAAACAATACTCTCTCCTACTTTTTTTGAACTGACATATCTCAGATTTCCTCCATCTGAATGCCTCTGCTTCTTCAAACTTACTGATTCAAACCCTACCTTCTTTCACTCTGTAATTTTCCCCAGTCTCAAAAAATCACTTTCCCATGCACTCCTCCACTTCCTCCCTATCGTCGGCAGCCTAACATGGCCCCCTGAATCCTCCAGACCCATCTTTGTTTACCATCCTAATAACGATTCCGTTTCAGTTACACTTGCAGAGTGTAATGGTGATTTCGATCGCCTTATTGGCAATGGAATCCATGAAGCTGTTGAATCACATCCTTATGCCCCCCAATTCGTCGCAACTGAAACTAGGTCACCATTAGTGGTTTTACAAGTAACATTATTTCCTAACAAAGGCTTTTGCATTGGTATGGCCATGCACCATGCAATATTTGACGGGAAAAGCGCATCTATGTTCCTCAGAGCTTGGGCTTATACATGCAAATATATTGTCGAAAAAGGTGAAGCCCCACGTTTATTGCCAGCAGAAATCACCCCGAGTTTTGAATGGAAAAGTATCCAAGACTCCAAAGGTTTGGAGGAGGCGTACATTAACTTGTGGGCAACCATGGGGAAACGGTTAGAATCAGGTTCAGACTCGAACCCAAAAAGTGTGAAGCCGTTGTCGAAACTTGAAGTGCAACCTAACTTGCTCCGAGCAACCTTTCATTTATCTAGTGAAGCCATTAAGAAGCTTAGAGAAAGTGTGTTGCGTTATCACCCGGAAGCAACAGACCCTACAAAACGACTTCATCTCTCCACTTATGTTCTGGCATGCTCTTATGTATTGATCTGTCTTGTCAAAGCAAGAGGAGGAGATGCCGAAAGAGAGGTTTATTTTTCGTGGTCAGTGGATTGTAGAAGTCGTTTAGACCCTCCTCTTCCACCAAATCATTTTGGTGACCCTATTGTGGCTCATCACATAGTTTCTAAAGCCGGAGATTTTATGCAGGAAAATGGATTAGCTATTATAGCCGAGAAGCTTAGCGCTTCCATAAACGGATTTGAGAAGGGACTCCATGAAGGTTCAAGTGAGAGGTTTGAGATGTTGTTAAGTTTGGGACCAGAAGTGAGACTACTTAGTGTTGCTGGAGCGACCGGATTAAAATTTTACAACACGGATTTTGGATGGGGAAATGTCGATAAGGTGGAGCTCACATCCATAGATAGAACTGGAGCGTTTTCAGTGTTGGATATTGGAAATGGAAGTGACCGCAGGACTGAAATTGGCGTGGCTTTGAAGAGGCCTGAAATGGAATCTTTTGCTTCTTTTTTCTCTAATGGCGTAGAAGTTATGCCTCTCAAGCAAATTTAATGAAAAGAAAGAAGAGAAGGTTTTTCTGTGTGAGATTGGTTTTTGTATTTTCAGTTTAAGCTCCATATCAATTACCTAGTTTGGTGTTAAATAAAGGAGACTAGTTTTGGTCAGTGGGGAGAGATGGAAAGACTGATTCATAAGTTTAAGCTTGTGATTGTTGTATACGGACATAACCAAGAATAACAAAAACAACCAAAAACATGGAGTTTGGAGTAGTTTGGAATGTCACCAAAAATGGCTTGAAAAGGGGAACGATATTACCAACCGAATTTAATCTGTCGGTAGATACCGATGGCCAAATTCCGTCGGTAGATACCGACGGCATTACAGACGGAATGTTGAGAATATAAAAAAAAAGACAGTTCGTTGACATGGAAGTTATTATGGGTATTTTTTACCAACAGAATCATGGAGGGATTCAAAACATCAGCTTCGTACGGTGACGTGACCGATTCACCGATGCAAATGCCGACGGAATCACCGAGAGATTCAAAACGACAACTCCGTACGGTGACGTGCCATGTTTACCGTCAGACTAGCCGACAAAATCACAGACGGAATATGTCCGTCGGTGAATCCATCGGCAAAAGTTAATATATCCACTCACTGGCGATCTTCTCCTCCCCTATTTCTCCTTCTTCTTCCCCATCGCAACTCTCCCCAACTACAAACAACCAGCACCCCCTAAAAAAAAAATCTCCCTCTTCTCAGCACAAAAGGTCATATTTCTTGAAGTCTTCTCGTCACAGCATCTGTGTTCTGATTTACCGATGGATTTTTATCAGTTTTTGTAAGTAATTCTATCTTTTAAAATTTTAACATTTAGATGTGAATTTTTTTTTTAGTATATGTATTTTGTTAGTAGATGTACATGTTTTATTGTTATTTCTCAAACAAACTTGTGGTGTGTATGTGTGTGTGTGTGTGTGTATATATATATGAATATGAATGTATAATTTTATACTTGTTATTTCAAAACAACACATGTAATTCGGTAATTCAATAAAGTTTCAATAATTTACAAACAAATACAATCTTACAAAATCTAAAACAAACCATAGAGAGTTGAAAACTAATTACTTGACATGCCACTATCACCGACGTCCATACCGACGGAATTTATTCGTCGGCATTTCATAGAGAGTTGAAAACTAATTACTTGAAATGCTACTATCACCGACGTCGATACCGACGGACTAACTTCCATCGGCATTTCACAGAGAGTTGAAAATTAATTACTTGAAATGTCACTATCCCCGACGTCAGTACCGACGGATTACAGGCCGTTGGTATGTTGTCAGCGGGTAACTATTACTGACAACATCACCGACGGACTGTGCGAATTCCAAAGAGCGGTGCATTAAATGCATCTCTGACCGCGTCATGTTGTCGACGAAATTTCCGACAGACCGCGAAAAATATGGAGGGTAATTAAAAACGTTGGAGCAAAATTCAAAATTTACCAACGGATTTTCAAAGCTTCACCGATGGAATAAATTAAAATAATATTATTTTTTAATTCTGTCAGTAAAACTGCCCTATAAATCCCAGCAACCGCCCCTTCAGTTCATTTTTTCATCTCCTCCGTTCTTAATTTCCCCTCTTCTTCGATTTTTTTCCTCTCATTTCCTTCAAGATTTCTGCAAAGGTTACTAATTTTATTTTTGAATCTTCATCAAATTATAAGGTATGTGTTTCCTCTATTTCATTTTACTTTAAGGATTTTTTTTTATTTTAGCTATTTTTATTTTGTTATGATTTTTGTTTTGGTGTATTTTTATAATGTAAATAAAGTCTTGAAATAAACATATTATTAAGGTAATCATATTTCATTCCTAAAGTCTATAGTTTTTTTTTTGAATTTATTGAATATATTTTATTGTTGTATTGGCATAATTATTGAATAATTTGTTGAATTGTTATTGTTAATATTGAATTTACCTTAGAACTAGTAATTGAATATGTTGGAATAATTAGTAATTTTACTTAATTATTGCATGATTTGTGTTTAATTATTTCCATTGATTTTAATTGTTAGTCTATAGTTTTTTTTGAATTTATTGAATATTTTTTATTGTTTGTATTTATATAATGATTGAATATGTTGTTAATGTCGAATTTACCTTGTAATTAGTATGAATTTTATATGTATAGATGTTATGTTATATACAATATTAGTATAGATGGAGTCAATTGGTTGTGGCTTTTGTTAATATTTGCAGGTTTGTGGATTTGGGTAGTATTCAGTAAGGGGAGGTGCTGTCGAATTTTTTTTAACATTCGAATTTAATTATATAATTATTCGTATATAATTGTGTAGATGCGTAGAACGAAAACCAGAGCTGGTCGCAGCTCGTTCTTCTAGTAGTGAGGATGACGTATCCTTAGGTGCCTCTCAAGAAGAGGCACCTACACCACCTGCACCGTCAACCGATGCTGCCTCTTCCAACACGGGTTCACAGTGCAGAGGTGGCGTGCCTTCGCAGCGGAATCAATTCACTCACAAGTACGAGGCACAGTGGAAGGACGACCTTTCAATGTAAGTTTTTTCTTTTAAATTATAACATAATTTATGAACAACTAATCAATATTTCATTAATTTAATTTATTTTCAGGTTCACAAATATTGAGGCCGCCCGAGTAATATCATTTGCGTTTAAATCATCGATGGAGATTCCATTATTTCAATGGAGTCAGGTATCTAAACATCCTGAATGGATACCTTAAATCAATGCATGGTTTGACAGATTTGAGGTTGGTGTTAATTTCTAATTTCCAGCATATTTCTAATAAATTATTAATATAATTATTGTTGTAACCCATTTTTGGGTCCCCACAAAATATATATAAAAATATATAGCAAAAGGAGGTTAGAAAAATAACAGGAGGCAGAAGCGCTCAGAAAATGGTTGGAAAATTGGTCAATGAGGTTAAAAATACAAAGATGGAATTTTTGATAATATATTCTTGAAGGAGGAGAGCCCTGTTG
>Ga0325402_1004975_pt1 | contig 12363 bp, 8 predicted proteins | sample PopdelMetagenome_22_FD_207212 | JGI IMG/M metagenome (GOLD analysis project Ga0325402, IMG submission 207212) | Populus deltoides microbial communities from Bellville, Georgia, United States - Xylem-PdKOR-R3 | ecosystem: Host-associated > Plants > Phyllosphere > Stem > Wood/Secondary xylem...
CCCAAGCTAAAACTAGCCCAAACTAATTAAAATAAACAAGTCTAAAACCCAAACAAGTTGTCTCCTCTCAAAATAAATAAAGTTTGATAGCCCAACTAATTAAATAAGACAAGTTCGTTGTTTCCGTATTCTGTTTGGCAGCAGCAAGGCTCAACTTAAAATGGATGGTTCTCTCTCGTCTTGATGAATTAGAAGGCGTGCCATATACCGTTGTAAAAGTATAGAAGTCTAGTTTCTAGTCCAATTAGAATCACATAAAAATTCGATCTATAGCTCCAGTTATAACCAAAAGAGTAACAAAAGGTCAAACTATCCGAATCTAGTCTTCTTCTCCCAATCCTTGTGTAATGGTCTTGGTTCCACCAACAAGCCCCTCTTGAATATGACTCAGATTAATCAAGGCTTGCTCTTTATTATTACAAATCCTCCTGAAGTCCACTTTAGCCCATGTATCTTTAAGAAGTCCATTGAAAGCTTCTTTGAACTTCTTAGCCCTAAGCCTAGTAACTGGACCAACTGGAACCTCCAATGGATCCTTTGATGGTTGAATCGCATCACTTGGCTTGCTTTATACTATCTTGTGTGTTGTGTTTAAAGTTAGGGTAATTAATTTGTGCGACCGCGACATCGCAACAACAAGAAACTTTTTGATATTGTTATTAAATCTAGTTCATCGACTCATCTTTGAAACCTCTCGACCCAATTTTTTATTTAACTTGAGTTTCAAATTAAAACATGTGGAAGTTACCTAGACATGATCCAGTTGACTTGGTAGATCCAAAAATAACTTGTATGACTAATAAAAATGCGGTTTGATTTTTAAAAAAAATTCAAGATGATGTTATTATTATTATTGATACTGTGACATATCGAATTGACTCGGGCTACATAACTTAACTCACCAAACTTGTCATCCAGGTTATGGACTCTTCTAGTTTTAAAAACTATGTTTTTTTAAATTATTTTTTCGTTCCAATGTGACCTAGTCAATTTGACAATTTCTAAATTTATTCGGATGATCGATAAAAACATGAATTAACTTTAAAAAATATTTCAAGATGATATTTTTTTTAATATTAAGACGACAACATATTAGATTTACTTGAACTTAACAACTTAATTTTCCAAACCCATAACCAGGGTCATAGACTCAGCTAGATTTAATAACTGTTTTTTTTATTAACTATTTTTACTTAACTATATGATAACAAAAATATGATCTTACAAAATTAAGTACCAACCAAATACTAAGACATTTGTTTATGATTATGATAACCTTAAAGAAAAAAAAAACCAAAATAAATTATGAAAGTTAATTCAAAATAAACTAAGCGTTAAAAATAAAAATAAAAAAAATTAGAAGAAAAACAAAAAAAAAGGTGTTTGCACTGTTCATATGATCAGTGCATTAGGTATTTACCCTTTAATTCATATGAATCCCTAAATTCTATTCTTTCAGTGTTGCTAGTAATAACTGCAATAACCATAAATATCCAGCTTTGCAATTCCTTTTCATTTTTTTTCTTCTTCTTTTGAGACCCGGACACCTTCCTTGGGCCCACCTAAGTTTGGAAATACTTGAAAATTAAAAAAATAAAAATAAAAATAAACTTGTAGCTATGAAAGGGAAATTAAACGTAAACTTCGTTAAACAGTCAATGCACTAACCACCATAATTATATGGCATATACTGCATTTCCAAGAAGATAAAAATAAAAAATAAAAAAATCAACCGGCAAATTATGCCAAACCTCAAGTTCTTGGCGAGGAGCCAAGCTTAAAATGAATCCATCAGCTTCTGCCATACTTTGACAAGCCGGCCAATTTGAAATGCCTTCAAATTTATTGCCCTCTCTGAATTTTATTCACCCAAGTAGAGAGGGTAAAAAAAAAAAAAAATTAGCCTAAAAATAAGGCAAAGGAATAGACTACAGGGAAGGATCTTAAACTCCTGGTTTATAAACTAAGTTAAACAGTCAAAATCTTCTTTGAGGGAGGGGGCGTTTCTTAGTAGTAGGTTCCTCCTACCTATTGTCTTCATCAGAAATACTTAGCTGAATTTGTTCTCGCCTTTCTCTCCATTTCACTCCCCACACCTTGGCCTCTGCCACAGCACGGTCCCGATCTAAATCCTTGTCTAATATCATTTTTGAGTGACTTGGGGAGAAGTCAATCTCTGGCCATTTGGCACAGTCATTCTTTACCTTCTTTGATTCATTTTTACGAGAGAACAAGTAATCCATGGCTTGCACCAATTCACTCGAGGAAGGGCGTGAATTGGCATTTTCACCGAGACACATTGATGCCACTTCTATAACCTTCTTTAAGACAGACATTGAGTACTTCCCTTTAAGCATTGGATCTGCTAATCTTGAAAAGTTGTGGTCTTTCATCAAGGGAAGTGCCTATATTCAAAACGAAATTTTGAATTAGAAAATCGATATAATGAAAGATGATTAGAAAAATGTACCGATAATCCATTATGAGGAGAACCAAAAAACATTCTCATACCATATCTAAAGACACTAAAGAAAAATAAGCAGGATGATGCAGACATCTAATGTTAATCAAGCATAGTGACTTGATTCAGCTAGTGTCTAATCCTCGCAAAATTAACAAGCATACATACTGGTTTTGGCAAACTGACAGATATGTAGAATTATAGGATGTGAATTACCCAGTTAACAAGATATTCTTGATGACCGTTAACCTCGTCCAGTGCTCTATGTCCAGTGATGAGCTCTAACAAAACAATTCCATAACTGTAGATATCAGTCTTTATGGTCAACCTTCCAGATGATGCATATTCAGGAGCACAGTAACCATAGGTACCCATGACCCTGGTGGAGACATAGGACTTATCACCAACTGGGCCAAATTTAGCAAGTCCAAAATCCGAGAGTTTTGGGTTAAAACCATCCTCCAATAATATGTTAGACGCTTTCAAGTCCCTGTATATGACGGGGGGATTTGCAGAATGCAGAGAATCCAATCCTCTGGCTGCACCCGCTGCTATCTTCATTCTTGTATTCCAGTCAAGAGGCTCCATATGCGGTGTCACATCTGCACATATAACATATAACATGTCATGACTTCATGCTAAATTATTAAAGACTTGGAAACGGCAGCAGATGTTCCGTGGCATCTCTATTTATGCAAGGTATTACATGCTATCTTTACTGCACTATTTATGGGAAATATGAGTTGCACAACATGAAGCGTACAGAAAATATCTTTTCATGCTGTTTCACTGGCTTTCGTATGCTTGTCTTTCTTATTTCTAGAAGGAAGAAGAGAAAACCAAAGCAAACCAGATATAATGGACAGTAAAATGAAGCAGAATCATCACCCTTTAGATTCACTGTACAAAGTTCACTGACAAACATGAAATGTTGTGACATGAATTCCAACTTGTTTACTCTTGTAACTTTCAAAATTATAAATTTCCCTTGGTTAGATAAAGAGATATCTTCATGTATTTAACCTTGTTGCAAGATAGACACTAACCAACAACAATTTCATTTTTTCAGATCAGGTAATTTAATCACTCAAATGGATTCTACTGTGAATTTTGTGTTTCAAATGAGAAATTTGTAGGTCCTTCCATGAAAGAAGTTCCATCATAAGCCGTCTTGAATTGTTTTCCATTGAAAGTCTGGGTACTCTAGGGTGCTTCAAATGACGTTATAGTAAAACCATATATTATGTTATAAGGAAGGAAGCAGAGAGATTGAAGATATACCAAAAAGGTGATCTTCCAAGGATCCCAAAGGCATGTATTCATATACAAGAAGACGATGGTCTCCTTCGGCACAAAAACCAATCAAGTTGACAAGGTTAGGGTGATGCAGTAGGGAGAGCATGAGAACCTCCACCAGAAACTCCTTGTCGCCTTGGATACCTGATGGATCTAGCTGTTTAACAGCTACAACCTGCTACAACCGTATTAGGTGTGATCCAGGAAAAAAGAGACTAGTAAAAACAAATTCAAAAGAATTAACACGAGAAAAAATATTGGGAGCAAATGAGAAAAGAAACTAAAATAGCCTCTGTTTGTACCAGAATGGGGGAAGAAAATCAAAAGTATTTTGAGCAAATCGAATTTACCTGACCAGTGCTTTCTAATTTTCCTTTAAATACAGCACCAAATCCACCTCTTCCAATTAAAGATTCAGACCTAAAATTGTTTGTTGCAAATGAAAGTTCTTCATAGGTGAATGTCGCAGAGAAATGAGCACTGGGTCCATCTTTTACAACAGCTGATTTAAATCTTGAATCAACACTCTTTTTTGATACTGTTCCCAATCTTTGTTCTGTGTCGATTTTAGTAAAAAAAGATCAAACTTTTGAAGGGAACATGTTAGAAAGAAAAAGCGCGCTGTGCGAAATTCCAGAGGAGCAAATTATGTGTTTAACCATCTCAACCTACAGCAGATTACCAATAAGCGGTGGCTCTTTGAAAGCACCCTACAGAAGCAATGTGAATCAAGTACATTCCAATCCTAATTTTACTTTTATTCCACTCTTAAAAGATATTTCCAGTCTCCATAACAAAACGTGCATGTATCCTGTGTAAAATATTTGCCAAAATAGATTTCCTAGAAAAAGGCATGCACTAAGATTTGAGGAAAAATCCCACAGCTGAAATTACTGATTAAAGTTGTAAAGCACCTGCCAAACTAACAGCTTTAGAGAAGGAAGAGCTTCAGTGCTAAACCAAATCAATAAAGGGATTCTCATTATAAGTTTATTGTATCTCTTGTAAATCACTTCAAAAGATTTCATTGAAGATTTTCCGATGAATAAGAGAAAAGTTTCTATAAGATGCAAACAAATGTAAGAGAAGAAAAGAGACATATATCGAAGCAAAAACAATTTCCTGGTATATGCAGGCTCTTCTGGTCATTGGAAGAGAAATGTATTAAAAAAACACTAACACTTGTTACAATGGTTGCTGAACTAGCGTTGTTCATGTATATCAAACAATCTACTTAACATATTACAAAGGCATGGTATTTCTCTATAAATTTTTTTGCCTCTACAGATAAGATAGTAAGGCAAGTTTTCAACATCATGGAAGAATCCGTGCTCCCTTTATCAGATTAACAAGTTCAGTTGATGTGCTAAAGTAGAACCAACGGATAATTTCACTTCTTATAGAAATTTCTGGTCAGCAGATAACATTGCCTTGAAAAATGACAAATATTTTTCAATTGTGAAATTGAAACTTGCAATTATGTGATCCATGTTATCATGCATTTGATTTAGAAATATTTATCATTCTCTTGCCTTCAGATATAGCATTTACATAAATTTCAGACAATCTGGAAAGCACATAAAAAGGACACCGCAATGTTGTGCATGATCACACTGTAACGACAGTGAATCAATTAGTACTCTAGATGAATCAAAATTCAAATTATCACAACAATTATAATTATATTTGTTGTGATAATTTGAGCACAACACGGTTGAAAGAGGAAGTTGCTACTACATTCAATAACATAAATCACTTGCTGAAATGATGGCTAGATTTCTAGCAAAAATGATGGGTTTTACAGTCTAAAGAATTGGTAGACTAAGGCAAACTAAGATAACATAAAAGAGATAACTCTTAAAACTATCAAATTCTCAGAGATCCACTCATCCCAAATCCGCATTGTGTTTGTGAAACAATTTCCATGCATAATCAAGATGGGGTTTGAAATTTGGTTATTCCCATAACCATGATGCATGCCCATCAAATCAAGAACCGTAAAACTATGTAATCAAAAAAATTCTAGACACGAAAAAAAACAAAATGTAAGAAAAAGAAACACCATTTAGAGATTACATCGTAGAATACATGGTTATCAGACAAAACTCACCATAAGATGGCTGTTTCTTGATATGATCGCTTTTCACCTTCTTGCTTTTAGAAAACCCGAAACAAGGGCAAAAACCCATTTCCAGAAAAACAAAACCACAATGTGATTTTCTAATAATTAGTGAACTTGACAATGGCTTATATTCTAAAAGAAATGCAGAAAATGAGAGTTCGTTCCGTTGGGAAATATAAGCCAAAAAGAAAAGAACGAGGAGGTCTTTTTTGGGGGGTTCAGGTTCAGATTATTAATTCTACACGCTTTCCTAGAAAAAAACATAAATTAAAATATAAATATTTTTTAAAAGAAAATAAAAAACAGCAACACCCTAAAGTACAACCGTACACGGTTGTTGTTTTCAATAGAATCTAGGTGTTGTCTTTAACTTCGCTGTGACGTCAGAGAATTGGAAGTGACCATTTCGTAACATTAATAAATTATGTGAAATAATTTTGGCAGGTTTCGTGGATAATTTGTATTGAATGAGTATCATAATTTTCAATTCTGCCATGGTTGAAAATTCCATACACTGGTTTTTTTTTTCTATGTAACTGTTAATTTGATGTCTTAAAAATAAATCTACATCACCATTGGGTTGCTGAACTTCAACATGCTTAATCACGCAGGCATATATGAATTTTTTTCCTCCAAAAAATAAGTTTGTTTTTTAAAATACACAAAAAAAAGTGATGGATGTGTTTTTTTTTTACTTATGTCTAATAATTTAACTGGTTAGATTTTAAAATGATTATAAAATTTTCTAATTATTGATATGCTTTTTTTTTTATGATATACCAAAACCCAAAATGTTTATGTAACAAGTTATTTAGTTTGTGGATAATGATTAATCAAGATGTCCAGGTAAACAATTTTCTTCTCCTTATCTCCGAAAGCATCAAATTAATGATAAAAACTTAAGTGCAAGCAAAAACAATTCAAATCGAGAGATTTAAAGACTCTCTGATTATACAGTCAATAACTTTACGAGAAAGATAATAAATAACTTAAAAAACCTTAAATTCCAAGAATAGATGGTGTTTGTTATTGTATTTTAGGATGATTAATGCTCTAACATATATGCAAGCTATTAAGAATTAAAAAAAAAGGTTTAAACCCTTATTTGGATGGTTTAGGGGGTATTTATATCCCTTGAACCTTGTTAATTTCAGGCAAATAAATGATGGACAAATCCCTTGCTTTTAGTGGCATTAATGAGGGACACATATCCCTTACATATCATTAATAATATGGTAAGTGTGGTAGCCCTTAAGAGACCTTTTATATATTTATAATTGTAGGGAGATCGTTACCCCTGACATGAATAATTTATATAATTGTTCTAGAGGTAGGATTCACTAGATATTTAAGACCTGGGATGTAACCAAATATAGAAAATAAAAAAAGTATGAAGGTTTATCCAATCCATAACACTTTTAGTTTAGAAGATTGTTTAGGATCTGACATATTACTTGGGTTCAATTGATTACTAAACCCAAGTATTTTAGGTTTAGCATCTCTATGAGCCCACGTTTCCTTGGATTCAGTTGTCGGCTAAACCCAAGTATATTTGTTCTAGCATCACGCCAGGCCCAAGTTCCCTTAGGTTTAGCAGACAGTTTGTAAAACCCAAAAGTAAATAGTATTAGGTCGGCCTATGCTAAGAAAGAATTAAAGGAAACAAACTAGTCTGCTCTAGGTGGAAATTATGGGATGAAAACCAGGCTATCCTAGGTAGGAATTGGGGAAGGAGTAAGCCAACCCTAGGTTATCCAAAAAGAGAATAGGAACAATGTTAACCAGCCCTCAAACACCCCACCTCATTTATAAGTGATATAAATACAAGGGGGGAAAAAGAGATGACTTTTCCTCCTTCAAAAGTCGGCAACAGCCATAGTTGCAGTAACCCACCCCTTTCCAAGGGAAAACTGAACCAAACCAACTTGCATTCACTTCCTTGAGTGTTTGATCGAAGGGAGAGTTAGAGAAAAGAAGAATAGTTGAAAACATAGAAGAAAAAAAGAGCCTAGAAGGCCAGCTGGAATAACAAGAGAAGGAGAGAAGAAAATTGTGAGGAAGAGAAGAAGAAATAACCAAACCTTCCTAAAATTGTTTGAAAACAGTGAGGTAAGGGTGATATCATTTCCTTGGTTAGTTATCACTTGATGATTTGGATAAGGTAAGGGGGAGAGAAATTCAAATAAAAGGTTTAGGGTTCTTACATCTTTAACTCAAAAATTAACAGTTAGATGAGAAGATTAGAGTAGAATAAAGAATCAAAGGACACAAGTATAGATTTCACAAAAGAAATATGAACAAATATGAATGATTTTTAATGTAAAAACCTAAAGGGAGGCTGACCAAATTAAAGGGCTGGACATAATGCAAATTAATGTGATAAAATGCTTTGAATTATGACCTTGTTAGAGTCTTAGAACATGCTTGAGCTAAAACAAAATTGTGCATATATGTCATTGAAGAATTTGTGTGACTGTGGATCAAAGGTATGAATACATGTTATAGCACGTTAATAGGAACATAAATGTGTTAGACTTGATAAAATGCATGTGAAAGATTGAATGAGAGGGAAAGCTATGTTTCGGCCAAGAAATCATGAATAAACCTTACATGATGAACACCTTTAGAATGGCAAGAGATAGTGTCACACCCGGACATCGCGACGACCGATTAAAATTTTTTTGGAAAAGAAAAGGAATAGATATTTGGCATCTTGTTCTAGGAGGGAAAGGTCTAGTTCAAGGAGTCGTCATCTAATATTATGGTCATTAGGAACCCTAATCGGTCAATAGAGATTCTATGATACAAAACTGGTTACGTGAAAAGGAAGATATTATCACCCCTTAAGCGTCCTACCTGAGGCAGGCTGCATTGCTGGTTTTATTTTATATTGCTAAGAATTTGTTCTCCTCTTTTTTTTTTTTTCATATCATGTTCCTGACTTTGGTGTCAGTGAATAATACCTACAAATATTTCCAACTCTAGCGTTGGTAAATATTGCACAATCACAAAAAAATATGGTATTTCTAACTCTAGCGCCAATGAATAAATCCACCAAATTTGTATTAAAAGAAAAAAGAAACTATTTTTATTTTTTTATGTTTTTTTGTTATTTGTGTAGTTCGGTCTCAAATGTTTTAGAAGAAAAAAAATGAGAGAGAAAAAAAACCATTGTTGCATGCATACGTGAGTAATTCACGCATGCATGCACCAGTTTGCAAAACAGGGAAAGAAGAGGAACTTACCTGGTCGCTGCAAGCCGAGGACAATGGCAATCAAGGCGTGAGGTTGCTGGCTAAAAAGAAACTCTCTCCTCTGCTTCTTCTCGTCTTGTGCTACCCCCTATTCTCCTTTACATTTCTGTCTGTGTTCGTCCCCTTTGTTTGTCTTATGGTTCCTTCTCCTTTGTTCGTTCTCGTCCCCTTCCTCTGGTTTTTTTTACATGTTCTCCTTCGCATCCCCTGTCCTTACTAAGAAGAGAAGGTTGTTACAGCTATGGCTGGTGTATACTCATGGTGCATAGATAAACTGTGACTGTTGGTGATGGCTGCGTGCTGGTGCAGGACGCAGAGAAGAGCTGACTATTTGGAATGTGAAGCAAAGCTCCTAATGTTGTTATGGCTCACGGTTTGGCTGGTCTTAAGAGAAGTTGTTGGACTATGGGGGAGAATCTAATGGTGATGGGAAGAAGCCAAAAGAGGGAAGGAGAGGAATGAGGCTTTGGCTTTCTAAATGTTATCAGGCGGGGCTGAGAGAGAGGCGGGTTGAGATTGAGGGTATGGGGGTTCTCTTCTGCTGGGTCTATGAGATGAGGGAGATGAAAGGTGGTCTTTTGAAAGGATGCGGATGTGAGGTAACAGAGAGGAATTCAAGTTCTTGGTTAGAGAAAGATGTAGCTTGTGACTAGGAAAACATGGCAAAGATCAGGGGGGGAGCCTGTAGGGATAATAGGCTTTAGGTTTTCTTCTTCTCCTTTTTTTTATTTGGCATTCTCCCTCCTCTTTATTAATGTCTCCCCCAGGGTTTCTTATAATGGCCTCCTTCTCTTGCTGTCAAAATCTCTTTTATTTTTAGGCTAATTAAGAGTCTTTGAGATACTCAATTTGTTCCTTTTTTGTCTGATTTTTAAAATTGGATAAATCTCTCAGAATTTATGTTGAAAATTGATTCTGCTGCTGTCACAATTTTGCTATAATATCAACTCTATTGCAATTTAGACTTTGATTCTGACTTAGTTTCGTACAATATTTGACTATCCCAACTATATTTTTTTCATTCATGACATATTGAAACCTTGATCTGCACCTTTCTAAGATCTTAAGTCCCATCATTTTATGTCAAACTCTCAGCTATATTGGGATGCTCAACATTGTTAGTTTCTGAAAAAGATCAGGAGACCCATTTCGACTAACCTGATTGCATTCGGATTCTATCCTTCAAAAAGATTTTATCTGACTTGGAGTCACTCATGAAAGTTGTAGTCCTGGATGTATAAATGAATTTGGGTTTTTCAATCGCCTTATTTCGATATCAGAATCCTAAGATATTCCAGTTTGAATATCTAGTGTGAAAGTAGAGAATCTCGTTGCGAAGGATTCTGGTCCGAGTTTGCATATCTAATTCAAGGTCCAAATGAGATCAAATTTTTTCCTATAATACCTCGCTGAAAAGCTTAACATGTGTACTTTGATTTATATTCAACCCGCATTCTCATTCTGGAACTCTAACTTGGCGAAAAACCTGTCACAAGAAACTATGTCCAAAACATAAAATGCAGAATTTCTTATCTTTAGCAATTAATTTACAAATCTCTTCAACATGCCAAACTCATAAAAATAACTCCAAAATCCAAATAATTAAAAACCAACAGGCTAAAATTGGGTTATAACAGTTGCCTCCTTTTTACAATGCTTATGGTGCAAAGGCATTGGAAAATTCAATTTCTTTTGACTATGCATAGTAAGTTTTGTAAAGAAAAATAAGCATTAAAACCCTTCCTCTTTTCTTTTGATTGATTTTTTTGTTTTTTGTTTTTTTTTTGAAAAAAAAGGTCCAATTATTCCAAATAACCTGTCCGATAGTAAAATGCAAGGAATGTCGCAAGTGGTCTAATTATTTTGGTGACCTGCCCAATGATGAAATGCAAGGAATCTCGCAATTGATCTAATTGTTCCAGGCAACCTGCCCGATGGTGAATAAAAAACATGAAGAATTTCGCGAGTGGTCTAATTGTTCCAGGCGACCTGCCTGAAATGAAGAAGAAATGCGAAGAATTTCATGAGGGATCTAATTGTTCCAAGCAACCTGCCCAATGATAAAATACGAGGAATCTCATAAGTGGTCTAATTGTTCTAGATGACCTACCTAATAGGAAGATGAATGCGAAGAATTTCATGAGTGGTCTAATTGTTTGAGTCAACTTGCCTGATGATAAAATGTGAGGAATCTCATAAGTGGTCTAATTATTCCTGGCGATCTGATGCAACCATATTATTTGAGAGTTTTACCCACATTTACCTAGTATTTTACCTATGTTTTATATATATAATGCCTTGATATTCTTTGTTTTATGTTTTGAATGCACTTTTGGATGTAAGATTCAAAAAGAACTAAATTAGAGATAATTGATAGATTTGACCTCTTATCGATGTTTTGTGCAGAGCTTGAGCTTTAGAAGTTGAAACGAAGTGATTCCAATTGCATTAGAAATCTAACACCCATATCTTTTTATAAATATATGAAAAGAAAAATAATAAAAAAAAAGAACATGGAAATCATAGTCTTCAAATTCAAATCTCGTATTCTGTCAGTGTTGGCCTTCAGTCATTCCGATTTGAATATCTTGAGCTACAAAAGTCCATTTAATGCAAACTCATTTTTTTTTATTCTTGACTCAAAGAGATATCAGCCTACCTACTTTCAGCAGAAAAAGAGCTCATATGAGAGAGATGATTTTTCTAAGATGACATATGAATTCTACCAGCAGATAGGTTTTGTGAAGAAACAAATCCAAATTACATCCCAAAGTATCCAAACCATCATCCAAGTCTTCATTTCAGCAATTTAGCTCCTCTAAGTCAAAAGTCAAAGCTTGAAGATTTTATGCAAGCTATTTCTCCATTTTTAGAAAAATAGTTATGAACTACTTAAATGTAAATTATCTACTTAGGAAATGACTATTTTTTGTAGAAAAGGGATTAAGGTTTCCTAGGATATAAAAAAAAAAAAAAAGAGAAAGGAAAGGGGGGCAGCCAACCAAGAGAGAAAAACGCATCTTCCTCTAAAAAACCCGAAGTCATGCATTCTTCTTTCTTTTTTAGTATTTGTTCAATATACATGCAAGGCTAAACTTTTTTCTCTTGGTTGCAAGGACACAGAAACCTTCAGATTTCAAGAACTGTGAGATTTATTTTACCTTTTCTTTTCAGTTTATATGATGAATGAATATGTTTGTTCTCCTATGCTTATTTCATATGATTGTTTA
>Ga0325402_1004979_pt1 | contig 12356 bp, 11 predicted proteins | sample PopdelMetagenome_22_FD_207212 | JGI IMG/M metagenome (GOLD analysis project Ga0325402, IMG submission 207212) | Populus deltoides microbial communities from Bellville, Georgia, United States - Xylem-PdKOR-R3 | ecosystem: Host-associated > Plants > Phyllosphere > Stem > Wood/Secondary xylem...
TGCTCTTGCCATTTCTTGCATCAATCCCTTTGTTTCTGGGTTGGATCAGATGTCGAAATATTGCGAACTTCAGAAACAGTAGACATGCACCCAGTGATATGACCTATTGTGCCTCAGCTCACATAATTGAAGAGTAGGTGGCATCAGTTTGAATCTACTCCCGTGAAAGGAAAAAGACTCTTAAACATGGTTACAAGACCAGCTTGGCCTACAACTCGAGTTTCAAGTTGGCCTACAACTCAAATTATGATAGGTCTCGGTCGATAGATCACCGGGTTGTCATGTTAAGCAGGCTGGTCGGGTCTTATAATTAGGCTATTAATTGTCTGCCCGAAAGAAGAGGTTACTGTTGGTAGCTGTGTAATTATGGGAGCATTTGGGGACATCGGCGCAAATGCCACCGGCTGAGTATCAAAAGGCTAGAAACTTACAGCCATCTTGGGGACCTTCCGTGCAGACAGGTTTTAGCCAAAGGAAAAATGATGAGAGTTTTATAATCGCTAAAATACTCTGGTTTAGAGCATTTTTAATTTTTTTATATAATTTTTTAGATTGTTTTAATGTGATGGTATAAAAATAAAAATTAAAAAATATATTATTTTAATATATTTTTAAACAAAAATATTTTTTAAAAATAACCTTAACCATAATTTTAAATACTACCGTAAAGAAGGTATCATGTAACCTTCATTTTCTTGTGGGCATCAAATTCGCTATCACTCTTATCTTTTTTTAAAAGAAAACCCACCACAAAATGAGTTCGAGATTCATAAGTAACCAATCATTCCAGGAGCTTTTGCAATCCACGATGGAATACATTAATATAGGCAAAAAACTAGTGACCTTTTGCCATATGGCCGCCCCCTGAGTTAGATATATGTGTTTGTCCATGAAATGTGTACGTCGCTGATTGTATGTGCCGTACACTATTAGGTATTCATGGAACAACGTAGAAGCCACGAGTTAATTAAATATTGTGACAATATCATAATTTATGTCGGGGAGAGATGCGTGCATGTATGGCTTCGGTTTAGAAAGGGTGAGCAAGGAGATCATCTTCTTCTTTTCTGCTCGTTGATTAACTAACTGATATATCTCAAGTAATAAAATCATGAAAAACTGAGAATTAAAGAACTTGGCATGCTGTTTCCTTTTCTTCTGTAATAACTCGTTTCATGACTGCAGTTTACCTGTTCTCTAAACACGCGTGTATCTTCGCATGTCACCATCCTTTTTACCGCGTCCTTGGTAGGAAATCCAGCACCAATCTCTCTCTCCTTTTGTTTTTTTTTTGGTTTCCCGGGCGCTCTTATACCGCCAAGCAACCTTCGCCTTGTAAATGATTTAGATTTTTCTCGTCACAGTTGGATAAGATCGGAGCAATGACATAGCATTAACATTATGTAATGCATGGAAGATAAATCTGATTGATAATTGTGGAAAAATTAAACAAATGTTTTCAAAACCATACAATCTTGTTAAAAATGGTAATTTAGTTGAAGAGCAGGGGCAATAAGAAAATGCCATTCTCCTTTATCTGTTCAGGGATTCGTTCTTCTTCTCCACACGCTCCCTGCACACACAAGAAAAGAAACGGAAAGGAAGATTGATTCGTTTCATAGACAAACGTTTTTTCTTATCGTCGCCTCCCTCCAAACATTTCCCATCCAAATCCATCCTTTGAAAATTAATTCTCCCCTTTTAGCACTCAATCAATCTCTCTCTCTCTCTCTCTCTCTCTCTCTCTCTCTCTCTCACTCACTCACACATATGTTGCGAAAGGCATAATATAATCCCATTTCTTTCTTTTAGGCCTTAAGGTTTCCCTCTGCTTCTCTCTTCTCCTATCAGATACCAAAAGAAACAGACACCCACAAACTCCACCCATTCTCTCTCTCTCTCTTTCTTAATATATGATCAACATTTTCTCTCCTTTTCCACTCCACAACCCCAACAAGATTTTGATTCCTATCGAGAAAATCAAGAAATTCTTACTTTCTTTAACCCTTGTAGCATCTTTTGTTTCCCTATTTATTTATTCTACCCATTTCACCATCAACGCACCAACAAATCGAGAAACCATGAAGGTGCATCCATTACCCAAGAAGAGAAACAACATAACAATCCAATTCTACGATCATAGAGGAGACCCTTTAGTATCATCTTCTGGTGGGTCCCAACACAAGAAACTCAGGAGGCTACCCCACATATTCAGCCGGGTCTTGGAACTCCCCTTCCGGTCAGATGCTGACGTGTCGGTTGAGGAAAATCCTGATTGCTTTCGATTTGTTGCTGAAACAGATAATAACATCGGTGAAGTGAGGGCCCACACCGTTGAAATCTATCCTGGAGTAACTAAAATTGTGATTAGGCCAAATGGGTATCTAGAATTATCTCCACTTGATGATTTGGAGTTGGATATGTGGAGGTTCCGGTTGCCGGAAACCACCAGGCCGGAGCTTGCGAGTGCGGTTCTGGCTGACGGAGAGTTGATTGTGACGGTTCCGAAAGGAGAGGAAGTGGAGGAGGAAGGGGATGGTAATAATAACAATGGCGAGTTTAGAGGAGGTATGGGAAATAATAGTAGTAATAATAATAATAATGCTAGGCTTGTGCTTGTACAGTGATATGATAATGATAAAATCTACTGCTTTCTAGCTGCCTGCTTTTTTGTTATTTAAATGAATTATGTTATGGAACTTGGTTTTTTCCTTCCAAGGTTGGTGGTTGGAACCAGGATTTGTATGCTTACTTTTGTTATTGATGATCAATGAATCAATCAAGGTTTCTCTATTTTCTTGTTTGTGTGTGTGGATAACGAGTATGGTAGCAGTAGCATTGAACATGGAAGTTTGATACTATTGTTAGTTCATTATGTTTTGGCATGCTCAGGTACCAGATGGTTTTTCATTTTGATTTTAGTGTTAGTGTTAACATGAACTTTTGTTGATTGTTTGGTTTTTTAGCATTGTGAACTCCAGGTTTTTTGTTATGTACTCTTATGTCTTGTGTGGTTGCAGAGCAACGGAAATGGATGTTTTGTGTTGTCTTCTTTCTTTCTTTCTTTTTGATAGTTCAGGTTCGAATTGTGTAATCTTTTGGTCTTCTTAACCTCCATATTCTTCTCCCACAGCTTCTGGAAGCTAGTTTCTTAAGGTGGTTGGGACTGGGATTTGTCTGCTTACCGTTTTCATTGATGATTAATAAAATAGTCAAGGTTTCTCTCTCCTTTTCTCTCAGTTTTTTTTTTCCTTGTGTGCATAATGAGTGCGGTAGTAGTAGCATTGAATTTTTAAAGTTTGAGACCTTGTTAGTTTATTATGTTTTGGCATGTTCAGGTACTAGATGGTTTTTCATTTTGATTCAGTGTTGATATTATATGATCGCGGGGAATGGTGCATACACATAGCCGACCTCAACTGGTTTGCGATTGAGGCATGATTGTTGTTGTTAGTATTAGTGAGAGCTTTGGTTGGGTGTTTGGACTTGGTTTTAAGCATTGTAGCTTCAGTGTCAAATGTGGTTTTAGACAACAAGAGGAGCAGGCAAGAATGCCATGAATGGTACATGTGAAATGGCTTTTTGTTTATGTTAGATTAAGAATTGAATTGAGTATTTCTTTTGGTATTCTTGGCCTCCATGTTCATATAAGATTTTATACCTGTGTTCATGTCTTATAGCCCCTGCTTTGTGATCAGAAGATAGCCCCTTCCATATATGTATTCCTTCCAATTTCTCATATCATTCTCGTTGATTAGCTGGATACAATTCCCAGGCAATGTTTCTTTGATTGGTCTATAAGTCCTAGCACCAATGATGTTAAACATGCATGCAATTTTCTTTTCTTTTTTGGTCGTTGTAAATTAGAAGCATGATTCCATGCTTCACTGAAAACTGCTTCCATCGATCCTGGATGGTTGAGATTTGGGAATAAATGCTCTTCTCATCCACGTAGAGCCGCCTACGCTTGGACCCGGTTCCATTTGTCTTGTAGTTTAGCACTTTTGTCTGCTTGCTGCTGTTAGAATTTCAAGTTTTGTAAAGGAATGGTAAATTATGTTGTCTTTCGAGACCTTTTAGTCCACTTCTTTTTTCTGCGTGACAGATCTTTTTTCTCTAACAGTTCTTTTTTGATTCTCTGTATAACTTTTAAGAGTGATGACCACCTTTCTCTCTCACTATATTCTTGGTTGACAAGGCAATCCACGTTGTAGGATATCTTTATTTGGCTGTTCTAGTGTAAGACTTTCCTATTAGATCAAATGCACTTCCATAGCTTTACACTTCATCATGGTCTTCTTATAACATTTTTTTAGAGTTGAGCCATAATTACCTTGTTAGACCAAATTAAGTGATGGATTTGGATTTATTATATGACATTCTAAAGCTAACCTTTTCTTTTCGCAAAATGAAATCTGCCAACTTGGCCTTCCACTGTAAGGATGTGTCAAACTCCAAGAAATCAACTGCACTTGTATGAGCAGCAACAAAAACTTGATTTACCATGCATCCTTGTAGAATTTGCCCAGTTAATTTGGCTTAATCGGGCACTTGTTGCTGCACAGCCTTCTCGCTTTAAATTACAAAGAAATGGAGGAGGCTGTGCAGCAATAAGTGCCAGATTATGACCTTCTGGTTGCCTCGCATAACTAAGCAACAATTGGCACCACTCATGGTGCTCTCTCTCTCTCTCTTATTATTAGTACACACGCTCATGATGCCCTTTGCTAGAGGATAACGCTGTGTCCCTTTCATTGTTTGTTTGTGCAGTAGATGCATATGCTTCATTTGCACAGTTAGTCATTAGCGGAAATGCAAGCAACATACCTTGCGCCTGGCCCTAGCATACACGATCTTATGTTTGACAATATGACCGAAGAAATGATTGCGTTTATGAAGACTAGGTTGGGTGGATCACAATAATTGCACCCACCTCCCCGCGTATATCATTGACTCGTCTTGGCGATTATGGCTCTAGAATTTTTTCTTCTTCTTTTCGAGAAGTCGAACATTATGATCGGTTCTTGTAATGTCAATAGTTTGTTGAAATGTAAGCTGAAACGTTTATTATTTGCGTTGTATGGTCATCATTGAGAATTCTGGTCACGCAATAGGAAACCAGGAAAGTGCCCACCAGCTTCTCCTCCTTTAAGAATCTCCTGTGAGAGGGAGAGATGCCCACTAGCTTCTCCTCCTTAGTCGCCGTATACAAGCCACGGCACAGCTTCGAGCGATCGCTATCAGATACCCGACCCTTCATAGCAACTCTTTTCAACCGAAACCAAGTGGTTGTAGTATTCCATCTCAACGGAGGTTATAAATTATAATGGCTTAAGCAATTGTAATTCGAGACGACCACTCGGTGCACCCCTCATTACCCTATCTAGTTTGAATATTATAGACGCCTTCATGTATAACTTAAAACAGTTAATTCAATTTCACAGAAATTTAGAACGTTGCAGTGTATTGATTTGACCCTAAAAAGATTTTGCAGTAAATCATTAATTAAAAAAAAATGTAATTTTTTTAAAGACAGATAGTTTTAGATGGATAGATATATCGTTCCAAGAAATTACACGGGTTAAAAAACTTCTCCAAAACCAAGAAAAATATTGTTAAAGACCTAATCATATACATTTGCATTACGAGGTGACCCGATTTTGATTAAATAAATTAATTATGAGAATATTTTATATCATAACATATATAGCTTGTGTGTTCTGCTAATTAGCATAGTTTTTTATTTGATGATTTGTAATAATTAATGTAGTTAGTTTTATTGTTGTTGTTTTTTTTATTTACGTGAGTGTTCGGGTTAGTTTGTGTATATCTCAACTAATCTCACAAACTCTAAAATTAACGATGTTTTAAACCTTCAACAATCATCTTATTAGCAACTTCTTTTACTCTGCGTGTGGGCGTGAAATGATAAAAGTGAGCTTTCAAAGCAATTCATTTTAAAGATAATCGGATAGATAGATTTCTAGTTACTTACCTATTTCGTTTTCTACAGTTTACTACATAATCATGCTGTGATTTATTAAAGACAAGATTTGACCCTGGAATAGAAGGAGTTGGTTCGGTAAAGAATCTATATTGAAATGCGAGGATTTTGCGTAGAACGAAAGGGTAACCTAAGAGATATCTTTTGATCATTAACAAGCTAGTTAGTTAAAACCTAAGATTTCATTAGACTGCTTGAAACATACGATCTGGTAATCTAGGAATCCGCGACAGACTCTCTGTAATAAATAAAAATATAAATAAATAAAATATGATCCATAATATTTTCTTTTGAAATTTCTTGTACTTATATTTATTTAAAAATAAATTCACTAATTATACTCTGAATACCATAAAATTTTTCTTAAATGCACTGATGAACCAGCAAAAATCTTACATTATTAAGAAAAAAAATTACATGTACAGGAGGATTTTCGTAATTAAGGAATTGGGATTTTTATTAGAAAAGATCACGTTCAAACAAATGGACCGCGTAGAAAGTTAGAAAAGAAGAAAAACTCACTTGCAGTTGAATACTTTTATTGATTTAGTGCTAAATTTCTTTTGTGCTGTGGATATGTTTTTCTTCTCATAATAAACAGGCATTACCCGGGGATGGGGGAGGCTAATCTTCATTGGAGAACTGCTCATTGTGTTAATTCCCGTTCCTTTGAGCTCCCTTTGTACCAAAAACAAAAAACAGAACTATAATCAAATAAATCGAGCACTCTAGAAACCCACATCATCAAGTGGAGATTCATTTGACAACATATCAAGATGGGATTCAAGCTAAGATTACAGAGATTGAAAAGAAATGTTGGCGCTGGTCATTTCACAACCTGTCTGGCCAATCCTCATATGTACCATACATATGCAGCTTCATCTGCGACAGATTCATGCGTTATCATTCATCAGCTGACGGATAGAACCAACAAGAGAATAAAACGGTATTAAAGTTGTAGATAAGTCATCCAATTCCCAATTTCTAGGCCTGTGTGTTGAGTCCTTGTAGGTATTTCCAAATCCTGGCCAAATCTACAAATCTTAACTGTGTTTACTTCTTATTGTGTATCATACTTTGTTTGATTCAGCATTAGCCTGAATCACTGTTGATTCAGCATCAAGGCACCAAGATCACTTGAATCACCGAAATTCCATCCTGTCTTGTTGAGCACCTAAAGTTCCTCCTTGACAAAACTAAATCTCTGCATGTGTGCTCATTCACGTGTCTGCAGATGAAAGTACCACAGCATGTACACTTTGAAAATATACAGCTGATCAGATCAAGAATGAAGGCAGACAGCGCACCATCAAAATTTGATGAACCCCTGACGAAGAAAAACCTCATTTCTCAACTTCCAAACCAAAGTGTTCCTTAAGAACATCTTTTGAGGTCCTTCCAAATCCATTGGCCACTTCTTCCATATCCTTGAGTTTTGTCACTTCCCGCTTTATCTGGTCCACCCTGCTCAACACAGCACTCAGCAAATCATCTGGGTTGGTTTTCAACGTGCGACGTGCCAATTCAGACCTCTCCTTGTCCAACTGCTGGTAAAGGTTCTGAAGATATTTCTTTTGAGCATAAAGTCGTTCCTCTGCAATTTTGTACTCAGCTTCCTGTGAAACCTGTAGTGCCTGGAGGACCTGATTGATCTCATCCTCAAGTTTCAGAGATTCAGTCTGGCTATCAGAAGACATGGACACATCTGGTGAGCTCTTTCTAAAGTCCAGAATGTCTTGATTATTACTAACTTCCAGCATTGCATTTCCATTGGGAGAGATGGCTGTGTATGAATGATATAAACATGTTTACAAATGTGAGAGAGAGAGAGTCTGATCCACTGGAAGCAAAACTCAATGACAAGAGAGCTCCCAAATATATTACCCATAAAAATAATAAAAGCTGAAACAAGTAAAGAAAAAGATAATTTGAAGTCATGGGCACATTGTGTCTTAATTAATGTCTTAAAATTAATGCAACTATCTTTTATGAGAACCATCCATGGAAAACACGGTACCATTTATGTTTTGTGATACTTGCTAGAGATCTAGACCAGTGATTTGGATTTCTTGTTACTTAGTCATCAGAACTTAAGGCTTTTAACCATATCCCTCTGTAACTCAATCTGAGATTGTTGTGTACAATAATTAAAACCCAGAAAGTTTGTTCCTGCAGCTTCTCCAGTTTTCTCTCCTTTGCCTACCTTACAAAACAAGCACCATTGCACCTCGTTATTTATTCAGGGAATCCTTCATAAATAAATTATTGCCAATCCAATATTTGGAAACAATCATGGAAGGTGATATTGTTCCAAGACCCTACATGCATTACTTGTTAATGCTATCTTTACTGACAGCTCCAGAGTGTTGATTACACCCAATGGAATTGCTCTATCAAAAATCATATCGTAGGAACTGAAAAACTATCAACTCAACCAATAGAATGTTGTTGCCAGAAAGAAAAACAGTTTGAATGAAACAGTTTAAAAAAAAAAAACATTACCAGGCAAAATGGCTGAGACTTCCCCTTCCACTTTCCAGATATCTTCAAGAATAGTCCCACATTTAAGCTGGTGCCAATACCAAATCGTCATACTACTAATGGTTATAGCAACCCCAAGGAGGGACAAGGTTAAATTTTCTAAAAATCATAAACGCCATAAATTCTCTTGCCTAGAGAACACCAGCTTTACCTTCGTGATGGCTACCTCAATGCGTTTCAGCAATCCCTTTGCATCAGCTCTCTGTGAACCTCGCAAAATGCAGAAACCAAGATTTAATATTTTCTCTATTTCATCCTGGGAATCAACAGTTTCACAAGTTTGCAAAAGCCTTGTAACATGTGGCACTAGGTCTTTCCTTGCATCACAGCGCCGGCAGTAATACTCAGCATCCAGACCAATGCTTCCTCCCACAGTGCCAGCCATATAGGTCCGAAGAGCACAATTCATGTGAGCAACATGGCCACATATATGACCCTCACTCACAATTGCTTCACATTTTATGTAGCTGTAACCTCCATGTTTTGAGCTTATAGTTTTGCAACACAGGATGCAGCAACAATAACCGCAGAAACCAGGTTCACTGCAACATATATCGCAAGACATGGCAGCCATGGGTTGATTTTCAGTTTGTAACCCAAGACTGGTGCACATCTTATTTCCAGCTTTACAACCCGCACTATCATGCTGGGAATCAGACAGAAAGAGTTCAGCCGTCTCTTCAGAAGGTACAGGGAAAAAAAAGTGCCCCTCGACATTACCTGCATTGTTCAGTTATCAATGAATAAAAAGTTTTCCAAGCTTACACGCATTTTAGGAATATTTTAAACAATTAGAACTAAGAAACTATCCTAACCTATCTCAAAGATTGCCAGTTCAAATATCAAGTGGCATAACACTAAGGAAGATGATTGAAGATTAGTCTAACATACTACAAAACACCCAGCAACCACATAACCATTTTAGATGTGTACTCGTCAAAAAAAGCATGTGCATCACAAATTCAGAACTTCAATATCACCTCCTTTTTGGTCAAGCTTTAAACTGCCATGATTGGCAAGTTGATATAGTGATATCATACTCAAGGAAAAGAAACAACTTGTCACCATTCAATGTGGTCAAGATAGCATTTCATTTTTAATGGCAGGCTATTTTGTTGGATCATTTTCTTTTGGAGGTTTTTAGTGCCTTTGCCATTTTGGGTGAAGAGAGAAATTTAAAAAAGCCACGTCAAAGTAAAATATGGATAAGGAACTGTTCTCAAAGATAAACCTACTCAACAATTGCACAGCAATTGGATAATTTTAAGGTGACATCAAATTCAATTATTGATTCCCAGATAGTGCAACTGGAATTCAGCCTGATCAAATGGAGCAGCAATTTTTTATTTTTTATTTTTTGAAGCAGCAGTTTGAAATTTCTATAAGCCATTGACAGGTAGTATTCACAGCCTCAATATGTAAAATCACTAGTTCCACAAAGAGTATCGAAGAAAGAACAACTGGGTGGAATGACTGGTATATATGTTCATGGAAATATGCTGAGAATAATTTATAGCTCTAATAAAAAAAAAAACTTATGAAACTCAAGATGGCACATATAGAAAATATGAAGATAAAATAGAATTAATTGTAACTAACCATTTATGGAGGATTGCTTTGATGGGATCTTCCAACTGAATGAAGCAAAAAATTTACCAATGTCTGCATTAGGAAATACAGATCGGATATATCGCTCAACCGAAAGCTTGCTGGCAAAACCATGTTTCTTACGTGTTGTATTCTCAAGACGACAAAGACGAATTGGAAGGTAAAGGTATCTATCCAAATAATGGCCAGTAATAGCAACTCGCCTCCCAACCCTCCAAGTCCAAGTATCACCAGGATTTGGCCAATCCTCAGGAGCATATGGCAAACCTTCACCACATTCATCAGGTGCAACTGGCCTTAGATTCAAAATGTTTTCCCTTTCCCTAGGCGAGCTTCTATTACTTTCCTTATCAATCTCCATTAATTCCACTTCTGCTCATAAAGATCAGGCGGTTGAGTGAAATATAATGAATGCAAAATAAGCATGTATCAGAAAATAAAGGATTAACACACACTAAACAGAGAAGGAATTGACAGAGTAGCAATAAATACCCCACCCCAAAAGAAATTCAATAAATTCAACTTTATTAGTTTACTATCAACTTCCACAACCAACTTGAAATTTGAGGAATATATCAAGAAAATGTTCTCCAAGGAACTTGTATTTTATGATAGAAGTAACACGTACAAGCTGGAAATCAATTATATTGGAGTGCCACCTTTGGATCCAAATAAGCACCAAACATCAGGCAAGTGCATTCAAACATCAAAGCCAAATACTCACAACAGCTCACCAAATGGAGTCCCAGGTTCTGGTGAGCCATTGGATGGGGACATTTCACTTTGGATTGCTCACAAGGATTAGGGAGTCAATTCGATGAGCCACCTGTCAGGGATTTCAATTTATTCTGATCAACATCATAGGATTTCTGTGTGGATTGCAATATCATCAGGTTTCCAAGCAGACCGCTGACGTAGAAATTTAAGCTACCATGTCACAAAATGTAAATTAATCTCTTCCAGGCTCATTTCCCTTTTCTTTTCTTGCCAAACTAAATCCTTAAAGATAGGGATTTCTCCAGCTAATTGCAATCATAGTTATAGTTGACTCATGCAACAAAAGCAACCAAACAATACAAATGCCAAAATTACAATTTAGAAAAACAACATTTAAGTGTTTTTGAACACTACTGATTTTAGAGTAACCAATAATTATTTTCTTGTTTGCATTAAAAAAAAACAGCAGTCTTAATCAAAAGGGAAAAAAAATCATCTAAAACAGCAAAACAAAGTGCTCGGCACCTCAACGGAATTAGCGTGAGATATCAGGGTTTAAACAGCCTAGAGGTCATTTTTTATCCAATACTGTAAGAATTGATATGCATAAATTAATAGAAGGTGGTTTCAATACTTCAGGAAATCAAATCTTGAAAACGGAAACAGAATCAAAAGAGAATATTTATTGCTTATAAAAAACAATTTATGATAAAGAGAAAACAGAATGATCAAAAACAGAAAAAGAAAAACAGTTCCATCAGGCATTTCTATTTCTATTATCTGTAGTCACAGTAAAACAGGCATGACGATGCTTGGTTGTGCACAAATTAAAAATGCAGATTCTTGATTTCACCAAAATGTTTTACTTAGTCAGAATAGAAGTAATTAGTTTTTCATTTGCATCTCTAAATCATGCACTCCTTTAATAGCACAAAAATGTACAGAAACCGGGAAAAAAAAAAGAGTAAATATAAAAGGATTCAAAGCTTCACCTAAGAGAAACAGGGCCTCTATTGGAAGAGGAGAGGATATAGGGTTTGGAGTCCCGTAAAATCACCAGAAGACAGAGATCGGATTCGAGGAGAAGAGACAACGTAACTTCTTATGCTTCGAGGAGAAGACAGAACGTAACTTCTTATGCTTCTAGGAAAAAACAAAAAAGAATGTAGAGACAGGAACTCGCTGAATGCTTAATAATCGGGGAAACAATTTGATACACAGAATCAATCGAGAGAGAGAAAAAAACAGAGAGACGGGCCTGGTAAAACCCTAGGAACTACGGGGGAGGGAGAGAGACGGAGAGATAGTTTATAACGTTAACGCAATTGTTCACTCCCTGGTTGACTAGACAGCTGGGCTATCGGAGATTAGTAAATGACAGTTCTACCCTTTTATTTATGTTTATAATGTGTTCAGTATTATACTATTATTGTGTAAGATTGTTATGAATTGAAATGTATTAAAACTTTTTTGGAATTTTATTTTG
>Ga0325402_1004982_pt1 | contig 12352 bp, 9 predicted proteins | sample PopdelMetagenome_22_FD_207212 | JGI IMG/M metagenome (GOLD analysis project Ga0325402, IMG submission 207212) | Populus deltoides microbial communities from Bellville, Georgia, United States - Xylem-PdKOR-R3 | ecosystem: Host-associated > Plants > Phyllosphere > Stem > Wood/Secondary xylem...
CATCTACTACCAAAGAGATTGTTTGGTTACGTTGGTTACTTGTTGATATGGGAATTTCCTTTTCTCATCCTACTCCTATGTATTGTGACAACCAGAGTTCTATTCAGATTGCTCATAACTCGGTTTTTCATGAGCGCACTAAGCACATTGAGATCGATTGTCATCTTACTCGTCATCATCTCAAACATGGCACCATTGCTTTGCCTTTTGTTCCTTCTTCCTTGCAGATTGCAGATTTCTTTACCAAGGCGCATTCCATCTCTCGTTTTCGTTTTCTGGTTGGCAAACTCTCGATGCTTGTAGCTGCCGCATCGTGAGTTTGAGGGGAGATGTTAAATAATATTTATGTAGTCTTATTTATTAAGGGTACAATAGTACTTTCAGTTTGACCTATATATACTTTATTTGTATTTAGGTTAACTCAATGCATTCATAATAAACAGATTATTCAGAATCGTAGCCTCCTTTTTGTATTTGATCTCAATTGCTTTAACAGTAATGACAGAGTGCTCTAGTTATTCATGAAATATATGTTACACAAGCAGAAAACAAGGTACTGAATTCTCTGAAGAACAAATGCACTAACTGGAATCCTTTGACTTGCAACAAATCCAAGCAACATTCAATAGAAAAATGTACCTTATTTTGTATTTTACAAATACAAGTAAATGACAGAGCAGAGTACCCCCTTGTGGGACGGATTCTTGGTGCTTTGGATAAAGAGCATCCTTTCAATGGTTTCGGACCTGAAATGTTGCAAGAGAACTTAAAATTTATTGATTATTCAATGATTAAGTGTGTTTTGGAATAGAAAATTTACACGAATTAAGACCTGGAAGAGGTGTGCCTATGAAGTTGAAGAGCTGCTAGCAGGTGTCACGTCTCTGCTGCAATGTTGATGATCCAACATAAATATACGGTGTGTGAGATATTTTTTGCCAATCCACTCCGTTCCCTCTCTGACATCGTTTTTCGAGTTCAGGACAGATGTTTTGGCAATCTGAGATTGTCAAAGATCGAAGTGAAACCAGGTTCTCCACCCATGCTGGTAATTCCATGACTTCTGGACAGTCGTGAAATTCCAGGTTTTGCAATGTTGTAATAAATTGTAGTTCCTCAGGCAGAGATGCCAGCCCTGTGCAGCTTAAAATGCTTAGACTTTTAAGTGCAGAGAGATGTTGCAAGCCAATTGGCAAAGACACCAGATTTGAACAATACATAATAGTTAGGCGTTCAAGGGCTGTGGCATGTTGCATCCGACTCGGCAGAGAAGTTAAGCTGTGACAATTCTCAATGGAGAGTGATCGCAGCGAACTCAATCCTTCTAGGCTTTGCTCTGGCAGGGAGACTAAATTAGGACACTCAATAATCTCCAAGGACTCCAGAGAAGTCAGATTTGTCAAACCATGTGGCAAAGAGTGTAGCTCCTGAAACCAGCCTATTTTTAGAAACTTCAAGTTCTGGAGTTGCCCAACATTTGCAGGCAATGAACGAAGTTTGGGACAGGAGGAAATTGTCAAAGACGAGAGAAGCAAGTTGTTTTCTATGAGTGCTTTTGGTATATAGAGTAACTCCGGAGAATTGCCAATAATGAGAGTGGAGATTGATCGTAGCTGTGCTACTGACCGTAGCATCACTGGGTGGCAGTTTCTGATCTCTACATGTTGAAGAGATCCATGGCATGGTGATCAAAACTGGGCAGTTGATGATAGTTAATTTGTTCAAGCAAGTGAATGCTTCCACCGGATTGGTGCTCCAGGTTTCCAACTTGGGAAAATCTTTGAGAGAGAACTCGGTCAATGATGAAAAAGCTCTCATGCCACCAAAGAACTCATTGCCGATGTTCACTACAGAATCCATTCCTTGGATACGGAGAACTTTCAGCAGCGGCAATTCCCCAAGCGTGGGGAGGCTTTCACTATTTGTGCAGTTGGCTAACTCAAGTTGTATCAGATTGCAGAGGGCGGCTGCGTTCATCCAATTTGGAAACTCAGTTCCTGGATAGCCATTCACAAACAACTTCTTTATCCTGGAGTTTGGCTTCAATGTTGAATCAAGTAAAATCCTTGCAGTTTCAACACTATGATGTCCAGTTTGGCTTCTTGGTCCCCTCATGCTAACACTCAGCTTATGTTCATCAGCATCTCCCCATGACAATCCCAACGAGTTAAGTTGCATATTTTCCAAACAATAGTCACGTCTATTCCCAGGAAGATCTTCTGAAATTAAACATGTTCTTGCAACATGGCGACGTTCTACATTCTCGAGGTGTTTAATTTTCAGTTCACCTGGAAGATTTTGTAGCTCTAGTAACTGCAATATGCCTTCCTCCCATGTTTTGCCAGCTATAAATATAGGCATGCTCTGAAGATTTCTCAATCTCCCAATAAAACCTGGCAAGCGAGCAAGTCTTGCACAGTTTTTTATCTTCAGATGTCTCAGGCTGGTCATTATTCTCGTCTTTTTGGGTAACTTTTGAAGATTATAGCAACTTGATAAATCTAGTGTCTGCAATTGAAGGTTACAAATAGATGCTGGTAATTTTTCAATTGGAGTGTTGGAGAGATCAAGATATCTCGGGTATGTCAAGTCACCAACAGATTTGTGCAAATGTTTTATGCCAAACCCACTCAAATTCAAAATTCTGAGGTACTTGAAGCTTGAAATTAAATTCCTGATGGCTTTCTCCGATGCATCTCCTAGAGACAACAAATTGTGGGTACGCAATCCCTTTGCTCTGTACAAGGCTTTATGAATCAGGCCGGACGAAGAATTGCAATCAACCACAGCATGTCTAGTTGTTGTGAAGAAATCACACACTTTTGGCAAGGAGTGGCTCTGTTCCAAGGTCCCTTGTTGTTCAGTCTTCCCTGCAGCGAGGAATTCATTACCAGCAACTGATATAGCAAGATCATGCATTTTAATCCTTGTCGTGCTGCTGTCACCACATCCACTCACCACTTCCAAAAAAGACATCCTTAGCAGATCATTGAGATAGTCGGAGCCGATGTCTTCAGGTTTGGACACCCGATCATGAGCAGAACGTTGAGCTAAACCCCCGGCAATCCATTGATGGATCAACTTTTCCTTGCATATTTCAAATTTCTTCGGAAAAACCGCACAAAAAGCAAAGCATCTCTTTAAATGTGATGGCAGATGATCGAAACTCAACTTTAGGACCAGTAGTATTTTATTCTCCCCTCCATCATTATTCCATAATTCGCTCCCTTGCACCCTCAACCACTCACTTTCTTTGCGTTTGAACCGCATTAAGATTCCAAGAACTTTGGCTGCCAAAGGCACTCCTTTGCACTTGTCAATGATCTGTTTTCCAACAGGTAGTAAGTTTGGAAAACCATTTTCATTTCCATCAGGAAAGGCTCGCTGCTTGAACAAGGTCCAACAATCATCCTCGACAGGGCTTCCAAATGGTAAGCAGGGCTACTGCCCATTATGGATGCAACTTTCTGGCTCCGGTTGGTGACAATAGCTTTGTTTCCATTTGTACCATCCCCTAGCAGATTCCTTACTTTATCCCATTCATCTGGATCCTCATTCCAAACATCATCCAACACAAGGAGATATCTTTTTCCGTACAATGCTGTCCTCAATTGTGACTGCAGTAAACCCATCTGGGACATCGAATAATACTTGCCCTTCACAGCATAATCCAACATTTCACTCATAATCTTCCTAGGATTGAAATCATCATATAGCGAGATCCAAATCTTCAAATAAAAATGTTTCTTCACTCTCTCATCATTGTAGGCAATTGAGCAACGGTTGTTTTTCCAATACCTCCAATCCCAATTATTGAAATCACCCTGACATCAGTATTAGATCCCAGTAACATTTTCACAACCTTTTCGACATCCTCTTTTCTACCACAAACTTCAGACTCAACTATGTGAGCTCCAGTTTCTCTCCCTTCTCTATTACCGGTCTGTGGTAGTCTCGACATGAGAACTTCCTTAAGTTGGAACTCACCCATCTCCTTCGATATATCATCCAATCTCTCCCTAATATCTCTCAGCTGGCGCAAGATTATGAAATGATTTGGAATTGATTCAACAATATGAGAAGCCAACCGTACCTTTCTATTCATCAGCTCACCAAATTCCTCTGCCAGAAGCTTTCCTTTTCCGAGTATTCCCATGTCGTAACTCGGAGAATATGTGAAGCGGTCACTTTCGAGCACAAAACTCGAGCATGGATCATGTCCAATAAATCTTCTGCATCAGAGGCCACATCTTTAAGTTTTTGCAGCCATATCTTGATCTTCTTATCTCCATGTTGTCTCTCCTCTGCATCTTCGATCACAGCTTGAATTATAGGAAGCCTATCCTGCAGCTTTTGCATCTCCTTCTCGTACTCTCCTCGAGTCGTTGACTTTCTGGTGATCACAAGAGCCAACTTATCAAACACAACTTGTAAAAGGGGAGATACTACTAAAGCATCCATGATGATCTTCTAGCAATCTGCAAGCAGACACAAAATGAATGGTGAATTGAGCAAATAACATGGAAAGGATTTTTGTTTTCCCTTATTTCTCTCTCTTTTCTTTTCAGCTTCCTTCTTGCAAGTTGCCTCTCTGCTTCTGCCTGGAACCGACAGTGGACCCGAAAATTCATCACTAGTAGTATTTTTCTAAATTTATTATATTTGTTACAATTTGAACAAAAATCGGTTTAATAAATTAATTTTCCAATTAACCTGAAAGAATTCCCTTTCTTTTTAAGAATAAAAGCATGAGAACCTATTTTCTTCTTCTCAAATAAGAAAACATATTTTATATAGATCCAAAATATAGTTAAAACATTGTACTAAAACCATGTGATTACTCTTTAATTTAAAATTTAATTTGGATTGAGTTTTATTTGGATTTATATTTTTTTAAAATAAAAAAAAAATTATTTTATTTAAAAAAACATGAAATGATATTATTTTAATAAAAAAATAAATTAATTCATCTATCTGTAAATTGATTCGACTAACTTCCCATCCGAGTCTTGAGAGAATTCTTATAACTATGCCCAAAAGTATATTAGCATAGCTCAATATGAGAATAGTTGAAAAGGGACAGAGAAAAACACTTCGAGTCCAAAATAAGAACGTATAAGGTAAAGGTACAAAGCTATGGCATAACTCAAAAAAATTATTATTATTGTACTGTTAAAGATTCACTTAGTAATCAAAGGGGTCAATTGGACCTTAACCAAATCAAGCCTTGCACTTGCAGAGCTTACACAGCCTAGCAGATCACAGAGGCCAAAATCAAGCCTTCCCATGGTAAAATTTGAGGGTGACCAAAAACAGAGTGCTGGGTTTGTAGCTTTAGTTATTTCGGTATATATATCTAATGGTCTGATTAATCACTTGCTAAATCCTTTGAGTGGTCCAGTCGAAATAGTTACATTGCCGGCAGAAATTGCTGGGTTTCTTGAAAAAACTTCCACACTTTTCACTACTTTGTGACCTTCCTTTTAATGAAATCTTTCGAGGCCTTATAGACTTGATTTTGATATTTGTTTTGCTTAAAGATATCCATATACACAAGAGCTCGGAAATTTTGTGATATTGATATTTGACCTCATTTGATTTTAAAAAATGACTTCGATCACTTAATTTTCTTGATAGAATTGATCTTATTCTTTGAAGACATAAAAATATTTGTACTCGGTATCATATATGGCATCATAACAACCTTTTAAAAATTAAGAATTTTTTTTTTAAAAAAAGAACATATTTCTAGCATCTTGTTTTTTAATGGAAAAAATCTTATTTAAGGAGTCGTTACCTAATATTATGGTTACTAGAAATCCTAACTAGTCAACATAAATTCTATGTCATGGGACTGATTATGGAAAAGGAAAGATATTATCACCACCTAAGCATTCTATCTGAGGGAAGCTGTATTGTTAATTTTGTCTTAAATTGCTAAGGGTTTGTTGGTTTACGCTACCAATAATTTGTTTATAATATTCTTGACTCTGAAGTTAGTGAATATTCAATTACAGATATTTTCAACTCTGACATAGGTAAATATTACGTAGTAAAAAAAACATATGGTATTCCTGGCTCTGGCGTCAGTGAATAAATCAGTAAAATAAATTTAAATCAATGCATAAATATTTGTTTATTTTTTTAAGAAAAAAAATTGTATTGTATACTGAATTTGCATTTCACAGTAAAAATTCACAAATCAATTATACAGTGAAATATCTAAAAAAAACATAAGAAATCTATAAATAAATTTTAAAAAATTTGTTTAGCTAGATATCAAAATCAAAAGAGGTGGAATAAAAGAAATAAGACATAAGGATGTTTTATCAAATACACCCTTGTCACGTCATGGAGTCTCAAAATCTCCATTCGTCCGACAAGGTATCGAAAACCTTGGATACATGGTCAATGGGGGATTTATGGTCGTGAGAAAAAGCTTAGGCAAGGAGATAGAGTGAAGTTAACTATGGCTATGCAAGAGAATGGAGTAAGAAACTATCAAATTAAAGCTGAAAGAAACATAGCAATGGGCATGTGGGTTCCAATTAAAGAGTGGCATGCTAGAAATGGAAATTAATATTTTTTTTAATGTGTGCTGTGTGTCTAGATATTGTGCGGAAGGTAATTGTCCCTTTGAGAATTGTTGCCTCTACCTGCTTTGATGTTCAATCCTTCTTGTTATTTTGGTATTTAATTTGCTTATATACTCTGTGCCTTGTGTCCCTTGGAGATGTTTGCACCATTGTCTTGGATTATAATGTGTGATGACTAGTTCCGTACACCGGGGCTTGTTCTTCTTCATGTGTAGCATAGGTATACCAGCATTGTACGTTGGTTCCTGTGTCTTTATTTCTTTTTATTATTATTATTATTATTCATAAAGAAATGGGCTTGTTAACTTTACTAAAGAAAGGGCTCGTTAGTGTGAGGGACTTGGACCTGCCAACATTGCTCCACTAATCACTACTTCCTGTACTTAAAGCAATATATAATTTCTTTATATTTAAATTAACATAATTGTTTTTAGAATAAAATGATCATACGTACAATATAAATAAAACCCAAATCTTCTCATCTGAAAAATACTTATGAGAGTTATATTGCTTTTAATAAATAATTGAGAGACAAACAATATAAAAAATGGACATATCAAAATCACCATATCCACCCTCTTCTGGTGCATTGTCCTAATTGATTCCTCAACCAATTTCCAGAGCCAGATACTGCATCCCTAGCTTAGACGTTTTAAAGTGTTTGTCTTTACAGCAGACCCCATTTTAAGAAAAAATAACATGTTTTGAAAAGAAAAAACTTTGATTAACCCATCGACTTGTCGACTTAATGATTGACCTACTCATTAAACGGGTCTTGTAACTATTATGATTAATACAGGTATTTAGCCGGGTATTTGGTTGTCTGCTATTTCTTTTGATCTCTGTATGCTGTGAAAAAACATAAATCTTTGTTCCTTTGACAAAAACAAGTGTAGGAAGCTCCTGGTACAAGTGATAAACACTCTAGTCTAGACTACAATGCTCAGCTAAGACAGCGAACTGATTCTATATATATATAGATGCTGGATTTTCCTAAAATCCTATAACTCTTATTGGACATTGCACTTAAAATAATTGGAAAAATATTATTTTAAGTTAAGTGCAATGTCCAATAAGAGTTATAGGATTTTAGGAAAATCCAGCATCTATATATATATATATATATATATATACACATACTTATTTAGTTATTTCCAGACTTCTTTACATGTGAACAATATATCAACAGAAAGAATAAAGTTTGACTGTTCTTGAATAAGAAACAAAGTTGAAGTACTGAAGCATGTTTGATCCGCCATCTTCTAAGATTCTTAATTAGCCGACATTAGATATTAGAATTGTCATAACCTAATTTTTTACTCCTTTTATTTTATTAAAAAAAAGATATGAAATAATAAAAATGAGGAATAAATTGAAATTTGGGCCAATACAACATAATTTAAAAGTTTGGGCACTTAATTGGACTTGGAATTATTTAATTAATGGAATCAGGGACCTAATTGATAAATTTCAAAAGTTCAGGGACCAAAGTGAAAAATAGTCATTCCCAAGGACACAAACGGCGCCGTTTTGAAGAGCTGTTCACTATCCCTTTGATTTCGCGTGGAGAAAGCCTATTCAACAGGGAAAACTGCAGCAATTCGATCCATTCATGGACCACATCTTTTGCCCACGATCCCGATCGTGGATTGATTAACAGTCCTGTAAATGTAGGACTGTAACAGGGACTGGTTTTGGCAAGCTCTCTGGCTCTATAAAAGGCAGAGCAGAGGCAACGGAAAAAAAGAAGAACGAAACAGGGGAGAGCCGGAGAAAAAACGGAGAGGCAGAGCACGAATCGAAACAAAAAAAAACACAGGGACGATGAGCGGAAGACCAGAACGAACACAGAGGAACAAATACACAGACGAAGAACGAGAGTCATGGAGGACGAACTGAGAAGAGGAACTTGGGCAAACAGAGAAAAAAAAAACAGAGCACGAAGAAAACAAATCCATAATTTTACAGAGAGAGAACCTAGAGAGAAAAGAAACCAAGACCAGGAGAGAAAGCAAAGGAGGACAGAAGGGAAGAACGAGGCGTTGCCTAACCAGTGCACTAATCACCCCGAACTTCGTCTTCGTCGTCAAGCACACCAGACCAGGTAAGTTCATCCTTTCCCATTCTGCAATTTAATTCATTAGACATTGTAGCTTTGAATGAAGGTTGTAAATTCTGTTTTGGTAGGTGTTTTATTTTTTTAATTGAAATGGAATATTTTAGTTTTAAAGTGTTTCTGCGTGCCGTTTCGGGGTTGTACTGTTCATATATATATATATATTCAACAAATATAATTCAAATTCAAGATAAATTAATTATAAATTATGCAATACAAACACAATATCAAACAAATATAATTTCAAAATTTAAAATATTTCTAAATAGTTAAGATTAAATAGATCTTTAACTTAAAGTAATTCAACTTAAACAAAATATCAAAATATTATGAAAGTAAAATGTTTTAACACAAATATTTTAAATATAAAGTTAGGTCAATGTTATCAAGGCTATTGGAATCTAAAACATCTCTTGTTTTGCTCAAATTCCTACAAAGTATAAACATGAAAAAAACAACATGAATATAAACCATATATATAATGATTAATCTAATTTTAAAAAATTAATATCATTGTTAATGCAAATAGTAATAATAATTTTCAATATTATTATTAATATCATTGTTATTGAAAATAGTAATGAAAAATAGCTTTTTATAATTGGATGGTTTAATTAATTAAATTGAACAAGGTTCAATTTGATTCAATGACTTTTTAAGAGCAGAACGAAACATGTGGAATGAAACCGGAACGTTCCGGGTGGAATTTAGCCGAAAAATCCGAAACGGACCAAGATTTAAAATGAGATGAACTTTGTTCCGTTTTGTTCTGTTTTTTGAATTGGTATGGAATGTTTCGGCCATTCCGGGCAAAACAGAATGGAATTGACAACCTTGCTTTGAATTATTATTAACCCTTTTACTGTACCGCATGCGTCATGCGTGCTGTTGTTTTGCCCAGCCAGGCCACTAGCTTGGGCCAGTGACTGGGCCGGGCTAGCTAGGTCTACCCAGCTTATATGGGCTGAGCTAGGCCCAGCCCCCAAAAAATAAAAATAATAAAATAATAAATATGTGTATGCATAAATAAAAAAAATAATATAGATTTATTGGTTTATTCACTGACGCTAGAGTCATGAATAAAAATATTGATTTAAATTTATTTTATTTTATTTAGCTACATAAAAAAATATGTGTATGCAAAAAAATAAATTTTATTTTTGTTTTTATTCACTATTTCTAGAGTCAAAAATAAAAATACGGATTTAAATTTATTTTAATTTATAACTATGTAATATTTATCAATGCCAGAGTTAGAAGTATCCGTAGTTGAATATTCTCTGGCGCCAGAGTTATAAATATTATAAGCAAATCATCATAGCATAAATTAACAAATATTTAGCAAATTAAGATAAAACCAGCGATGCAGTCTGCTTCAGGCAGAACGTTTAAGGAGTTATAATATCTTTCTTTTTACGTAACCAGTCCCGAACCATAGAATCTCTGTTGACCAGTTAGGGTTCCTAGTGACCATAATATTAGGTGGCGACTCCTTAAACAAAATCGTTCCCCATCAAAGAATAGAATGCCAGAAATCTATTCTTTTCATGAAATTAGAAAATTTTTAAGGCCGCCGCGATGTCGGGTGTGACAAGGACTATTGCTAACCAACAATTAACATTAGATTAAATCTTGATCATTGACCTTATGGATATTCATATTCACAAGAAACGTACCGATCAATATTATCATTGACCTAATGGATGCTCATAAGAATTAAGTACCAATCAGCATTTTTATTCATCACATCATTGATGGGTAAAGTTTGAGCTAAAAAACAAAGTATATAGCATTGTAACATGAATCTTATAGTATTGAATTTGGTATTTGAGTCTGGATTATACCAAATGGCTAAAGACTTATGGCGGGTGATGGTTCTAAAATATAGATATTAAAAATTGTGAAGGATTAAATCTTACACGGAAGCCAACAATTGGCAAGATAAAATTAACTGGAAAGAAACTAGATTTAGCAGCAGAAAATCTGTTTTTTTTTACCCAAAAATATGAGAAATTGCACGGGAACTAAAAAGCATGCATACATACAAGACCCTTTTTTTTAATATATATATATATATATAATAATTAGAAGTAAAGATACAAGAATCATCCCTGCTCGAGATGTCTACAAAGGCAGTAGAACAAGCCTAACAAGAGAATATGGAGGAACTGGTAACAACCCCAACAGACACAAAGCACATAGCAACTATCTAAGCATAATACAATACAATAAAATAAAATACAACAAGGACAGAACACCGAAGCAGACCGCAGGCAACAAATTCATAGGGACAAAAGTTCTTACGACTAGCTAGGACTTACTTTCTTCAAGACAGACACATATTGTATTTTGACTTAACTCATTACACAATCGGAGTGAACTACGGACACCTCCAAGAGATTGTTTCTCCTTGCCTGTCACACTAAACATGAGCCCAGCCTCATGCTTCGATTTATGGAGAGCTATTACTGCTGATCATCAATTGAATACCAGAAACCGAAATGCTTTCTTTCAGCTCTGATACGATAAATTCTTTCGCCATTCTCTTCCTCATGCATTGTCAAGATAACTTTATCTCCTTTCTTGAGCCCTTTCTGATGAACATAGTCATCCCATTCGCCCTTTAGCCAAGGTTTCGCATACTTACCTTCATTGCGGATGGAGACCTTAAGACTCCATTGCTGTTCGTTCATGTCAAATGCCACAAATTGGACCGAGTTCTGACCATCTGGCATGGGGAAGGCCGAGAGACTCCTAGCCGGAAATTCGAGTCGCTTATTTTTTGCGTCGCTCTCGGAGAGTATTTTGTTCATCACCTCCATTTTTTGTTACAATCAAACGGGTTGAGCAAATGGTTTGAAGGATTATAGTTCAAAGAAGGGTTAGTGGTGTGAGAGTTCAAGCAAGATAGTGATATATATATATATAGTAATGATCATATGAACATCTGAGAGTTAAAAAATTAGAGAAGTCTTAATCATAGCGTGATGTTAAGGTGGTGATCGAACGTTTACATGTCAATTTTTGTTAATCATCGCACAACACTGTCCAGATTTTAGATTGTGATCATAACGATGCATGCAATGCTCTTCAGAAGGGTACTAGAGATACTTCCGATCATTTAACTTGGAAAATTGTTCTATATTTTGATGTTGATTAAAGCTAAAAAGCATGTTTAAAAAGTGGATGACCGGTGAATATAAAAAGGGAGAAGATGTGACTCATTTCTGAACATTAACAATCAACTATCATTTTTTTTTTAAAAAAAAAACTACAAACATTAAACTATCATATTGGTCTTTGACACTTATGATTTGATTTTGTTATAAAGAATAAAAATCATACCACACACCTACGCACTCCTAAGTTCGTTCAAGTGCACACTAATTAAGTATCATCTTATGCACACTTGAGCAGGTATTTGCTTACGAAACCTGACCAAGAAAGTCAGGATCTGCCTGACTCCAGGCCCCGGACTCCCAAACCTTTGAAATATATTATTTTTCAATTAAGAAATAAAGAGTGGGTCCTTATAGCGTAAAGTGTGATGGTAGACCTTCTAAGTGTTTGAATAAATGTCAATGATCCTGTATCAATTCTATCTTCTTCTACTGGTAGTTGAAAAGATACATAAACAGAC
>Ga0325402_1004985_pt1 | contig 12350 bp, 7 predicted proteins | sample PopdelMetagenome_22_FD_207212 | JGI IMG/M metagenome (GOLD analysis project Ga0325402, IMG submission 207212) | Populus deltoides microbial communities from Bellville, Georgia, United States - Xylem-PdKOR-R3 | ecosystem: Host-associated > Plants > Phyllosphere > Stem > Wood/Secondary xylem...
TTATCCAACACGAGAAAAAAAAAGATGGAAAAATATCAGATGCGTCGTGGAAGACGATAAAAGCTTCAGCGAATATGAGACTTGTAACAAATATGTTGAAGGTTTGTCCTAAGAACATGAAAAGAAGTTGAAAATAGACAAGCATTTCCGTAGTCTTAATGGCATCTAAGCCCAGGGTGAGCGAACTACATAAAGAGGTTATCATTTGGATCATACGTTCTTCCCCATGCAAATATATTCAAAGTTAATTAATCATGGAATCCCTCAACTCTCCATCCCTCAAAGGTTTTTGGGAGTTTAGTAATAATTATTTTTTAAATTATTTTTAATTTAAAAACTATTAAAATAGTGTTTTTAAATTGTTTTAAATTCTACTATATTCTAGTCTAGCTTCTTTAAGTAATTTAATATCATTTTCTTTATTTCTTATATCATTTTTTTTCCCACAAACTTTGGACAATGGACATTCACAGATCTTTTATTTTCCCTTTATTTTTTTTAATTTTTTGAAAATTGACTATTGACTTCTCGTCTTCCACAAATTAGAAATAGAAGCTTTTGGCATTGGATTCAGTGGCCATTTGGTAACTTGATTAAAACATTCCTTTTTAAAATTATTTTTTTATTTTAAAATTGTTCTGAAAATATTTTTTATTTTTAATTAAAAAAATATTTTTAGATTATTTTAAAAATAACCGCTATTATATTTCTAGTCAAACAATTTAAAAATATCTACGGATCACATATATAAAAAATTACAAATTTAAATGAAACACATGTCATTTAGACTTTTAGAATCACTTTATTATTTTAAAGGGTATTTAAAAATATAATAATAGTTATTTTTTAAAATAATTTTCGTTAAAAAAAATCAAAAAAATATATATTTTATATTTTAAAATTTATTTTTAATATTAATATATCAATATAATTCAAAAAAATTTAAAAAAATTAATTTAAAATTAAAAAAAAAAATAACGCAAAAAAGCAGACAGGTTAAAACTCACTCCAACAAGCCGTTTTAACTTTTAACTCCTCATATTCATCGTCTTCAATTCGCTTGTGATGTGTTGAGCAATAATCACAACCACTTATTAAACACACTCCCAACTCTCTTCGTCTCCATAAAGAATCATTCTTTTAAGAAAATAAAATGGAACGTAATGAAAGAGACGACGCCAAGGTAGAGAATGATCATGATTTGGAGGATGATCATGGTCACAGAAAGAAGGACAAGAAAGAGGAACAAGAAGAAGAGTTGTCAGTGGAAAGAATATTTGAGAACCAAGATGTGCCATCATGGAGGAATCAGCTGACACTGAGGGCCCTTGTGGTGAGCTTCGTGTTGAGCATTTTGTTCTGCGTCATAGTAATGAAGCTCAATCTTACAACCGGTATCATACCTTCCCTCAATGTCTCTGCTGGCCTTCTGGGCTTCTTTTTTATCAAGACCTTGACAAAGTTTCTTGAAAAGTCTGGACTTTTGAAGCAACCCTTTACGAGGCAAGAGAACACTGTAATACAGACTTGCGTGGTTGCCTCCTCTGGCATTGCCTTTAGTGGTATACTTTCCGTACTGTTTACTGCCATTAATTTTCATTTCATCTCTCTTAATTATTTTGAAATTCAATTTTCTTTCTCTTTTCTTTCGAAGTTGAGGCGATATCTAGATTTCTTTGATCAAGATATTAATATTTCTGTGCATTTGGTTTTGTTTCTGTTCTTAAAGGTTGCAAACTTACAGTAGTTACTAAAATTCAATGTCAAGATTTCCATCTTCTAATTGCTAGATTACATGATAAGGCAACCATTTTTCTCTCTCTGGATCCCTTTTATCTCAGATGCGAGTAGATTTGCATGATCCTTGAAGACAAAGAATCTCTTACTGCCTAAAGTCTTTGAGAGACAAATCAAAATTGAGGCTTTATGACTACCACTTGTGAAGTTTTGCTAAACTAATCAACACTTGAACTTACCATTAGAGACATGAACAAATCTATCTCTGTCTCCTGGAGTGTGATAATGTTAGGGGTGCAGCTGGTATGTCACTTGACAGATACTTTTTTGACAGTTCAATTCATATGCGCTGGATATGGATGACTTACTAAGTTCAGATTTATGTCAGGAAGTCTTATAACAATCTGATTTGTGGAAAAAGAAGTCTTCTCCATTAGTAAAAGAAAGGAAAATGTGAATAATATCTGTTTCTAGAATGCTAGTTGTGAGCTTGAGTTATTAATCAAACCTTTTCTTTAACTGTGAATCATTAACATAATGTCAAGATGAATACATTATATTTCTAACTTAACCAAATAGTCAAGAAAAGCCTGAATACTTGCCAAACTTGTTTCGAAACTGAATTAATTATTGTAATGAAACGGGTAATTTGTGATTATGCTTATGATGGTATTAAACTTGTTGATTTTTGTACTAATGGTTTCCATTCTATAATTTTTTCCTTGTTTCCTTATAATAGGAGGCTTTGGGAGTTATCTGTTTGGAATGAGTGAAACCGTGGCCAAACAATTAACTGAAGATAGTGATGCCTTTAAAAATCCATCTCTGTCTTGGATGATTGGCTTTTTGTTTGTTGTTAGCTTTCTTGGGCTCTTTTCGGCGGTGCCTCTTTGAAAGGTAGACTTTACAACCTACATCGCCATTCAATTTCGAATAGGAAATAGAGAACTTCTCTCTGCATTTTACATTTTTGCCGAATGTATAGATTTTCAAAAAATTAATCCTCATTGTTTCCCTTGTTATTTCCAGGTCACGATTATAGACTTCAAATTGACATATCCAAGTGGCACTGCAACTGCTCATCTCATCAACAGCTTCCACACTCCTGCAGGAGCCAAGCTAGCAAAGTAAGGCATTATCAGACCTCATGCACTTATAGTTGGATGATCATTTGACATGTAAGAGTATTGAACTTTGTTATTCTACTGTTACAGGAAACAAGTGAGAGTGTTGGGCAAGTTCTTCTCATTCAGCTTCTTGTGGGGTTTCTTTCAATGTTTCTACACTGCAGGAGATGGTTGTGGATTTGCTGAGTTCCCTCACTTGGTCTTAAAGCACATGAAAAAAGTAAAAGCATTTCTCAACCTTCCAAAATCCTCTCTTCTTGTTGAATGTAGTTCCATTTATTATGGCATTCTGTTTCAAATTTGTTGTCGTATCTTTGACTAATAATGTTCTTGTTACATGTACAGATTTTTATTTGATTTCTCAGCAACATATGTTGGAGTTGGAATGATTTGCCCCTACATCATAAACATATCAGTTTTGCTTGGAGGAATTCTTTCCTGGGGTCTCATGTGGCCTCTCATAGATACAAAAAGGGGTGACTGGTATCCAGCAGACCTCAAACCAGGCAGCTTACATGGTCTCCAAGGTTACAAGGTAAGTTTTCTAACAAGGTTAAGGTGACAAGAATGCCAATTACATGATTTTTAACATTTTCTTGAAGCCTTTTCTTTCATACCAACGCTTATGCAATGAACACAGGTATTTATTGCCACTGCCTTGATCTTGGGTGACGGTCTTTACAACTTCTTCAAGGTTCTAAGCAGAACACTCGCTGCATTGTTTTTTCAACTTCAAAGGAGCGATGCAACTGGTGCTCTGCCTATTGCTGACCGTTCCTCTCCCAAGACATCTAGGATCTCCTATGATGAGCAACGTCGCACCCAACTCTTTCTCATAGATCAAATTCCAACATGGTTTGCTGTTGCAGGTTATGTCACAATTGCTGCCATTTCTACAACCACCGTTCCGCATATATTTCCCGAACTAAAATGGTATTACATATTGGTTATCTACATCTTTGCCCCAGCCCTTGCATTCTGTAATGCTTATGGTTGTGGACTCACTGATTGGTCCCTTGCTTCCACCTATGGGACGCTTGCTATTTTTGTAATTGGGGCATGGGCTGGTGCCTCTCATGGTGGAGTTCTTGCAGGACTAGCGGCCTGTGGAGTCGTGATGAATATTGTCTCCACAGCCTCTGACCTATCTCAAGATTTCAAGACTGGTTATTTGACCCTTTCTTCACCTCAATCCATGTCTGTGAGCCAGCTAATTGGCACTGCAATGGGTTGCATGATTTCCCCGTGTGTATTTTGGTTTTTTTTAAGGCCTTCAAGGATCTGGGGACTCCTGGAAGTCAATACCCTGCTCCTTATGCTACTGTATTTCGAAACATGGCTATATTGGGGGTAGAAGGATTCTCCTCTCTACCAAAGAATTGTCTCTATCTTTGTTATTGGTTCTTCGGTGCAGCAATTCTGATAAATTTGATCAAGGATGTGTTAGGTAAGAAACGGGCTAGGTTCATTCCCAATCCAATGGCAATGGCTATACCTTTCTATATTGGCTCATACTTTGCCATCGACATTTGTGTGGGAAGCTTGATTCTATATATCTGGGAAAATATTGACAAGGCAAAGGCTGATGCTTTTGGGCCAGCAGTGGCTTCTGGTTTGATTTGTGGGGACGGGATATGGACTTTGCCTAGTTCGATACTTGCTCTAGCAGGAGTAAAACCTCCCATTTGCATGAAGTTTTTGTCAAGGAGAACAAATGCTAAGGTCGATGCGTTCTTAGGGTCATAAATTTGAAGTTCAGATCAACTTCAATAGAAACTGTGAGTTAGAGCTGAATTGCTTCCCAGACTAAGGTTATGAAGTTTACATATGAAGTTCGACTAAAAAATGCTGTAGATAATCACCTGCTATTTGTGGAGTCAACAACTATTTTCTCTATAATCATTTCTGGAGAAGAAAATCAAATGTCCATTTACTTATATATGCTTGTTAGTCAATCCTTGGAAATATGCTTTTAGTTTTTTTCTTGTCTAGTTTGAAGAAGATAGTGGAACAGATGCATCAAACAATGTGCAAACGGAAAAGCACAGTACCCTTTGTGAACTTTAAACATAATATCAAAAGTGAATGTGCAAATATTACAGGTTGCAGGCATGTTGATTTTGAACATATTGCAATTATCTTTGTTGGCTTCTTCTTCCTTATTCGTATACGACCTTCCAGAATCACACCCAAGACCGCTGTTGTCATTCTGGGTTGCTGCTTTCCTGCCTTCAATTCCTCAGCTGTTGTTTTGCTGTTTGATGTTATCACAACTTTTGCACCAGTACGTAATATCTTTGGATTTTACTCAATCTGGTAAGGTTATGATCAGTTGCTATATTTGGTATCAGGTTTGCTCATTTTGCTGGCTATGATATCAGGTGGTCCGACGTGGCATTAGTATGGCCTTCTGGAACTGCTGTGTTATTATCAGTCTCTCACAATAAAACCATACCAGAATTAATTACCCAACAGGGAAAAAAACAGGAAAAAAAAAAAACATCAGATGCATCGAGAAAGACGATAAAAGCTTCAGCGATGAGACTTGTAACTATCCACACAGCCGATCAAATAAGTTGGAAGTAATTGCTTGTGTAATGATTATCTTATTTTATCTAGGTTTGTCCTAAGAATATGAAAAGAAGTTACAAAACAGTCAAGCATTGCTGTATTTTTAATGGCATTTAAGCCGTAGGAGTAAGTGAACTACATAAACAGGCTATCATTTGGATCAAACGTTCGTCCCCATGCAAAAATATTCTTTCTGTTTATGCGGAACAAATAAAAAAGTTAGGAAAAATAGAGAATTAGAAAAGAAAAGGTTTTGTATTTTCATTTAATCATTAAAATCTCTCACAAACAGAAACATATAAATAACAAAACTCTAAAATATCCAATTATTAGGCTTAACTCATCAATTAAAAATGTTTAATATAAATAATTCCAATAAATAAAATAAAATAATAAAACAAATTCAAATGAGCTCAATTTTCTAACTAAAAAGTAACAAGTTCTGTCATCTTATATTATCTCCGTTCATAGTGTAATCTACTGTGTGAGTATGGTGTCCTTATCACCTGTATTATATATATATATAATGTAATAAAAATTACATTTGTGTGTATAAAGAAAAACTTCAAATATAAACCAAAAAGTTGATGCACGTGTTTAGTAAAATTGATTGAATTTAAATTTTATTTATTTAATGGCAAAATATCCTAAAAATAATTTTATTTATTTTAGTTAAACAAATTTAAATTAAAATACACACATAAATAAGAGCTCATAAAAATAACTCAGAAGCCTTAGCCTACTGAGCCAACTTTTGGCTAAAAAACACTAGGCTAGACATGCATCGCAATGATATGAATACATTATGAACTAATAATCTAAGAAAGAGCTTATTCTAATTATAAAATAAAATAGAAAGATAATCTTTCCCTTAAAAGCAAAAGTGTGTAAATATTTAACCCCAACATTTTTTTAATTTATATATTTTAATTTATTTTATCTTAGCTGTTATTCTTGCCAACAACAAATGGTTTATATTTTTATAAATAAATCATGCAAATACAATTTATTTCTATCAAATAGAAAAAAAACAAAAATTAAAGATAAATTACAATAATTTCTTTGAAACATTATATGAAACCCAAAAAAAACAAAAACAAAAACAAATATATTTAAGAAATCTGAACTAAACTATTTTAAAAAATAAAAGAGTGTATTAATTAAAATTCAAATAAAAAATAATGCAAAGAATAAAAATACATAAAAAGGGTATTAATAAAAAATGAAAACAAGAGAAAATTAAAAGAAAAAAAGAAGAAGAGCAAAACATACTAGGTCTTGCAAGCTACGAACAAGTCCAGTGCCTGAGCTATTTTTTTTAGTTGTTCGTTTCTTCTTTATCTTTTATTTTATACTAAATTATGATAGTGGTTGTTTTTACAATAATATTGTATTTTTAAAAATAATTAAAAAAATTTATTTGAAATTATTTTTTTATATTTTTTGATCGTTTTGATGTACTGCTATCAAAAATAAATTTTAAAAATATATTATTTTAATACATTTACAAGTAAAATATATTTTGAAAAGCAATTGTTACCACAATGCCAAACATTATTGACAAGTCTTCTTCCACTAAGATCAAAAGTTTACCTTAAAATACCTAAAAAAACCTTATAGAAGTCTTTAAAAACAACTCTGCAACCGCAAAACAATCTATAATCTTTCTAATAATAAAAAATAACCACGAAAACATCTTTAACTATCTCGATTTGCTTTTTCTGACATTAGGAAACCCAACCCATTAACATTAAGATTTTTTTTTTGGTGAGCAGAATGTTAGTATTCGATAATTTTCTCTCTCCATAATATTTTTCGGTGATGTTCTCTCTTTTCTGTCCAACTCAATGACTAATAGGTGAATAAAATAATATTTTAGACCAAAACATTCAATTTTCAAACTAAAGAAATCAAAATCAAAATTTATCCAAATATTAAACATTGTCAGAAGGTGCTTTTTTGAACAGTAAACCCCAAAAAACCCTGCATTGTTTCCCCTTTTATCAAATCTGGTCCCTGAATATTTTGTTCTAGCATGCAAGAAGATTAATTTGTTTTTGCAAAATCAAGCATGGACCAAATATGTTAGTAAAAGTTTAAAAGAATAATAATAAAAATAAAAATGTTCACATTGCATCTGCTCACAATCCGCATAGTAATCCTAAACCCTTGGAGGTTTTTTTTTTTTTTTTTGAATGTGTTAAGTGATAAGTAGTTAAATATAAGTTTTGAAATATTAAAAGATTAGTCTAGAATGAAAAGAATAATCAGCACGTCATTTCATATAAAACCATTGTACGATTTTTTAAAAATATATATAAATAAAATTGCTCTTTATCCGAGGATAGAGTCTTTCAAATATGCTTCGTTCATGTTCCCCATGATATATATATATATATATATATATATAAAAGTAAGTAACGACTTTTCAATGATGGTAACAAAACTATAACCATAATTGAAATTAATATTGAAATAGAAACTGTGACTAGATAGAGGAAAATATCAACGGTGTCTTAATTAATTCATTATTTTGCTTCAATAAATCCCTCATGTTTTTCCACGCGTGAATATTTAGTCTTCTGATCATAGCTTGGGTTTGATTTTTTGTCGTCTACCTTGTTAAATATTTTCCCACTAACTTGCTTGACTGTTTTAATTTAATATCCGCCATCGATATCCATAAATATATGGTAATATCATAGAAGAAGAGTCAAGTCTTCTTTGTATAGAAGAGTTGAGTTTTCTCTGTATGTATAAATGGTAACAAGTCATCAATGACGAATTCAGTACTCTTAATTAGGACAGAAGTCTTGGTGAAAATGGTAACAAGTCATCAATGAAGAATTCAGTATTAGGACAGAAGCTTTAAGTTTTCTTTTATGATTAATTGGTACGCGACAAGTCATCAATGATGAAATCAGTATCAGGAAATGGTACTGAGTTTTCTTACTGTGTTAGTTGGAATAATATATGAATTATGAGAAATAAATTATTTATATGGTTATAATAATAGTATTTATCAAGAGTTTCTAGGTGGGTATAGATTGAAAATTAAGCTTTTGACTAAAAAATTATATAACTTGATTTTCTGACCGTGTCTTTACAATGGTTAAAATTTAGATTTGCAACCGACACTTCGTCTACTTTTTAATCACACAAGCCCACACATGTAATTTATTTTCTCAAAAAACTCACTGATTCAAAATATAATATAAATTATTTCTTTTAAATTCTTAGATTTATTAAGAATGTGTTTTAGATATTATTTTAATAGATTCCATTTAATATTTTTGTTGTTCTTGAACAATTATTATTTTTAGATAATCCTTTATAATTTTTTTTATTTGGTTGCTTTTATATAATGTTGCTATTATATAATTAAATAAAAAATAAATTTATGACAGTACTTAATTAGGCCCATAACTTATAATCTATATTAAAAGTTTGACAAGTTAATTACGATTGATCTGATATATGTTACCGCTTCAATATTAAAAAAACAAGGATGTTGTCTTGATTATTTTTTTCTTAAATCAAGTCACTTTTTTAATAATCTTTCAAGTTTTCTTTATACTGGTCAAGATAATCAAGTTATTTCAAGTTAATTTTCAGTTAATTTAATTTAAACTTGAGATCGATAAAGATTCCGATAAAAAGATTTCAATCTTTACCAATTGAATTGTGTTTAATGAGACTTACAAAGTGTTTCTTTTAATAACGTGTGACCTTTTGTATTATAATCATGTTTTTTAATATAGTCTTATTAAAATTATAAGGATGTTATTTTTTTTTAAAAGAAAAACTGAAACTTATTTTTGAAATGATGATTGAATACTGTCTAATAAATAAATGTTCTAGTGGAAGTTAAAAACAAAAAGGAGCATATTAATGAGACAAATGAGTTTTAGTTAGATAACTATATTTTTTATTCTTATTAAAATCATCAGGATTTTTTTTTCCGGGTATACATGTGGAAAGCTTTTAATTTTTACTAAATAAATGACATAGAAAAAATGTTATGTTTTTAAAAAATTAAAGATAATAATTAGAATATTTTTTCCGTTACTCTTCTTGTAAAAAAACATTTATGTCTCACAGCAAATCTCTTATCTTCACAACATTAAAATATTTTTTTAGCATTTATTAACTCATATAATTCTTAATCTATTTAATTAAATATATACATCAAACTTTGAGTTAAGAAATAAGATTTTTCTTTAGCTAGCATTAAAACCTCTTAACTAGATTATTCCATGTTGGATATTATTACAAACAATATGAATAGTGCATCTTCTACATCAGTGTGTTATATTTAACAAAAATAATAATAATTTTTGTTAGGTATGAATCCTAAAATTTAAAATAAAAAAAAAATCAACAAATAAAATATTCTTCCTTAACTGTGAGTTTAATTATTGGGTTTTTTTTATTCTCCAATATTATTGTGCAAGAATCCTAGCTAGCAAATATTATGGAAATTAAGTTGAACAGTAGTGAAGGTTTGGTACAGCCATGATTTTTCGTTGGCTGCGGTGGCCATGGACAAATATAGCAAGCTCCTCAATTTCCATTTTGCAGGCTTTGAATAGTAGATTTCTGGCTGGACCATCTCATCTTCTTTCCCACATGTATCAAGTCAAAAGATACCTTTTATAAGATCATGTTTAGTCTATTCTTATATTATTTTTCGTACTTTACGGCCGCATTTAGTCTTTGCATGCACAATTTTAAGATTTAGGGTTTATTTTTTTATTATAGGCCAGTTGTTTTCCCATATATACGTCAAGAACTATTTAATTTATTGCAGAAATAACTTTGATTTGTTTTTTCTAAACATAAAAGAGTAAAAGCGTGAATGATAGTGTGGATATGGTTGTTTTTTAAAGTGATTTTTACTCGAAAATGTATCAAAATTATTTTTGATATCAGCATATTAAAATGATCTAAAAACATCAAAAAAATATTAATTTAAAATAAAAAATAAAATTTTTTAATTTTTTTTAAAAATACTTTTAAAATATAAAAATAAACATTACTTTTAAAAGTTGAAGAAGTTCTCGGGAGTTGTTATGGTAAGGTAGCCATTTTCTTTAGTTAGAGGTAATATATAATCTATTTTAATAGAAATATCTAGGACACATTGATTTGATTTTTAATGATTAAAATCTCTTTTGACATAGTCAGTGGATAGTTATAATTTTTTACGTAGTTTTTTTTTTTTCCAAGAATAGATAGTTATTAGCAATACAATTAAGACATTTGAGATGGTGGAAAAATGAACCTTTTGAAGCAATCCCTTACTAGGGAAGATGACACTTTTATCAAGACCTGGACAAAGTTTCTTGAAAAGTCTGGCCTTTTGAAGCAACCCTTTGTTACTGGGCGAGAGAACTCCATAAAATAACAACTCTTTTTCTAAAAAACAAAAAATGTTTCTACGTTTTTTTGGAATTTTTTTGCTTAGCATTTTGTCAAATTTGATTTTTTTTATCTTTTTAGTTTGAACATTATATAATTTAGTCCAACATTTTATTATATTCACATTTTGATTTTTAAACTTGAGAGGAGAGAGAAAATTGTCAAAAAATAACAAGAAAAAAAGAGGTCATTTATTTCAATTCAGTTGATAAAAATAACCAACCCCGATTTAAAAGTATTCCTCTTCAGTTGATAAAAATAACCAACCCGGATTTAAAAGTATTCCTCTTGGTGAGAGGAGTGTTGTTGAGAATCTTGAGATGTTTTTGGGCTTCAATGTCTCCTGAAAAAGCAGATCAGAGTTGAGAGATTTTTTTTTATTTTTAGTTTAATTTTGTATTTTTAAACCAATTAAAACATTTTTTAAGTTAAGAAATTAGTTTTTTGATGTTATAAGAGTGTTTTTTAGATGAAAATAGGTTAAAAATTGAGTTTTTGATAATTTTTTAGTCACCTCTGCAATGATTAAAATTCAAACTTGTAGGCAACACATCATCATTTTCTGAACAACTTAATTTTTAAATTCGAGTTAAATAAGGTTTTAGGTCAAAAGATTTCAAGATTAACTAACTTAGCCGTGTTTAATTTCATTAACATTAAAATCTCTTTTTAATATTTATTAACCATATATAATCATCAATTTATTTTATCAAACATATACATTAAAACCTCAAATCCAAATTAGGTCCAAGTTGGATACTAAAACGTTTGATTTCCTAATTATTATTTTCTTTCAAATATAAGGAATATTCTCATATCACCTTGCTTGTATATTTATCAAAACCTTTTGTTTTTACAAACAATATTAAGGGTGCATATCCTACATCAGTTTGTTATATTAAAAAAGATTAATAAATTTTCTTATATATATGAATACTAAAAATTAAACTCGAAAAATAAAAAAATAAAACATACTTCCATAACGGTGAGTTTAATTATTGGGGTTCTTATTTTGTCAATATTGTGCAAGAATCCCAGCAAGCAAATATTATAGAAATTAACTTGAACAGTGAAGGTTAGGTGCAGCCATGATTTTTCGTCGGCTGCGATGACCATGAATACTACTACTAGTCTAAAGTAAATTATTGGGATTTTTAAAATCAATCTTTCCACCGTGGTTTTTTTTTTAAAAAAAAAGGTTAAATCAAGACCTTCTCGTAAGTCAGAGATAATATAACCTATCATGACAGAAATATCCAGAACATTGATTTTGATTTTAATAATATATTAAAATTTCTTTTCACTTAGTCAGTGGATGGTTATAATTTTTTTTAATTAGTAGTATTTGTTTTTCAAGTGTGTGTGTGTATATATATATATATAAAAGGAAATTGAAACCATTAATTTTAAATTTTAAAATGAATTCATCTAATATGATGGGATACATATGTCATCTAATCCGAGAGGAAAAGCTTATTAAATAGCATGTACAAA
>Ga0325402_1004989_pt1 | contig 12346 bp, 10 predicted proteins | sample PopdelMetagenome_22_FD_207212 | JGI IMG/M metagenome (GOLD analysis project Ga0325402, IMG submission 207212) | Populus deltoides microbial communities from Bellville, Georgia, United States - Xylem-PdKOR-R3 | ecosystem: Host-associated > Plants > Phyllosphere > Stem > Wood/Secondary xylem...
GTTTACTACAGAAATTTGATGGAAAAAAAAATATTAGTTTGGTATCACTTGCAACAAATTCCACTCATTTTCTTTATTGTTGTGTTTCCTTCTTTCCATTGTAACAACTCATTGTTGCAGCAGAATGAGCTCATTTTTCATAATTATTTGCTTGTGATTTTTGTAATCACACGTCTTTATGACTATTATTGTTTTCCACCCCTCAAGCTTAAATTTGCTTGCTCACTTTCTATTTCTCACCATTTATGTACCCCTGTTATTCCTTTTGTTGATGAACTATCTTCAAATTGCTAAGAGCTCAAACACCACCTTCTCCCTATCTTACTGAAGTTATAGATGCATCTTTACTTTTAAACTTAGTATGTTTTATGCCTACAACTTTGTTGCTATATTTTTCTTTTCCATTTTATGCCTAATTTTTTATGAATCAGTTCGGATTTCTTTATATATACATGTTCATCTACTTGATAATTAGGTTTTGTATTGAATTTCTTAATCTTATTCTTTCATGGAGTAGGTTTTTTTTTCCTTTTCCATTGAAATTTTCAGCTTTGACTATGCTATTAAAATTGCCTTGATTGGAAAATTAGAAACCATTACCCTTGCAATTTTACTTTTAGTTAGATTTTGAATTAAATTGCATATGATTGGCAGTTGAATTATCACTTTAAATTTCATTACAACATCATGCTTAACCAATTTTTTTTTTTTTGGGTTCTATTTTTTCTACATGAATGTGTATTGCTCATGTCAAAGCCTTCCGATTCAATTACATTACATATGATAGCTGGCTATTTTTGTTTTTAACAACACATGCATAAATAAAATTCTCTTTCTTGAAATTATACTGTTAATTGTCATTATTTAAATTTGAATTGCATGTAATTGGTACTAAATTATCATTTTCAATTGGATTGCATATAATATAATTAGTGGCTAAATTGGTTTACTACAAGAGTTTAGTGAGAAAAAAATTATTCATTTGTTACCACCTCTGTTTGTTACAACAAATACCACTTCTTTATTGTTCCATTTGCTTCTTTCCATTGCAATAACTCTCAGTTTTGCGGTAGAACTAACATATTTTTCATAATTGTCTGCTTGTGATTTTCATAATCGCATGTGTTTTTTATTGTTGTTATTGTCCACCGTTCAAGTTTAAATTTTCTTGCTAACTTTCTAACTTTTCCCATTTGTTGCAGGCCTGATGTTCCAATTGTTTGTTGATCTATCTACACATTACAGGGAACTGAAACACCACCTTCTTCCTGTCTTACTCAAGCTATAGATGCACCTTTATTTTCAAAGTTGGCCTGCTTTTTGCATGCTCTCTTTGTTACTGTATCTGTCTTTTCCATTATATGCTTAATTTTTCTACCAATCAGTTCGAATTTTTTCATGTGTTCATGTTTCCTCTATTACATAATTATGTTTTCTGTTCAGTTTCTTATTCTTTTACATAATTTTTTTTCTTCTCCCCTTATGTTCTCAATTCTAACCATGTTATTAAAATTGCCTTGATTGGAAAATTTAAAGTCATTGCCCTTACGAATTTAGTTTTACTTTTACTTAGACTGATTTTGACCATTTAAAATTTTCTTTTAACTTTTAGAAACGACTTTATGACTAGCGATTGACAAAGATAACATCATTTCATGATGTCGAACCTGATGTTTCTTCACCATACAACTTAACAGCCTAAATTTATAGTGAAGGAAATTTGGGTCACGAAAATTTTTCATTCACACAAGCAACACCATACAACTCTGATCATCTAATCAGTGATCCCTCGCTTTTATATACAATTGATGTTGGTGCATTATATTGTACTTCCTTACAAGGAAATTGTTCCATCTCAAATAATATTGCCTCTACCTCAATGGCATCAATGAGTTAGGCACATTTTGCTCATGGAATGCCCATCGATGAAAATTTCAATGACAATACTAGCTTTGATATTAACACAACACATGGACCAATTGCTTATCTAAATCCATTAGCTGATCAATCTGAATACTAGGAAAAAAAAGAGGAAAAGTGAGTTTATCTTTAACTTTCATCAACTCTCAATCATTTTTATTATACCTTACATCATTCATGTTCCTTTTTTCATTATTTTTCATTTTCTTTGGAATTTCTAGGGGAAACATGCGAGTATATTGACTTTAGTGATAAGACTTTTACATGTCGCCATTATAATGCACTTTTTTGGCTTTAAAAACATCTTGCACGTTCATAAAAAAAGAATCCATCTTTCTCGCTTTGTTGCCTTAATGGAAACTTCCTGCTATGCAACTAACTCCTCCAATTCTTGATTTTCTTCTTAACCCCAGCAATGGCTTTACCTCTAAAACATTTCGAGACAATATACAAGCTTATAACTCTATGTTTGCTTTCACATCAATGAGCGTAAAAATTAATACTTCTGTTAATGATCAACCTTCCCTATATGTGTTCAAGATAAACGGTCATTGTCATCATTTAATGGGCTCTCTCTTACCTGTAGATGGAGAATCACCAAAGTTTGCACAACTCTATATGTTTGGCACTGCTCATAAAGTTGCAAATAGACTTTTACCATTTGCAGGAAACTCCAGATCATCGTCTTTGGATGAAAATATTATTATGGATCTTTTAAAGATGCTTGATGAAACAAACAAGTTTGCCAAATTGTTTTGCAAAGCTAGAGATAAAACTCATAATATTCAATCTGTTGATTATAAACTTCGTTTACATGGGAAGAAAGAACATGACTCACACCAATATAATGATCCTACATCCAATGACATTGATGGATTAGTTGTCGGGGATATTGGAGATTTATTCTTTAAATGAGACATTATTATTGAATGCTTTTCAGGCTCTATAAAGAGGATCTCAAAATTGCATCCAAAATTCATGGCGTTGCAGTATTCCTTTTTGTTTCCTTACAGTGAAGATGGCTACTCCTCTAATATTATGTTTGCTGACCATGGACATGAAAAAACAAGGAAAAGGTTAAGAGTTCAGATGCGAGCTTATTATGCTTACCTTATAAATGAAAGCCCTGGGTGCGATAATACCATCATCAAAGGAGGTTGTTTGTACCGATAATTCTTGGTCGATGCATTTGTTAATATTGAAGAAGATCATCTTGATTATAATAGAGCTAATTAAAAAACAATTATGTGCAGAAGTTTATAAAGGTATCTATGAAGTTGTGCTTAAGGGAAGACAAACCTAATATTACTACACATGTTTTTAGATCAAAGGTTATTGATATATTAACCTTCATAAAATCAGGCAAACCTTTTGGTCGGACAATTACAGGTACCTTATCTTTTATTTCATTTCTTCTAAAGATTACAACCTTTTGTTGCTATTATGATTGTTTATCCTAGTTTTTTTTTCATTTTGTAGATATTTGTGCAATTGAATTTTAAAAGAGGGGTTTGCCACACACTTATATGTTGATTTGGCTACACTCGAATTTTAATGTCGTACAGCTGAAGATGTTGATTTCACTGTTTCAGCTGAAATTCCTGATAAATTTACATATCCAATATGCTATGAAATTGTTTCAAGATTCATGATACATGGTTGATGTAGTCTTGCAAATCCAAAATCTCAATGTATGAATGAGGGAGTTTGCTCAAAAAGATTCTCGAAAAAATTCAAGTCACAAACTACTTTTAATGATAATGGCTTTGTTTATTATAGATGTCGTGATCTTAAAAACAATTTTGTTATGAAAAATGGCATTCAGCTCAATAACAAATATGTTGTTCCATATAAAAGGAAACTCTTATTATGATATAATGCCCATATAAATATTAAGATTTGCTATCAATCAATGCTAATCAAGTATTACTATTTTTTAAGTATGTAAGCAAAGGCTCCAACAGATGTAGAGTTGTTGTTGAGAAAGACCGTACTGATGAGATCCATGCATATATGAATTATCGTTTTATATGCCCATATAAAGCGATCTGGCATCTTCTATAATTTCTAATACATTCAAGATCACCTCATGTTGAACGACTTTAGATCCATTTGCCATTACATCAAAATGTTGTTTATTCAGGAAATGAAAGTCTTTAATCAATACTTAAAAAACCAGGTATCGAGAAAACAATGCTCATAGAATGGTTCAAACGTAATAGAGTTGATCATGAAGCACGTCAACTTTACTACTCAGAATTTCCATATAAATATATTTAGGATCCTGGTCAAAAAGAGTAAATTCCAAGATCAAAAGGTTTCAGTCTTAGTCAATTAACATATGTTCACCCTGCTTCAGGAGAGCTTTATTTTATGAGACTACTCCTTAACCACATAAGAGGAGCGTTGAGCTTTGATTATCTAAAAATTTTTTTGGGTGTTATGCATCCAACATTTCAACTTGTTTGCGAGAACTTATGTCTTCTAGAAGATGAAAAAGAATGGGAAGAAGTCTTTTATGAGGCCATGGCTAATGCAACATCTCCTCAGAATAGGAATCTCTTTGTTAGTGTTATTCTTTTCTATGATGTTGTTGATCCAAAAGTTTTGTTTAATAAATTCTGGCGCTCAATGTATGATGATATTATCACTCGTTTCAAGTTTAGCTTTACCATGCCTAATCTTAAATTATTCGATGATGAGCTTAAAAACTATGTTTTATATGAGCTTGAGCTTCTATTCAATGTTGTTGCCTCATCTCTTGAGAAACAAAAGCTTCCAATGCTTGATGGGCATTTATTGTCAGAAATAAGGAATAAACTTTTGAGAGAACTTAATTATGATATTACAGATCTTATATGTCAGCATTCATTAGCTTTCCCACAACTCAATCAATGTCAACTAAATATTTATAATTGTGTTCTTAAATCTATCCATAAAAAAAGACAAGAACTAATTTTTGTTCAAGGCTATAGGGGGACAAGGAAAACATTTTTGTGGCATACAATAATTAATCGGTTGAGATCAGATGGTTATATTGTCCTTGCTATCGCATCATCTAGTATTGCATCACTTTTAGTACCTAGTGGTCACACAACTTATTCAAGATTTAAAATCCCCCTTAATGTTTCTGATACTTCATCGTGAGAGATTAAAAAAAACAGACCTTGCACGACTTCTAAAAATGACCTCTCTAATTGTGTAGAATGAGGCTCCAATGAATAATCGATGTTGCTTTAATGCATTGGACCGCTCACTTTGTGATGTCTTAAAAAATGGTAACGAATTGCCCAATGATAAACCATTTGGTGGGAAGTCAATTTTATTCGGAGGAGATTTCAGACAGATTTTGCCTGTTATTCCCGGAGGAACAAAGGAATACATTGTTCATATATCTCTTTGCAGCTTTATTTTATGGTCTAAATTTAAAGTTCTCAATCTTACAGAGAACACGAGGCTATCATTCAATGGACTTTGAGATGATCAAAAGAAAGAACTTGCTATTTTTACCAACTAGATTCTTACAATTGGTGATGGAATTCAGCAGGATATTTTGTTCCCTGATGATTATGATGCATCCATGATTAAAATACCACAAGATCTTCTGCTTGAAGCTGGATCCCACCCTATATTAGCAATTGTCTCAGCTTTGTATCCCTATGTTCGTGACATCAATATTAATCCGTGCTATTTTAGAGAGAGAGAAATGCTAACTCCAAGAAATATTACAGTTTCTGAAATCAACGATTGTATCTTTAACATGTTACCAGGAATGAAGCAAATTTACCTAAGTACTGATAATGTTTGCAAAGTATCAAGGGATGACAACAAGGCAGATATTTTGTATCCTGTTGAATTTATCAGTTAACTTGTGCTCAACGGAGTGCCATCCCACACAATTTCCTTGAAAATTGGCACATCAATAATGCTTTTATGCAATCTTAATTTGTCAACTGGTTTATGTAATGGCACAAGACTTATTGTTACACAACTTGTTGAGAGGGTCATAGAAGCTCAAATAATAAAGGTTTCTTTTATTAGCAATCGTGTTTTTATTCCCAGGATTGTATTTTCAATAAATGATACAAAATGTCCATTCACAATTAAACGATGACAATTTCCTATAAGACCATTTATGCTATGACAATAAATAAGAGTCAAGGATAATTGTTGAAGGTTGTTGGAGTTTTTCTCAAGGAATAATTTTTCACTCATGGACAATTATATGTTGCTCTTTCACGTGTTACCTCAAAATAAGGACTTAAAATTATCACATGCGATGCTAAAGGAAATCATTCAATCTATGCGAAAAACATTATGTATGAGGATGTTCTTCGCTTTATCAATGTCATAATCTCTTGGAACCACATGTTATTTATTTGCCAAGCTTTTATTCCTTGGTTTTTTGCTTCTCTAAGGTAAGATAAAATTATTTGATTTGTTATTTTTTATTTGAGCATGTTTCCATTTGTTGTTTTCCCCCATTCATTTTAAGTAAAATATTTGCAATACATGCCCCACAATTTACCATTCATATATTCTTTTTGTTAATATTAACTTTGTTGTTTTTATCATTACTCCTAATTTTATTTTTTTATTAATCACTTGCAAGACAATGGCTCTACCTGTGAAATAGGTTAAAAAATACAACTTTTACCCTTCATTACGAGCTAGAGCCTGTCATGTTTGGATTGCTAAATTTATTGGCTAGTTAGTAGTTTTAATTGTGTTTTTGTTAATAACTAGGTAAAATTTATCATGAAAATATAGCCACTGATGAATCTTATTTTTTATATATTTAAATCTTTGGATAATACATCTCCACTCATTTCTAAATATTTTCTTTAACCTACCATTTTTTTTACTTAACCAAGGACAGGTCTTTGCTCCTAGGATTCCCCATAAAAAACCAAGTTTCCTTTCCTTTTTAATTTGTTACTCTAGACTTTGTTATATTTAAATTCACTCTTAGATCAAGAATTGTTTATTCAGTTCCTTGGAAAAACATTTTCACTATTGAAATTATAAAAAAATATAACACAGTGAATGATCATGTAAGAACAATGTATTTTTAACAGTGAATGCTTTTTATGTAAAAGTATTATCAAAATTATGTGCAATAGTCATCTTCTTTTACAATCATTGATATGAAAAATCTGAATGTCATGCCTATGCCAATCCTCTTCCATATATTTCATATCTATAAATAATTAACAATCAGCTTTGTTCTGTTCATGTTTAAAAAAACCAGACAAACTTTTTGCATTGCATTTGCTTTATATAATCCATAGAAAATTTTATACTTTCACATATTCCATTATTTGACATGATTTAATAGAAGAGTTTTGAAAATATTATGATGCATTCACTATTAACTACACCAATTGAGTATGAAAATTTCAAAATAATTCCATATTACACCCATGGTTTACCAGGTATATTACACTCAACTATATACAAGCATTAAGAAGCAACCAAAAAGTATATATATCTTTTATTCTATACATCTTTTATATACAACTTTCATTTTTACAATGATCTACAATAATTGATTATAATATATGTCCTTCCTGCTAGGAATAATGCTTTACCTTAAATTAAAGACATATTTCTTAACTTAGAAAATCTTTCTTAAAATTTGTATAGGAATAATTTACAGCCTTTTGCCTTAATATTCAAGTGGTGCCAGTACCTCGCTTCCAAGGTAAAAAAAAAATCTTCTTTAAATAATTTACAAAACCTTATTACATACTGCATTAAAAATTCTAAACTTTATTGCATATTGCATTCAAAATTCTAATCCGTTTGGTTGTTGACATGGTGAACAATTTTTTTTTTTTTTCATTCCAACATTAAACTTCTTTTTATATAGGTAGAGCTATTCAAGGTTTAGCTAAAGTAAGGGATCTCCCAACATTTGCAACAACAATTATTGAAGGAAATCACTATGAAATCAACGGATTCTATACTTATGAAAACATAGCAATAAATACAGTTGATACCCATGATGTTGTAATTGATCTCATTTAACACAAAAATTGCAGCCATTGAAACTATTCAGCCTTATGTTTTTAGATACTACTTTAATTTTATTGACTATGCACATATTATGACCAAGTCAAAATGATCCAGAGTTCTTACAGGTTTGCTATCTACTTCATTCATTTAACCTTTTATAAAACATTTATATTATTCAATTCAATTTGACAAGATCACTTAAAAATATTCATTTCTATTTTTTAAGATGTCCTTGGAAGACTTAAAGCATTGTAGCCACTTGAACAAGTTATGGTTCGTGGACAGATGCTCGAAAATAAAAGAGAATTCATGCTTGAGACGAGTAAGTTCAAAAATTAAATGCAATTACTTTACTTTCATCAAACTTATTGATAAAATTTGTTTTGTATTTTCTTTCCAAGTGGTAAGGAGATTCGGATAACTCTTTTGGGTGATAGTGCCCAAGACTTTGATGAACTCGCTCTTCACAACCTACTATCTCCAGTCATCATTGCGTTTGCTGGATTTCGTGTCACGGAATTTAAGTATAATTTCAACTTCCATTTAATTTTTTTCCTTAAAAAACAATCTTTCAGATTTTTATTCTCAGTCTAATCCAACTACTTCCCCTTTTGTTTTATTAAAAAAAAAACTCTTTTCTACACAAGGAAAACCAAATCTTAACGGTACAGCTGCCTCTCTTTGGTACTTCAATCCAGACATACCAGAATGCTTAGCATATAAAAATTTGTAAGTTATCCCAACATCAGCCATCTCTCTTATGCTTTACCATTATCAAAAAAATTTATAACTACTTATGTTTTCACCATCCTTTTGCATCAATTCTGCATTCAGCTTTGCACAACTACCTGTCGAAATCCAACAGCTTCCCTCATCCTCAAATGTTATTTTGTTGATGGAGGAACAAATCAAAGAAAATAGGAGAACAATACATAAGATTCTTTGCATGAATCCTTATGAGCACAAGGTTATTTTTTTTCACCCCTTTATTATTAACTTTGATAACATGCATTAACTTCTTCATATAATTAGTTTTTCAATTTCATTTAACCACACCCCTCTAACATATATTTCATTTGTGTTACCAGCACTTGAGATTCACCTGTTAAGCTTTGATTGTTAACTTTGATTTTCTCAATCAAGCTATCCAAAATGCAACAAAAAACTTAATAGCGGCGAAAACAATTACACATGCATGGATCATGATACTATTAACTCTTTTCCAGTTCCATGGTAACTTATCTAATTTCTCAACTAAGACAATATTAAGTTGTTAAATAAAAAAATGCAAACAATACATGCTCCTTGGATACAAAATCATACACTCTTTATTAATGAACATGTCATCAATTTTATATCATAGATTCCGCTTAGAATGCATTGTTACTAATGGAGAAGATGTCACTAATTTCCTTTTATTTGGAAAAACAGCTGAGAATTTTTTTGGATCATTAGCCCACCATTATGTCTATAATAAAAAAAAAAATTATTGATCCATCAGTTATTCTGCCTGTTATGACAACTAAGTTAAACAAGAGCATGATTTTTCAACTTCGTTTGGGTGCTTTCAGATCCACCACTACCAACAAATATGAGATTATCATAACTAATATGTTTGATGACACCACAAATAACAGCATCCATCCTCTAGAAACACCACCTACAGAAGCTAAATTATCTACTACATCCAAGACATCCACTCTATTAACCTCTACGAAACAGGTTCTTATAGATTTATGTACTCTACAAAATATTATCACACAACTCAAGATTGCTCCTAATTCCTTGAAGACACCATCCTAGAATATATCACCAAACAACGAAACAAGCTTGAACTGTGGAGCACGACATGCACTTGATTTTGAAACTATAGCACAACAACTTAGGCAAGTTTACCTTTCCCCACACATTTTCTTTATAAAAGAAAAAATATGTCCTTGACACATGCTAAATTACATGGTTTTTAACCTATAGTTCTTCTGCCATACATCTCCTTAAATCGATTAAAATAGTCATGAAAATGAGCGTGCCAGCGCAATTAAAGCTCAAGGAAGTCTGGAGAGCATAACTACATTTGATCACTCACTTTCACCTCTAAAAAAAACAACGAACAACATCCTCATCACCCTCAAAGGTTTGATTTTTAACGTCACATTCTTTCATTGCTTCTTATTATTATTTGTAATACTATGCCTGCAACTTTTACTCTTTTTTAAATTACAAATCATTGTCACATATGATTATTTCCTTGGTGGATGCCATGAGACTTGAAATCAATAGAACTTTAAATAAAGTTTTATAATGGCTATATAAATTGTACATAAGGTAATGTTAAAAAAAATTAAACACACATGATTTTTATTTTCTTGCCTCATCCACACATTTAACTTCATACAATTCACAAATATTGATAGAATTTTCAACATTCAATTCCATCTGCAACACAGAATAAAAAACCAAAAACATTTTTTTAGAGACTATTTAACATGTCAAAAAAAAGACATTAACTAAAGCATCAAATTATAGCAAACCCTTTTTCTTTTATTATACAAATTATTATTCCATGTTATTTTATATATTCCATGTTATTTTATATTACACATGCTTGCAGCACACAAGTTTCACACATCCTTTATTCTTCTTCTTTTATGTTATTTCTTTCATTGTCTTTCCATCATAGGAGAACTAGCAATTTCTGTACTAATAACTTGGATTTCTGCAACAAGAAGATGATTGTTATCTCTGTAATTTTGATATAATGTGCAAACAACATTGTGCTTTAAGTGCCCAACAATCTGGCAACCTATTTACACTTTTACTTTTGTTTATAACTTTATCTATATTATCAGACCTTTAATACTAGACTTGCCTGCAATTCTCTTTTGTTATTACCTAGCAATCTCATCTTTTCCATGGATGTTATTTTCATCCTAGCAAAAAATATTGCACCTCCATACTTTGTCGCCTTCCACATACCCTAGACTTGGTCCCCTGCCAAGTCCAAGTACACTACTAGACTTGGCTTAGAATGATTTTCTAATAATATAATTATTTTATCAAATTACACTTAATTTTACATTTACTTTCATTTGCAAATTACATACAAATTATAAAAAAGTTTGATCCCTCCCTCTAATTTTTTTTTTTTTTTTGTATTTTGAATTTTGAAGACTTTTATTGAATTTAAATGTGTCTCACAACTCTAAAGAATTGGAGGAGGGGTCTTTTTCATTTTTGTATCTAGGTTCAAGAGATGAGAGAATTAAGAATACCTACTAATCAAATCCATAATGATGTACCAGAAAATACAATATTTTTGTTGCTTGACCAACCATCAGGGGAAAAAAAACAATATGTGTCAAATTGATTCGTAGACTTGGGCATATGTCAAGTCCAGTTATCCCATACACTTGGATGATGTCGTCGACTTGGCCACCAGCCAAGTCTAGGTGTCCCTTAGACTTGCCCGACTCCAAAGATCAAGTGCCTTGGACTAGGCTACATGTCAAGTGCAATTACCTTGAACTTGGTCGTTACCATGTCCAAGAGTAATGGTTCTGGCATGTATATTGCATTGCTGCTACCTTGGACTTGTCCCACTCAAAAAAACATAGGTGTAATTTAAAAGTTAAAATCAATTATTATTAATATTATTTTTATAATAATTAAAATTATTAATATAATCATTAGTAAATTTGAAAGATATATTATTGATTATTTCGTTTAAAGGGTAAAATTAAAAATAAGTATTATTATTATTATTATTATTATTATTATTAAATTAAAAAAACTATTATTACTTTTTTTTTGGATTGGAGGAAACCAAAAACTATAAATATTTAAAAAAAAGATTAAAAAATATAAGAATTTAAGCAAACAAGTTAAATATTATTATTAAATTTTTTAAAATAACATTATTACTACAAAAACTATAAAAATGGGCAAGATAGGTTTAATATTATTATTAATATGAAAAATATTATTATTTGTATTATAATGTTATTATTTTTTTATAGTTAATATTGTTTCTATAATAATTAATCAATTTGAATGGGTCCCGCCACAGAACCCATCAACCTTGGATCTAGAAGCAGGACAAATTAGACATGGATCTTAACGCAGGACCTATTAGACCTGGGTGCTGCTTTGAAACCCAAGAGAATTGGGTTCTGCTGCAGTACCCATTAGCCTTAGGTCCACACAAGGACCTAAGATAATTAGGTCATGGCACCTGACCCATTAACCTTGGGTCCCCACGCGAACCCAGCGAATTGGGTCCCCCTTTAAGAACCAATTTTCTTGGGTCAGCCTAGGACCCAATTTGCTTGGGTTTGGAGGCAAGACCCAAGGAACGTGAATTGGGTCCTGCGTTAATAAACCTGCCAAGTCCATGCAACTCCTCGCTTTA
>Ga0325402_1004993_pt1 | contig 12344 bp, 6 predicted proteins | sample PopdelMetagenome_22_FD_207212 | JGI IMG/M metagenome (GOLD analysis project Ga0325402, IMG submission 207212) | Populus deltoides microbial communities from Bellville, Georgia, United States - Xylem-PdKOR-R3 | ecosystem: Host-associated > Plants > Phyllosphere > Stem > Wood/Secondary xylem...
ACTAAAAAAATTAAGAAATAAGTATAAATTAAGATAAAACAAATCATAGATGAACGATATTAATTGAACCATAAATTTAAAAATTATTTAAAACAATACACTTTTAAAAAAGTATCAATTAAAAAAATAATAGTCTGGATATTATAGTTTAACTTGTCAAACATGTAATCCTAACAATGAACTCAACCAAGTTATATATATATATAACAAAAGAAGCATGTGGGTGGGCCTTCAAGCTCAGGCCTGCTTGTTTATGATTTTTTTTTTTAATTTTTTAAAAGGATAGACGACCTATCATGTTTTTATTTTTTAAATTTTTTAAAAGAAGCATGTGATGATAGATAATGTGTCATCTATGAGCCCAATCTTAGCCACCATTGTGGTATCTAGAAAATTAAGGTATCACTTCTTTAGACAAAAAAATTCTTATTTTTAAGCTATTTTAACAAAAAAACAAAAATAATAATACCTCAGTAACACTTTTGGAATAATCATAAACCAATTGATCAACTCAAAATATCTAAAAAAATAATTCAAAAATTCTTAATTAAATTGGATTAGATTTATCTTTCTCGGTTTAAATTTGTTTTTTCAAGCAATATTAAGCCTTTAAACAACTCATTTTCTTTTATGTTAGCAAGGTAGCTATAAAGAAACTTCATTCACGCTCTTTTTTTTTTTTTAATTGTCTCAAGTGAAATCATATTTTCCTACAATGGAGGAGTTATTTCATCATTTTCCCGCAAGATTGGTGGAATTTTCAACAAAATCATGGTGTGTTGGAAGGCAGGCCTAGTGTAGAATAAATTAGTTTTTTCAACAAAAAGAACGGATCCACAAAAAATAAAATATAAATATATAAACAAAGCGAGCCTTAATTGTTGTATTTATAGATAAGGTAAGTACGGGAGTGATTAGCACATAAGCGGTTGCATGAGAAGTCCTCCCTAATCTAATATCTTACACCTTTTGAGGTTTTTGGATTATGGGCTGCAAAGGAATTTTATCTTATTCATAAAAAAAATTAAATTTAAAAAAATTATAAAGTAATTGATCAAATTCTAGATTTGTTTTCTAGATGTTACTAGTTATAGTCTTATAAATCTCAGGGCCACTGGAGACTTACATGATCGTTAATTTCAGGGCCCGTAGGATTAGTCGAGATGCACGCAAACTGGTCCGAATACTCACGTTAATTAAAAGAAAATCCAAAAAAATCACCAGAATTTATTTTATTATTCAAAAACCATTTATTCGCTTAAAATCTAATTAAGACCCATGCAGCTCGCTTACACATAACACAACTTTTTCTAAACCACACATGACACTAATATATATTTTTTAAAAAACTAGCAGACACGTCTAAAACAAGATTAAACCTTGTATTTATAAAATCTCTAATTAATAAATTAATAACAAATCCTAGATTATTAAAAAAAAATCAATTTTAAAAAAGACAAATAACAAGTCCCATCATGTCAAGTAGGAAATCAACTCCAAATTCAAGATCAAATCGTTAGGCCATGAGGATTGAAGATTAATACCAACTTGTTTTTATTCCAGCACCCTCCTTTAAACCAAGCCTTAAAAAAAAATATCATGGACATGAGCATGATCATGAACCAGTTTCATAAATTTCAATTGTCTTCGGTTTAATTATCAGTAAATTATAATATTGTGTAGTTCTTATAATTGCGGTTTGAAATTTTTTTTTATAAATTATAGTGTTTTTATTAAAAAAAAACATTTGGTTAGATCTAGTAACTTTCTTTGCTTGCTATTGATGATCAAGGAAATACTCGATTTTCTTCTCCTTACGGCATGATTTTAATTGAAAATTCTCAATTTTAATTTATTTTTCTTCTTTCTGATCTCCCCAAGAAATACTCTCTTAAAATTATTTTTCCAAATAAATTCTCGACAAACTAAAACATCTATGCATTAAGGTTTAGAACACGTACACATATATGATAGTTACACACAATGTTCCATTTCATTGCGTACGGAACTCATGCACAGACATACTCTCTGAGCCGGCCCGACACCTTGGCCTAGTCAAAGCTGTCACGTCCCTTCCAAACTTGATCCTCTTAGCATCTCCCCACTGAAATCCTGAAGGCTTTAGCAAGAACCTCTGCCGACAAGCTTCCAATAGCTGAGCTCGTCTGCTGTATTTAGTAGTTGTTTTTTAAAATATTTTTTATTTAAAAATATATTAAAATAATATAAAAATATTAAAAAAATATTAATTTAAAATTAATAAAAAATTAATTTTTTAAAAAATATTTTTAAAGCGTAAAAATACACATGATAGTACAAAAGAAAACGCATGGCTTTTTCATTGGTCCTGAACGCAACCCACTCGAATATTTCCTGCTCGGCTCGTTTCACCACCACAAAATATTGTGGTGAAGTCAAGTCTTGCCCCTCCGTCATCGTTTCGCCAATCAGACACAGTTCGGCAGCTGTGATCCACCACTAGGCCTCTTGCGTGGTGGCCCATTGTTCCATAGATTTTGTTTTGAGCATTCATATGGTAAAACGGGGCATCATCATGGCTTTCTATAAGCATGCATGATATTATCAAGCCCAATAATTTCATACAATAATTCAAGAAAAAACAAGAAGAAAGAAACAATATTAATTCAACACCCACGTACGAATGTGGAACATTCCCCATGTATATTGATAATGATGACTCAAATCCATTATATATTGTCTTACATTTGGACTCACAACTCCATGGAGAGTTTTATCTTGAAAAAGGTCTTTTGAGGAGATAAGCGATACCTAATGTTCATAGGTTGCCTAAGTCCACGACACTTGACCAATCTAGGATTATAGAATTGTTATAACATGGGAAATTTAATCATTGTTAGATATTATGGTAGTTTATATTTTTTTTTATCTAATATTGTAGGAGAAAAAAACTAATTGGCTAATCAAATAGCTTCTAATTTTTTTACAGGATTTTATATATAATTGTGTTTTCAATTTTAGTTTTGTAGAAGCTAAATTAATATATTTTTTTATTTATTTTGCATGTAAAAATCTACGCTATAATATATAATTGCGTTTCAAATCTTGATTTTATAAAAACTAAAATGACATGTTTTTTTTTTAATGCATGTAGATCTACATTTCATTTATTTTATATGCAAAAATCCATCTTATAATAATTTTAGCTAAACAAATTTTTTAAGCTTATTTTTAAAAAAAAATAACTAAAAATATTTTTTTAAAACCTACTTTCTCAAATCGTAATTGTAAAAGCTATCGCATTGCCGAATACTTTAACAATTTTGGTATTATGGTAACTTTTTTTTGTTGGGGTTTACAAAAATAAATTTAAGAAAAGTTAAAAATTATATCTTATTTTTTAATCAAGCTTTCAGAATAGTTTTTAGTGGGACTCAATCAACTTTCAAAAATAAAATTGGTTTAATATTTATAATAAAGAATATTACTGAGCTACAAGCTCATACAATTTATTTTGACATTTAAGTTTTATAATATTCCACTATCGTGTCATATCTATAATTTTCAAACTATTCTAACACATGCTAGTAATTATTAATTAAAACAAACGATTAAAAGTCTGCTTCAAACTTTTCTTTTTCCATAATTCTTTTCTAAAAAATTGTGAAATAATTCTATCTTAATTATCAAATAAAGTAAATTACAGATTGCAGCCAACAACTTTCAGGCTGAGATGTTCCTCACCAGGTAAAAAAATGGCCATGTCTTCAGTCGCAAGTCTGCGTACATTGTTTGTAACCTTTCAATTTCCTGCCACAAATCTATGGAACTTTATATATATCTGTGTTTATGCTAATAATTTTCATCAATTCTACTTATATGTAATATCAAAATCATGTTAATTCGTACCATTAATTACCAATTCAATGGTTTAAAATCATAATAATGTCATAATTAAAAATTAATCTTAAATCAATGTATTTTTTCCTGGAAAACAAATAAAAAAAAATTATAAATTTTTTTCATGTAATTGAAGAAACTGAAAATTTTGATGATTAACACTGAAAAAATTTACACATTAGCTCTCTTTGTTTATCTAATTACACAACTGAATGGCCAACATTTCCTACTGATTTTCACAGTCATAAACTGTTTGGTTACTAAGAAAAACATCCCAAGAAAACAATTCCATCCAATTTCTGATCAGTATCCAAACAGGCCCTAATTACAAAGAAAAGAAAAGAAAAGAAAATATGCTCTGTTTGGCTATTCACAAGAACATTCAAAAGAAAAATCGATCATTCCCTCAACATCCAAACAGATCCTTAAAAAAAAAAAACAGTTGAGAACTAAAGTCGATGGTTATACATTGCAAATGCACCATGAGTAACACCATCACCACGAGTGCCGCCGCTGACATTTCTACCACCACGATGACGACGGCCACCGTTAATTCTCCGCCCTCGGTGATTCCTTCTAATGCCACCGTTCCTACCGTTCTGCCTATGGTTCCTTCCTTTCCTCCTCCTCGCTGGAAACCTGCCAGCCAGCGGAGAATTCCGCTCCGCAGACCCAATCGCGTTCGCAGGAGACCACGTCGCAGCCTCAAACGACGTGTCTTCGACTTTGTCCTCGAATCCAGCAACAAGAATCCCGTCCAGTCCATGAACAGCAATGTCAGACCCAAGAAAAAGATCCGGAACTGAAACCCGAACCCGATTGACCAATATGGACCCATCAACGGTACCGTTTAGCTGAGCCAGAGAGTTAGCAATCAAGAGACGGTGGTTCGGCACCAATGAATCAATGTAGGTACCACCAGAGGCGGCGGTTAGGTTTCTCAAGTCTGACGTGGAGAGGCGAGAGGGAGACACGTGGAGGAAGAGGGATTTCGTATAGTGAGGAGCAGTGGAGGCGAGGTCAACAGAGAAGAGAAGGGAGTCAGGCGGACAGAAGAGAGTGAAGGTTGAAGTTGACGTGGCATTACTTGATTGGTTGAGGAGTTGGAGGCGGAGATCGGATGTGGAGATGGCGTTGGGGAAAAGCGTGTAGCCGTATGATCGGAGTGATGAGAGGGCAAAGTCAAGCTCTTGGTCGGTGAGTGTAGCGGTGGTGATTTGGTGGAGGAGAGAGAGGAGGAGGAGATGGAGGAGAATCTTGGCCGTTGATTTGTTGATCATCAAGTTCTGGGGTCCCATTTTCTAGAGAGAGAGAGAGGGAATTCTTTGAGAGAGAATTCTGTTAAGGTAGTTGGGATCTTCAGTTAGTTTTGGCGGGGATGTTGAGTTCTTGAATGACATAGGTGAGAGAGATAGGGCGTGGAGGGGTTTATATTGGGGGTGGGAGTAGATTTCTAGCCGTTAGATTATGGATAGAAGATTTCAGATGTGTGGTCGAGATCCGATGAGAAGAATCATAAGATGGGCCGAGATTGGGCCTTCAGGATCTGAAAGTAAAGAGGCTTGCATCCTTCCAATAGTGTGTGGGAGATTGGGCTTATATTTGATTTGAAAAAGATCATAAAATATTAACAAAAATAAATAAATTATACCGGTCATAATATACCAAAAAAAAATTAAAAAAGTTTTCAAAAAATATATGTTTTGGTTTGGTGTTTTTGTCTTCGAACGAAATTGAACGATAATCACTCATAATTATTGTTTTAAAATTTAATTTCATAAGTTGATATGTGATTTGAAGTCTAAAATTAGTCGAGTTTCAATTAAAAAAAATTGATTTAACTTATTAAAAATTCAGGTTAATCAGAGATACAACCAGCTTAAAAAGACAATCAAAACTCTATGATTTTTTTTATGTTTTTTAAAAATAATATTATTTTTATTCTTTTATAATAAAAAATAATGGTTGACGAGTCGATCCACTTATCCTATCCCGTGATTTGAGATTTGCCCCAAATCAAGTTTAAAAATTATTCTCCTAACATGCATGTTATCTTTCCTCTTCAATTCCAATTTTTCAATCTCAATTATTCTTATTAATTATCAATAGCTTCCAATCATGATAAATATTGGTTTGTAATTGAAATTATGATATATAATACTTTTTAAAATAATTTTTTATTTAAAAATACATTAAAATGATTTTGCCAGACCTATCTCATTGACACTTGAAAATATCCGTTAGATCATTCACATAATTTATTTGTGGTAAATCATCATATAACCATTTAAAACACTAAATATCTACAAACTGGCTACATGAAATTATTATCATCCTGATGTTAATGTTGTTGATCATTTCTAGACCTCTATCTATCATGCAATCAACTTAGATAAAGTAGATAAAAAATAATTTCCAAAAACACCACCTTTAATTAATCTTGAAAGCACCACTACTAATCGTTAATGACTTGTTCAAAACCAAACCTCTACTACCCTTTTTTGGACTCTGCACCTACTTCTCCTCCTCTTCCCCCTCCTCCTTTCTCGTCTCAAATCTGGATAAATATAACTTATTCTTACCCTTACATTCAACAATTTCCTCCTCTCTTCCATAATTATGTTTTTGGTTTGTTGTTAACTTTGATCTATGATCTGTTAATTTTACTGAGCATATCTGTTTTGGAGAGAGGTTGGTCTCAGATTACTGTTGGACCCTTCTCTACTATACTGATATGCTCAAAAACCTCTGTTTACAGCCTAAGAAGCTTTTTGCTTCTCCATTGTCAGGGCCTTCTAATATGTCCCCGAGACTTTCCATAAATATTGAAGGCACAACATGTGATCCTGCATGACTGTCATAGCCTACTTAGATATCTTGCCTTGACAAATGCATGGAGGATGCTCATGGGTGATGGTTGTCCTCATGAACTATATTCTTGACATTGGGTGCATTCTACTATGACTGCTAAATCTTTAATATTTGTATTCAGTTGAATGAATTTCTATCATATATTGGAATTATAAGAAAATAGATTAGGTTTAGATAACATCCAAATTTAAATCAATGGCTACTGTGATTATTTTTATATTATCATGATGAACACAAATAATACTATTAATTATACCCATGTTAACAACCCTGAAGGGTAACTCAACTGGTCAGATTTTGAGTTTGCTCCTCAATGATCATGAGTTCAAGTCCTCTCGGGATCACTGGAGGCTTGCATGGTTATTAATTTTAGAGCCCGTGAAATTAATTAAGCTACGTGCAAACTGAATCTGACACTTATGTTAATCTAAAAAAAAATTATACCCATGTTATCTATACATTATTATAATGTCATAGATAATAGCTGATGGGTCAGCAATAGAAGCTCTAGTTAAGAGACTCTGAATACATTTAATGGCTGTGAGTTTCAGTAGTTTTATGTCATTCTCTTAATAGCTGCTGCAATTTATTTATAAATATCTCGACTTCAATAAAACAAAATAATATTAATTAACTAAGTCAATTGGTTTAATCAAAATTGCCGATTCGAGCACATATATATGTTGATCAAAGATTAATTTAATTAAGTCTATTGTAGAGACAAAGATTAAAATCCTTGAAATGAGGAGAGCAAATAATATTTAATGCGAAGTAGTTGAAATGTCTTTAATAATTCATGTTCCATGATGATTAAACTATAACGAAGGTAAGAATTGGCCTTAAATTACTTAAACTAGTTGTAATTTGGTATTAATTAATCTTAAATTACTTTGAAAATTCACTTGAACAAAATTTAGTATCATATTGCTCTTCCAATTATTGATAATTAGGCTATACGTGTACATGGGAAAATCGAGCCACAAATGTATAATTTGTGGCTGGCAGGATGAACATATTGCCTTCTATTTCTATATTTCTCAACATGAGAGAAATCAAGCATAATAATAATCAATCACATTTTTTCAATACTTTGATCCCCTTCCAACGAGACTCCATGTAATAGGAATCATTATTTTGGGCATAAACACCACATTTGAAGGCATGAGATGTGCCCCCACGGCCATCTGCCTCTAATTTAAGGGTGCCATTGATGTAAACCTTCACCTTTGCCGAGTCAACATCATGAATAACATTTAGACGAAACCATTGGTCATAGATGTTTGGAACCAAGACTGGACCTTTATAGTACATGAGCGAGCCATTGTAAACCCTAACCATTAGGGTTGTAGCATGAGGAGCACTAGCTCCAAAAACTTGCATAATGCACACGCCTGATGTTCCATAGGGCACGAAGCCGTATCCTTCAAATTGCCAAACCCCGGATGAATAGTTATATCCCTACAAGAAGAACAATGATTAAGCAATCTTGGTTAGTTAAGTTTAGTTTAGGTTTTTTTTAATAACTAGTGAAATGTATTAAAACGCCAAAAGATGGCGGGAAGGAGGAGTTACAAATCTGCAAAAACACACACATGTAGCAGAAGAACCAAACGAAGAAGAAGAGGCCAAAAACCACAAGAACAGAGCAACAGCCTAGTATGCAGGTTTGCCTCCACACAAAACAGAGCTGCCAAGCTAAACTAGTTTAGTTCAACTACTATGTTGTCGGAATGCAAGAAATTAAAACAAGGGTCTTATGCAGGTTAAAAACTTAAAGTTCTGTTCAATATGTAGCTTCTAGCTATTAGTTAAATAATCTAACAAAAAAATAACACCCAAACCCTTTAGAAAGAGGTTAAAACCAACATAACAAAGAATAATCCAAATCTAAGTAAAATAATAATTAAATACAAAATTAACTTAGAAAAAAATTAAAATAAAAAACAATATGTTATGAACTTAATTTGAGAGGATCTTGGAACTCGACTAGTTATAGCTATTTAGTCTATCTATAGAACTAGACGTATAAAATCATTTAACAAAATTTGAACTATATACAACAATCAAATCTAAAATTATAATTATTTTTATCTGCCACACTTGAATTGTTTAGGCTTCATCATGAGCTTATGGGCCTTGTCTAATCTAGTCCATCTTCCACTATATATATATATATGTGGATCAAGCTATATATACACTTATTTGATATATGTAACCTGAAGATCAAATTGAAATGTTAAATGGGATTATAACTCAAAACCTATCTTTTACCCATGCATGTTTCTCTTTTGATGAGTTATTACGTTCGAATCTCTCCCTTGTAGTAAGAAAAACATGATCAAATAAGCCTTCCAAATAAAAAAAAAATGTATTTTTATTAATCTCAATCGCCTAGGCGACTTGGGTGTACTGGGTTTATTTTCCGAGAAAGGAATTAAAGAAATGACTATCTCCATTAATTATTTTACCCGATTTAAAATTATATTTGTGTGTAGTGTGTAGATAGTGTTTAATATTTCCTACAGCTAGCCTTACCTGTATAGCTATCTCAGTACGAGGTTTTGTTTGACTAGTGAGAGTATGAGGCTTGTCCGTGGAGTAAACCCAGCATGTATGAACTCCATTGACAAAGCTATAACGCTGATCTTCAGGAACATCGTAAGGCTTCTGAATATGGTAGTATGATAGATTTAGTGGGAGAGAAATGAAGCCATTTGTAGGGTCAACAGGTCCCCATGCCACGGCTCTGTTTAAAATGGGATGAATTACAAAACCTAAGAAGAAGAAGAAGAACGCTGAAGCATCGAAGGAAAAATAAGCCATTCTTCCTTGAAAGTTGAAACCTAAATAGCTAGGCTGGTTATAGGACAGTGGGGGCTTGTAAATTGTGAGAGGACTAATTAATATATAGAGGGCTGGGATATTAAGGGGAACGGTAGGGCCCAAAAAGTACCACTTGTAGGGCATTATTTGAGACAATTGTTTTCTTTTTGTATATTTAATATTATTTTATTTTTTATATATTTTTTGAGACAAATTGTTTCCATACAAAAGATTGTTTTTATGTTTTCAAGTCCATTTAAATTGAAATTCTAATGGTTTACACACACACAACTTTTAATGTCTGTTTTGAAGTGTGATTATGGTTATTTTTTAAAGTATTTTTTATTTTAAAATTTATTAAAATATTTTTTTTTATTTTTTAAATTATTTTTAAGATCAGCACATCAAAATGATCCAAAATATTCAAAAAAATTTATTGTTGGCTTATACACACAACTTCATATCATCTTGTCATATCTAATATCGTTGGCTTTAGCTAACATTTGCGTTCACTTGAAAGCACTCTAAGCAATTTCTATAATCTCCAAATAAAATATAACTTTGCAGGAAATTAAAAAGTCTCCTTCAACCCAATGATAATATTTAAAAAATTAATAGTTCATTCCAAAAATTCAATTATTAGGTTAAATCATAAAATATAATTTATATTTATTTATTCTCTAAAATTCATACTAATCCAAATCCCAAATATAGAAATTAAATTAGTGATGCAGACAAATTAAAACATAAAAGACAGTAAACAATCACAAAAAGAAAGAGATAAAATTGATAGCAAGAAAATTGCAAAACATAAATTAATTTGCAGTTTTATTCTCTAAAATAAAAACTAATAAAGTATATCTACAATTCTTTTGAAAAGGCTAGAATATCAATATCTATTATCTAATAATATATATTAAAATCCTAAAATATAAAGGAAAATAAAATTAGTCTGTCAATCTAGACTTAAATTAAAGGCCTCTTCCAATAGTTTAAATAGTTTTATCACCAACCCCATCCATCAAGCAAGGAAAAAACATATGCAAATAATTAAAATAAAGCCACTATCTATAATTAAATAGAAAAATTAAATACTAAAAATAGAGAGAGCAATATCTTTTAGGTCTTATTTGAACACTCTCTCGACCGTCGCTGGTTACATGGATTCTCTTAGAAATATCTAAAGTTAAATAAAAAGTGATGCGGGAGGAAGTGCACCAAGGACAATAGCAAGCATAGAAAAGTAAAAAAAGATTGAAATATGGTTAAAACACAAAAAAAAACCTTTAAAATTTTATTTTATTTTTGAAATATTAATCATATAAAGTCTGCTTTTCTAGTAGTCTTACATTATATGTAACAACCCGGCTCAACATATTATATATTATCCGTTCTGGATCTTATCGTCCTCATAGTTTTGTTTTTAGTAATGCAGATTTACTTTTAAACCTGACATCCCAAAATACGTATAATATATTAGCAATCAGCACTACTAATAAGATTTTGGTTTCAGATGCTCCCTTCCAATATGAGATATCATGTTACATGTCTTTATATAAGCTTGAAAGTGACCTTACCGAGATAGAAAAAATCAACATCATAAAATTTTAAAAAATAACAAAATATATATTCAGAAGCTAACTGATGGGTTAACAAAGTAGTCACCCCTGTAAAAATAGTTATCAAGAAATCTTCTATAAATATTTTGAACTCGATCAAATGGAGAGCTAAAAACTTATGATCTTTTTTTTTTTTAACTATTATACTAGTTTTAGCACATCTTAGCGATGCCAAGTGGGGTTCTTGACAGACAAATTTGGAGTCAAACTGGTCCCTGGAGCTTGCATCATGTTCTTGCATGACTTCAGTACTTGTCCATCGAATTTCGTTTTCTTACTAAAATAACATGGCATTATCTGCCACAAAAGAAACAATTTATAAAAGCAAGTTTGGTAGAGATTCTTCTAAATTTCGGTCCATGCATATATATAATGCTTATAGAACATCACGTCCGGCCAGCCTTTGCTAACTCATTCTTTGTTTTGCTTATCTACATCACATCTTTTAGAAGTTTTATTTACGTAACATCTTTTGGAAGTTTATGGAGAGATCATGGAATCATCATCTATTTAGTGTATATTTTCAGGACATATATATATTTTTAAAAATATTATTGTATTTTTTTCTGTTTAAAAATACTTATTTAAATATAAAAGAGTCTTTAAATCTATCAAATGAGACATTTTGCATGTATCAGTTGTCAATCACCTTGACTTATTAGCTACCAATTATCTTGGTTAGAAAAAATAAATCATATTACTAAAGTGAAAAGATTAATTGATTATCCAACATTATTATTATTATTGTTGTTTGTGGAAACCTAATAACAAAGCCATTAATTGTTCTTTCAAAGTAGATTTATTGATATCCCTAATCACCATTAACCTGATGAAGGATGATTAAAGCTCATTAAATTTATGTCTAAAACTGACATTTAAGGAAACAAAAATCAGAATTTATAAAGAGATATGAGAAATAAAAACAAAATCCAAAATCCCAATTGAAAATCATTAATTAAACAAGAAAATAACAAATCTAACAAAAATAATATCTTCTAGAACTAATTTTAAGGTCTTTCCAACCTTTATGTGATGCTAGCCGCTTAACCCAATCTTCACAAAATAAAATCGGTGGAATCTCCTAACAAAATTTAAATGGATATATTCAATGGTTAAATAAAAAAATTATAATTATTTTTGTTAGATAAATAA
>Ga0325402_1004994_pt1 | contig 12341 bp, 8 predicted proteins | sample PopdelMetagenome_22_FD_207212 | JGI IMG/M metagenome (GOLD analysis project Ga0325402, IMG submission 207212) | Populus deltoides microbial communities from Bellville, Georgia, United States - Xylem-PdKOR-R3 | ecosystem: Host-associated > Plants > Phyllosphere > Stem > Wood/Secondary xylem...
TAGTTATCAAACTTTCATAACACGAATCCCGGGTTTGACAGGTAACCTGGTTTGACGGGTTAGCTCAGTTAATTCTGGGTTAACCCGTCAATTTTTTTCCTATTTAATTATCAAACTTTCACGACACGAATTCAAGGTTTGACGAGTTAACCTGGTTTCAAGGGTTAACCCAGTTAATTCAGATTTTTTTATTTTTTTTCATTAATTTTTTTTCTAATTAATTTATTTAATTATCACATTTTTATGACACGACATTGCAGCCAGACCCGCATTCAAGACTATTGGGTTTGGTATTGCAGCTAAACCTACTGGGTCATGCAAGTTTAATGTTATTATTAATATTATAAATATTATTTTTGGGTTAGACGTTACAGCCAAACCCAAGATTTTTTGATATAGTTTTGCAAAAAAAACTTAATATTTTTAGATTTTAGTTTTTTTTAGTATTTTTTATATAAAAAAATTAATCAGCAATATCACATGAGTTATGTAACTAGTAACTATTTAAGCGAGAGGTTTGAGATTCGAAATAGTGGCAAAACATTGTTGGAATGAAGAAAATTAGTGTTGACACTTGATAGCCATGCTTCAAGAGTGAGTTGTCACATTCAGCGCATTTTTGCACGCTCCACTAATGTTTGATTAGCGTGTGGATGGATCCAAAGAGTGCGCTCAAATGTCCTACTTCAAGATGTGGTGGTGGTGGAGGCCACCTCCCGCCGGTATGGGAGATATATATAACACCAGAAATATATGGTGGTGGTTTTTCTCTCTACCAATTCATTTTGTAACTTTCAAATCTGATCACAATGAGGTTGTTAGGTTATAAGGATTATATAGTTGTGTGTTGCTCTTCGAGAGAAGAAGAATGGCAATGGTATTGCATGGTTTAAAGGTCGGAGGAGAGAGAAGTTGAAGAGATAAGCTCTTAGGGTTGTTTCCTTTCTCTCTTTTTAATTGACGATGATGTTATCACCCTAGGTGTTTATAATTTCATCCAATGATGAAAAATCAGAAAAATAGAGTACAAGTAAGAGCAATTCAGACTTCACTGTTTTTTGTATTAGAAAGACGAGTGGAATTTAATTTCACCGAGGGATTCTACAGGAAAAAATATAAGTTATTTCTTGTAAAGCATCGAAACCTTAATCTTTAATATTAACTTAATCTTAATTTCGTGCTTTACAATGGGTGACCAAGTAACATAATCTCATATTTCTCCAAAATGATCAAGGCAATGTGATAGGAGTAATGGCGATGTCGATCAAACAAATAAGATCAATTACCCCGTCCCCAGCTGCTTCCCTCTCCAAGAAACCCCATTACTCTCAAGTATGAAGTATGGTTAATAGATCATGCTTATGAAGTATGGTTCCATTTCCAGGAGAAAGAGAACTCAACCACTAGGAGAGCGTAGTGCTGGCTCCGTGTTTAGAAATCCATCTGAATTGGGAGTTGTAGCAGCTGAGTTGATTGAGAAAGCTGGATTGAAAGGTTTCAGAGAAGATGGAGCTATGATTTCTAACATCCACGCCAACTTCTTCATAAATGCTGGTGGTTCAACTTCCCAAGACATGCTTGACCACATTGCTTTGGCTAAGGTGAAGGTAGATCAAAAGTTTGGAGTTCAACTAAGGGAAGAAATAATACCATATTCTGATGGCTTGATTACCAACAGAAGCAAATACCAACCATGTAATCTTTGATGATAAAAGACAACGAAAGTTTTGCAAAAAGAGAGTTAATAAAAGGCTGATATGTTTTGAAGTATTTTTTTCACGTTGGAAAATCCAATTTTTGTCAACCTCTTATAGATTGATTTGATTGTTTCAGCACAAGTCAATAATGAATTACATGTCATGCGTGGTAGTTCCAGAACCTTTGGTTAGTGCTTTAGTGATGAAATGAGTGGCGATTCCAATCGGACAAAAGAGCAGGCAAAGAGAAACCGAATGTCGAGTCTCAACTTCATTTTCTAGTCCATCATTAAATACCTGCCTGGATAATCGGCAGAAGTGTTAGAACTGCAAGAGATAAAAAGTGGATAGAGAGGGGAAATGAGCAGACCTTGCAGCAAAGAGGTCTACAGCTAACAAATGAATCCATGCTGAAGCTAATGTCATCTCATTGGAGAACATCTTCGCTATACCAGGCAGCTGTATACGGAAACCAGATAGAAGTTCTTGTTTACTTTTCCCAGTAAACAGGCATCTGCTTCAAAAATTTAAGTGAAAAAAGAAAAGGGATATTACATTCTTACCTCTGGTAACCAGTATTGACTCGCAAACATTAGACGCATCGTGTCAGGTGTCCAAGAGAGGTATAATAGAAATGCATACAGAAGTCCAAGCACAATATATGGAATGCTACTTTCCATAGACTTTCTAGTCTGCATTTTGCTCAAATTTAAGCAGTTATGTTGATTGTTAGAAAATAAGGCGTGATCAATGAGCTTCCAAGGAAAATCACATGAAAACAGAACTATAGAAGTTAAAGGCCAACATGGGATTTTGTAACACTGGAGAAAGAAATAAAAATCTAGACTTGATTATTATCTTGAAGTGCTAGTTGTAAACACAGAGAGAGAGAGAGAGGGAGGGAGATTCTAACCAAGAGCATCTTGACTGGTAGTGGACAATATTCGTAAGTGTACATAATTAAAAAATGAGGACACCTAACAACTTAAAACCAAAGTCCAAAAGAGTATAAATGTAGCTACAAGCCTACAACTAAGTAAACTATTAAGATTTCTGTTCAAAATCAGCAAAATTCAGGAAATTGAATATTCATACATGAAGAACGGACACTATGTCACTTGAAAGATGAAAAAAAGGAGAGAATACATATGAAGTCCTTAAAAGGTACAGAAAGCATACCACTTCAGCTTTAGGAGCTACAACCATGAGCGTGTAAAATGGGAGAACAGCTGCTGTTCCCAAAGTAAAAACACTGCTCGCAATCTGAGAACTTGTCAACCCTGTAATATAAAGCAATAAAACAATAAGGAATAACATCCTCAAGATACATACTTAAAGTTAGTAGATGAATTTGAAAGGAAGAAGTCCTGGACTCTTATCAGTAACAAATAATAGCATAGAACGAAACCAGCTTGTTCCATACTAGTCTTTACTTGTTTATAATACAGAAAACCTGTTTTGTCCATGTGTCACGCAGAAAAGATCCAAGAGGGGACAACAAAAGTGTTCCTGCCTGACCATAAGTCCCTGTTGGTATCCATGAAAGAGCATGAACCAATAAAGTCCCTGGTTTCCGAGGCTCTGATAGCAGGTAATTCTAGAGGAGATAAAGTAAAGGCATAATAAGTCAGACATCCAGAATTGGGATGCTCTATAAGTTGACTCTGACGAACCAGATCACCCATCGACAGCTAATAAATGGATACTAAATAATTCAAACCAAGTAATCGACCTCAAGCATCTCAAAGCAGCACCTGCTCCAAGCATCTGACCCCCATAGCCAGAGAAATATTTTCATAGAAAACAGCAGGGGGTCTAGCTAAAATTGGGTTACATTCTAGAAATGAGCAGGACCTGCCTATCAGTACAACAATGTATCAAGCAGAATCCAAATAAAAATAAAAAATGGAAGAAAAGAAATGCTTGATACTTCTCATGAAATATTTACATCATAAATGATGAATAAAGCTGACAGTTGGAAAAAAGAAGAATTACATGATGCATTTACTCCTGAGCTTTTTCGATAGACAAGGAAATTTGTTAGTTTTGGATGAACGATAATTCTTGAACCTCCAAGAAAATTCCAGTCTCTGTGTAAGTCAGCTCCCACTCTTGCAACCCGTTGGCCAAAAAGTTCGATGCTGTTACTTCTGAGTGAAGAAAACAACTTTCGATCTTTCCCAACAATGTGATGAGATCTTATAGTCAGCCCTGAGCAATCATTCTGATAAGAGATAAAAAAAACCTTAAGAAAAGCCCTCAAGCTCATGAATATAAACTGAGTGATTCACTTCTGTGGTGCCCTCTAGAGACAAGTCAAACTCAAATTCAGCACATAAAACACTTCAATTGGAAAGACAACAGTTTCATAGAACTGGAACCCATTTAATCTAGTCAAGACATATAGAATACATAATAGATCATACTGTGATATAACATCGTAACAGAACAATAAGCTCGGTGCATGTGAACAATAGAGAGAGGTAACACAATACATTGCTGTGAACTTAGCAACACCAATTCAAGTGAAAGAAATGCTAAGAAAATCAACTGTGTAACGAGGGATGAAATTAGAAAAGAAAATAACCACATATAGGTGAAGTGTGAACATAGAAACTGCAGCAATGCAACATCTTATCTCTGAGACAAATCCTCACTACATTACTGAATCATCATAAGCTTCAGCTAGTGGAACGACCCCAATTGCCCAAACATAACTCAATTTATGTTGACGCTTATTTCGAGTAGACAATAACAGTTAGACAAATATAGGCTGTCACTGATTTACTTCATATATTTACAACACAAAGGTAAACTCTCATAAAGGCAACCCCAAAATATAATCCCTCTAATATCAAATGGGTGGAAAAGGCATCTTTGATTTGCAGAAATTCAACAGATATATAAAAAGTCTATATTAACTTAATTGAAGGTAGCCCAACTTCCCATTTCCAATCAAAGAGAAATTCATCCAAAACCACTTAAATCGGCCAGTTTTTCTTGAAAAGCAGTAACATCAAGAATTCCCAAAACTGCATAAACACAGCTAAAAGATCCCCAAGCAAACACTTGCAATTCAATTCGATTATCGTTATACTACACAAAACACCTGAACTCATCCATTCATTTATTCAAAAGATAACAAAGACACACTCAGAAGAGAAAAACAAATAGTCCATAACATTGAAAAAAGCAAAAAGATCATACCTTGAGTGAGAATTGAGGATAGCGAAAGCAGGAAGAGAAGGCCATGACTGAAGCAAAACAAAAACATGCACCAACAATAATGGTCTCTTCATTCGATTATCACTATCTACTATAATAATGCAAGTTACCAAAAGAAAGGGGTCGGTGAACTCCCACTAGAGAGAAAATGGGGGTGTAACGGGCAAGTGGGCAGCCCAAGAAAGGAAAGAAAGTTAAGGTGTCCAGTGCGCGCACTCAAAGAACACTCAGTATGTTGGACTGATAATGCTTCGAGATTGTGAAAATTTGACAGTTGCGCATGTGCTTCATGGTCGACTATGAATTTTAATACGTTATACATTTATTACACGCATCATTTACAGGCCGTACATGTAGTAAATACATGATTCATAGATTGTGCAAATACTATACGCATACAAGGTTGAGACGGTCCCACTTTGAGTTCCTTTGTTTGTTGCTTTGTGGGCTGTTTCTGAACTGGATAGATAGAGTTTTGTTTTGGGTTCTTCTCTCTATGTTCTTGGGTTAGATAGATGTACGTGATCGCGGATGTATGCTATGAGGTAGAATTAGGGTGTTTGTCGTAACTTTTGTTTTTATATGTTTTTCAAAAATATTAAATTATTTTTTAAATATTTTTTAATGGTTTTGTTGTACCAACATCAAAAATAAAAATAATTCATAAAAAAATTAATTTTAATATATTTTCTAGTGAAAATTATATTAAAAAGTATTTTGTACCATAATCTCAAACACTCAAAATATTAATATTGGTTTGATATTGTGTTAGTTTTTATAATTACAGTTTTAAAAAAACTGGTTTGGAAAAAATATTTGTAGTTGAGGTATTAAAAAAATAAGGTTTTAAAAAATATGTATTTGATTAAAATAGATATTTGCATTTAAAATAAAGGAAAAGCAAGTTTACATGAATGACAGATAAATTATTTTAATTTTTAAAAAACTAAGGTTTGAAACGTAATTATATATAAAACCCAATAAAAAGCAGAAGCTATTTGATTTATCGTTTGGTATTGCGTTTTGAAAAAAACATTAAGTTGATGTTGATTTTAATGTTTTTAGATGTTTTTAACGTATTGATCTTAAAAATTAAAAAAAATCTGAAAAAATTTATCTTAATGTATTTTCAAATAAAAAATACTTTTAAAAAACGCAACGCACTAAACAAATAATTTTTTTATGGCAAGATAAGAAACAAAAACTATTACAATACCAAATGTTTTCTTAATAGTACATGAAAATTCTTAGATAGTTTGAATTGAGTATGGAAAAAAACTATATATTTTATAAGTAAAGATATAAAGTTTATAAAACAGAGCATAACCTATTTATTTAATAATCTTGTCCAGCAAGTGATGTAGCATCATTCTAAGAAAAAAAAAACATTATTATTATTATTATTATTATTATTATTATTATTATTATTATCTCGTTAATCGGTAAGTCCAAAAAATTATTAGTTTAAACGCTTCCAATTAATAGACTGGGCTAAGCTTAAAATAGAGGTGATCATGTAGCCCATACTTTCAACGTAAGAGCGCAAACCAGAATCTAGCCCACAGGCAGAACAATTCAGGCCAGGCCTACACACAGTCAAACCACTGTCAACTTATAGGCCCGAAATATGAGAACAAAGCCGAAGCAGGAAGATAGAATCCGTACATATATTGAAATTCAAGGGTCATAAATTTAGAGACTAGAGGTTGGTTCACTTATTAAAAAGTAATATTTTCTTTCTTTTAATAATAAAAATAATTATTAAAGTCTCTTAAATATTTTAGATTAACCATAATGAAATTTATTTCTCGAGAAAATTATGTAGTAAAATAACAAATTTTAAAAAGATTTATGGAAAATTATTTGGGAATGTTTTTATTAAAGTTATTGAACTTAACCCAATTTAATATTTGATCAGAGTAAATTAACTTATATTAAATTAAAATAATATTATTTTTAAAAAATTGAAATATTTAAATTAAATTTTGATGGAGTAGCAAGTTGATCCATCGTATCAAATTAACCTTGTTTATTTTAAAATCTGGATAAATGGTAGCGTGTAGGGTTTAATATCTATGGTTTTTATAAAATCAAAAATAGAAAAGCCGATGGATCATTTACGAGCCAAGCCCAAGCTGAGAAGAGCGCATCTGTGCGATGCATGGGAACCCAATGGATAATTTTATTGGGCGAGGTGGTTGGAAAAGATAGAGCACGAGTACGTTCGTTACCGTTGAATTACCTGATAACAGAATTTAATCCTTTTCGTGTTCGATTTCCATACTGACCGACTTCCACGTTCCGAACTCCATACTGATTAACTTCATCCCCTCTCTCTATATATAAAACAATATTAGAGAAGAAAGTATCAGTTAAAACAATTGAGAAGGATCGAAATATTAGTTCTTGTTCCTGTTTGTAGTACTATCTTGTTGTTTCTTGATCTCTGTTATTGCAAGCAACAATGGAGAAACATGGGGGATTTGGTAGAGGAGAAGCCCCGTGGAATCAGCCAAGAAACAAAGAATCTGCGGAGGAGTTGGAGAGATCGAGGGTGGCTTTTAATCTTAGGAGGATGAGAACGTCCTACACCCTGGGGGATCTGTTAGAGGAGAGTTCTCGTGGGGTATCAACTCATCTAAGTTTATATCATCATTATGATCCATTCACGATCAAGAAGAAGATGAAACCAAGTGATTTGGGTAATTTATGCAGGCTGCTCGTGCCTTCAGATATGGTGGAGAAACATATCTTGCCTTTCTTGAATACGGATCAAATCAAACAGGTGAATCAAGAAACCAATTTGGGTTTGAAGGTCAGTGTTTGGGATACGAACACACAGAGCATGCATCAGCTGGTCTTCAAGAGATGGAGCACTTCGAGGAGTTATATTTTCAATGATGGCTGGACAAAAGACTTCGTTAGAAGGAGGAATCTCGTTGAAGGTGATGAAATTGGACTCTACTGGGACAATTATCACTCTAGGTTTAATTTCAATGTTCTAAGTAGGGCTGCTGCTGCTGCTGCTAGCTGATAATACTACAGATTAGTGATGGTTTTAGTTATGCTAGATTGTTGTTTAGGCTGTCAATTTGCTTGTTCTATTGACACAATCTTCAGCTATTATTATTCTACTCGTCCTTTTTTCTTTTTCATGTTTGGTTAGATATCATAATTAATCAATAATCTCCTTGCCCTAAAAGCGCTTTTATAAGAATACGCCAAATGGTATAAATCTTGTATTGTAATTTTATTTAATAATTTTAAATTTTAAATTAAATTAGTTTTTTAATGTAATATTGGAGTTTTTTTCATGAGTTTAAAACTTACTATATATAAATCATATATACTTGAATATATAGATCAAGAAACCTAGGCTAGTGGATGTAAGCCTTCAAATTAAAACCCTTCGTTAGATAATTTGATATATACTTTTAAATCCCACTCAAATCCCCATGTTCTAAAAATTTTACAGCGAAATTGTGCAGGTTTTGGGACGTTGGTGTCATATTTTTTTTTTCAATTTTCATTCCAAAGTAATTTAATTTGGCAGCCAAGTCTTGTGGCACCAAGCAAAAATCCATTTTGAAAAACCTGATATATAGTATTAATCCTTAAAACTAAATTGCTAATCTAACCCAAATCACAGAGAATATTAAACATAGTATAACCACAAGCTGTATTGAAGGAAGCTTTATTGCACAAACCATGGCAGCCAAGGAAGGCTCCTCGATAAATTTATTGGGCATTAGATATGTTGTGGAGAGGGATGGATTTTGCATGTACGTATACATCATGCTTTAAATTTTATCCTGTGTTCATCAAGCCAGGAGATAATGCCGTCGAGTACTCGTCTGTCTCACCTTTCTGAGCTACCTGCCTTCTCATGCAATGCCTTGCTTACTGATGGATCAGTTACTACGTCAGCTTCTCCATGCAGGATTAGTAGTGACAGAGAGAAACCCGCAAAATGTTACCATTTCGGATCAAACTACTATAACCATCAGAAAATATTAGAAAGAACTTTGCATAATCAATCAGAACCACAACTCCTGAAAATTTCATGTGATTCTTGGCTTGTAAAGAGTAGTCGAAAAACGTTACACCAAGTTGGAAGTTCTCCAATAATCTTCATGGAGCATTATTAGCATGAGAAATATACTAAATGGCATGAGAAAATGGATATTTTCACCGCGTAACTTGTGTTAGTAGCTGTTGCAGAAAGGTCTCAAGGTCAGAAGACACAGAACAAGTAGCATTTATGTGCCCCGGAGAGAAGACATTGACACTAAATGCATAACAATAATGCATTACATCTGTGTTCTATGCTAGATCATAAGACTAATACGCAAACCAGCTCTTGCCTTTTCAAGTCTCTGAATGCCGTCTTGACTAAATTCTGGTGTGGAACTATTTTCAACTTTGGAAAAACTTGAGCTACACCCAACAGAAATATTTGCTTCACAAACCATGATGGACTCATGTTATCTGTGAACTAGAGAAAAGACTATTCAGCTTAAGTGGAAGTGAGAATCGCCAACGAAATGGAGCTCAAGAGGATACTTCTGCTAGCTCCACCCAAGGACTGTCCAAACAGGTAGCTTGTGGGAATATTACGGAGCTTAGGGTTCTCTGCAACGAAATCAAACAGTGTTCAGAGTTGTAGTTGCCCATATGGAGTCTTAGTTCTTCTTCCCTAAATAAAAGTCATTTACCATTCACAAGCTCCGGCGGAAACATCAGATTATAGTTCAAGAAAGATAAGTAAAACTTTGATGTTGGAGCAATGCTCAGCGACATCATTGACTAAGTAAAACTTTGATGTTGGAGTAATGCTCAGTGACATCATTGACAGGCTTATCAAGGCTTGGAAAATGGCCATGAAGACCATCTGAAAGGCCAAACCCTGGATAATCCATTGCAAAAACTCCATAGCCAGAAGATGCCACCTTTCTTGCAACTCCTGTGGACACCTCCATGGCTAGGTAAATTAAGCTCTATTTTCCACAAATGGCTCACCATTAAACTTTCACTCAATTTGCGTACCTTCAAACAAAAAAGTGCAAGTATCTCCATAACTATGACAACAACAAACCAATGCCTTGGGATGAGAGTTCCCTGGAAGCCAGCTTTTCGAAAAAAATTCCAATCCTCTTGAATTAACTTCATATGACTGCCATCTCAAAAATTAAAAAAAAAAATCCACGTAGTGATTCATCCATTAAATCTGACAAGAACCACTGACCAAGTTAGCATTCCACTTCTGCGTCCCTGAAAAGCTAAAATTAAGCAGAAAACGAGAAGAAAATGAAAAGGAGGAGGAGGCTAAAATAGCTTATATATATCAAGTTCATAACAAATATCACAAACTTGTTTATAGTAACAGCTGAAATTGTTTACTTGGAGAATTAGCAAAGCTACAACATCTCAAATCTCCTTTTTCAGCAATTGTCGAGTCATAAAGAGCCTGATTTTCTGTAAAGATCGATTTCCTTTTCAGAATGATTAATATGACCAGTGCTCCGAAGACAAAATTAATGAAACAAAACACTGCATAGCAGATGTTTGACACTGTGCTATTAAGTATTCAATTAAAGGTACTGTGAAGATTTACACAGCGAAGACATTGCAGTTCCATACAAAAATAAAAAAAATAAAAAATCTAATGTTTTCAAACATAATGTAGGGCATTGGAGAATGGTTAATAAATAAATAAAAAATTAGTTAGATAGATCATTTATATTTGGATAAGTGTACTCATGAAAAAAAAATTCTTACACTTTTTTTTTTTTTTAACTTGAACTTAAAAATGACAAGGTGAAAAGCATACTTAAGTTTTCTTACACGTTTTACGTTTAGAGCCACCAAGTTAGAAGAACGAACATTTTAAAGTTTATTTGCTTGTTAAAATTTAAAATATTTTTTATTTAGAAATGTATTAAAATAAATTATTTATTTATTTTTTAAAAATTATTTTTAACATAGTATATCAAATTAATCTAAAAATATATATATATATAAAATTATTTTAAATAAAAAAATTAAAAATTTTAAAAATACGGAACATACTATTTTGTTGGATTACTATCCATTAATTTTAGCTTTTCAAAAAACAAAAAAAAATTAGTTTGAAAGATAAAAATAAAAGTATAAAATAAATTTATCTGAAATGAATTATTATATTTTTAAAGTAAAAAATAGATTGAAATGTCACCTTTATTTTTATTAAGGATGATAAAAAAGTTGAATAATTAAAAAAATTGAAAAAAATAAAAAAATCAATTAACCGAAAAAACATACTAAAAGGCCCAAATGATTTATGGTTTGGTTTTCAAACTTCTGAAACTGTTCAAAACCGAAACGAACTTATTAGTATGTATTTTGATATAAAAAATTATTTAAAAAACACCCGCAACCACACTGCGAAACATGCTCTTTCTAACCTAAATCAAACCCCAATTCCCTAATTCTCTTTCCTCCCACAACCACCCTCACCTCCCTTTCTCTCAACAATTTGTTATCTTTTTTCCTGCAACTTCCCACCTCTTTGTCTTTTCTCTCATATGTCTTCTCTCTTCTCTCTAGTCTCTAGTCTGTTGTCTCTTAACAACAGTGCCGCCCTCTCTATTATCTGTAAGTTTCTTCCTCGCCTTTATTTGTTGTTATGAGGGTCAATGTTCAAAATTACTTTCTGAGATGGTGTGTTTGGATTTTGATAGATGGGCTACTAAATCTTTTGCTCTCTTCTTTCCCGCAACCTCCTCCCCCATCTATGTGCCAACTTTACCTTATTTAATGTTTTTTTTTTTGTGATTATAATGCTTTGCTGCCGAAAAAATGCCAGGCTTTGTTGTAGGTAAAAAATATAATGTTTTTGAGTGATTGAACCCTTGTTTCCTAAATGATATAGTGAGTGTTGCAGGATCTCGGAGGAAGAAACATTCTTGTGAGTTATGCCCACTAATAAGAGGAACCATAACCTTACCTGAATGAGCTCTAATTTTCAATGGTACATGGAAGGTTTTTTACTTTTTTGTTTGGTGTTTCTTTTCTCTATTTGATACGTCAATTGGTTTGTTAAATGCTCTGAGAAAGCATGATCTGTGTTTGCCAAATGATAAAATGGTAGAATAGTTCAAGATCAATGTAACAGTTCTTGAAGCATAGATATTGGGTATGGCAATGGCACCAGATGACAGTCTTTGTAAAATATTGAGTCTCTGGTTGATGGTGATGGTGATGTTTATTCGGAGGTTTCTGATCCTATAAGGGCCTCAACATTGTTCAAAATCTTCTTCTAAATTATGTGGCCGTTATAAATCCAAGAAGCCTGTATTAAGCTCTTAATCATCTTGACTTTCGAATGATTAAAAAATTTTAAAAGCCCAAGAAAAATTTCAAAAATGGACCAAAAAATTG
>Ga0325402_1004997_pt1 | contig 12338 bp, 6 predicted proteins | sample PopdelMetagenome_22_FD_207212 | JGI IMG/M metagenome (GOLD analysis project Ga0325402, IMG submission 207212) | Populus deltoides microbial communities from Bellville, Georgia, United States - Xylem-PdKOR-R3 | ecosystem: Host-associated > Plants > Phyllosphere > Stem > Wood/Secondary xylem...
TGATGATCTTTAAAAAATGTGCTCTCTCCCACACCGACAACATCAAAACACCTATAGCAGGAAGCACCTTGCTTGGAAATTGAGGTTACGCTGCCAGCAGATGGTACCGCAGGTCGCTGAGCTTCAGGGTTTTTTTAAATATAATTACTGTTAATTTTTAAAGTTATTTTTATTTTAAAATATATTAAAATAATCTAAAAATATATATAAAAAATAAATTTTCACGCACTTTGATTAGGGCCACGCTCGAATTTTCAACTTGAAATCAGTCTCACCATTCCTCGTAAGTTTGTGGGTTTCTTTATTATTTGCTTTCTTTGATTCTAAATTGCAAATACACTACAAGTATTTGAATCTTTTTCACCAATTATGTAAAACATTCCTCCATAGTTACCTCAAATCTAAAGGAGAGAAGGAAGGATTTTAGTATTTACTTCTCTATGATTCTCTCCTGTTTAGAACATTAACCATCCACATTTTTTATTTATTTTCACTTATGGATTATTACTAAAACATATTTACGTAAAATAAATTGCCCAAGCAAGATTAGTACCCTCTTATATTACGTTAAACGTGATATATTATATTCTAAGACAAAAAAAAACGAAGTTAAAATCAATAAAACAAACTTGCTGGACTATTTTCTCTTGTCCCCGGGAACCGCGGCTTTATGTTGTGGCATAAGATGCGCCTCGACTTTGCTTGGATCCAACCACTTTAGAGGGATGGAGATTGAAAAACATTCAATTAGGGACAATAACCAGTAAGGTAAAAAACACTCCACATGAGAAAATTAGCATCATCGTTTGAAACAATCTAAAACCGAAGCACCACAAAAACCTTCTCTTCTTTTCTGTCTTTTTTATGGTTTCTCTCTGTTTTAATTTTGTTTTTTTGGGTTAACATAGAAGGAAAGATTATTCAAATAAAGATAGGACCTTTATGGCCAAAAAATCCTCTTTTTTGATCCTTTCTAAAAGTGTATTTCAGTGCTTGCTCACTCGAAGATCTTGCTTATTCAATTCTTAACATGGGTTTGTTCTTGTTCAATTAGAGATATGAATTTAGTCCCTTTCTTGCTTTCTTTCTCCGTTTAAAATCTTGAAATTGAACTCAATGGTTACTTGGGTTCTTATTTTTCTTGTTGATATTGTTTTTCCAAAGGGTTACTGGAATTCATAGTGTCCTTGTGTTTAATATTTGAAGAGTGTCTGGCGCTATGGATCTGTCTCCATTCAAGTTGGACATTGATGAGCTTATAAATGAGTTTGTTGAGGTATTTACTTGGATTTGTTATTTTGGGCTGTTTTTATCTTGTTTAGCTATTGTTTTTCAGGAAGGGTTATTATGTTTTGATTGTTTTAACAGTTGTGGTGTTCGGGAACTGTTAGGGTGAGTTTACAACTTTGGCTGATATGAAAAGAGTATGGCTTTCCAGGAAGTTTACCTACATCTTTGAGGCTAGTCCTCCTACCAAATTGGCCTTCTTTATGCAGTCGTTGTATGCTCATACAATTGGTGAGCTCTCACTGACTTGATTTTTGTATTGTCATTGAAGCAAATAATGTTTGCTAGAATCCAGTTGTCGTTGTGAGTTTTTCTTTAGTTTAAAAATTGTTGCCCTGGTTATATTTTACAAAGCCCGTTTCTGATAATGGACAAGTCCCATCTGGGGCTGGATAGTTTTTGGATCATGTAGCTTTCTCATCAGATTTCTTGAGACATATTTAAGCGAGAGCTTGTTTAATCTTACCATGCTCATAGTGAATTTAGATGATTATCTCCTTAAAAGTAAATCAAGGATTTTTTAATTCAATTTCTAATGCAAATTTTGCTAACCAACATGCAATCAATTGCAGGTCACATGATTAGCACTTCTTCTTTATCACAAAGGCTAGGAGGCCTGTATTGCCTTTACTGTCTTTATGAGACTCAACCATTCAAGCCTCCTTTCAAAATCTACTTCTCTCTTGGTATATTTGCACTTTCTGCATAAACTTATCTTTAATGTACTTAATTTTGAGGTTTAGTTTATTATGATGAGGTTGAACTGTGTGCCATGCCATATTATGAAGCTTTTGCTCTAATTTTCCTTGTTGCTTATCTGAATGGTAGGTGATGTGCAATTTGGCTTTCAAATTAATTCTTTGATTCTTCTTACCAGAACTAATTGATTACATATTACTGTGTGACTTTTGGTTGTTTGAATGATTCTGGCACAGTAATATTTTATTAAAATTGGAAGTTACCTCAGACAAACTACTTCTGCTAGGTCTTATTCTAACTCATCAGTATTGGTGTCATGAATAATCTTTTCCATTCTTTTCTTTATGGGGCCACTCTTGTATTCAGACATGAACAAACAGGGTTTTTGCACTGTATTGTCATTGTCCTTGTGATTAATTTTTTTCATTGGTTGGACTTTTAGGTTTAAAGTGAACATGCTTAAGGGTTTTTCTTTGTGTGAACTCTCTCCCATTTGGAAGCATTTTATTGCTCTTCATCATGCTTGATCATGTTGAGGTGAATTAAGTGATGATAGTAATAATGAAGTTATGATTAGCTGAAGTTTTGTATCCCCTTCTCTTTTTCACCATCTTATTTCTTCTTGTTATCTGACAGGAGAGTTGAAGAAACTCAAGACCCTTGTTATAAATGCAAAAGAACATGGAATAAAAGTAGTACCTGCTTTGGTCAAAAGGATGCTAGAAAAGAACATGTTTCTCTTTGGGTTTGTGGACTTACATGAAGGTTCTGTTAGTGAGACAGTGAACCAACTCACAGAATTGCAAGATGCCCGTGTGCAAGTTGCATATAAGAAGTATGTTTCCTAAAAATGATATGATTTATTCCAATCTAATAGCATGATTAGTCAGGTTTCAGGTTTCAAAATATTCTATGGATCCTCTTATTGCTCCACTGCTTTCTTTATAACAGGTTATTTGAAGATACTCGGATCGAGCAGTTCCTCCATATGGACATGGTATGTTGCATAACTCCTCATGTGAAGGTTTTACTTAGGTTCCACTAGATCAATAGTTGCAAATAGGCCCCGCCTTCTTTTCCTGTTTTGAAAATAGTTACCTGTAGGTATAATGATTTTACAATGCTCACAGTTGGTGCCATGGTTTTCCTCTTCTTTTTTTCTCCCTGTTTAAGCCTGTGGATTGAACTGCATCTGCAGGGTATGGAATTTGATTTAGAGATGCTCAAGAAAATGTCAACAGAATATGCAGAGGCGAAGAAACATGCCATCAGAGGTATGTTCTTTTATCCATCTCATTTCTGTATTTAAAAGTTATAGACTGAATAAGCATCAAATCGTGAAAGTAACATGTGTATTCTTCCTTAATATACCTGTATCTGTACTGCCTAGCAGAGCTAGTGATTTTAGCTGTTCCAGATGCGAAACTAGTTTATCAATTCACTTTTTTTGAACTCTAAGAAGCTACTTTTACTTGTCGGTGATTTTTTGAATTTATCTAAGTGTTGAATTTTTGGTTATACTCCAATTTTTACTACGATAAATGGTTGGTGCGGTAGAGTTTTTCTAAATATATTTGATTGCTTAGTTATTTCCATAACAGTTTGTGTTTATTTTTATTGTCGATTTGATACTCAACCCAAAAATTTCTCTGTGATTTCTTATATGCATCATTTATGGCGCTGTATAAACTTTGAAGCACATATCAGTTATTAATATCTAAACCATGTTAAATATGCTTGGTCCAGATATCATGGAGTCTCCCAATTTATATTTCCCTTTCAAAATTCTTTCAGTATCTATAACGTATTTAATTTACCACACTTCTGCTTGTTTTTTTTTTTTTTTTACAGAAGCAAACAAGGCAGTAGATGTCCAAAACATACAGCATATATCAGATGATAGGGAATTTATTGGAGATGAAGTTGAGAGGATCACAGAGAACTGGAATGTCCAAAGGCAAGTGTTTTATCAGCAAACAGGACTGAATCAACGTCATGCTCAAAAAAATGAGCAACATCAACCACAGCACAAAAAACATGAACAGCAAGATGATGATTTTGGTGATGAATTTAGTCATCAACTGGAACTGCAACTAATTGAAGAAGAACAGCTACAACAAAAAGAAGATGATGAATCTAATCATGAATTGGAGCTGTAACTTTCTGTAAAACAGCCCTAATAATATAGAAACAAAATGGTGAGGAATTATGCTACAAAAACCAGGACAAATAGGAATCCCATGGTTCAGGACATAATTATCTAGCAAGGTGATCATTCCAATCGAGGAGGCTGCGGAATTTTGTGACTAGACTGCTGCAATTCTAACCTCCCTTCAAGACCATCCCCAGGACCTTTTTCAGTTTATGGAAGAGAAAGCTGATGGGTTTTCTGGATAGGTTTTTCAAGTTACTGAATTTATTATCAGAACACAAAAAGGATATCTATGTAGAAAACGTTTGTCAGTATATGTTGAGAATGGCATCTTGAAACAATTGGAGTCATTTTTATTGTTCTTCTTTGCCATTGGTCTGCATCCTCATGAAGTCTATAAACCTAGCTTTTCCAGTTCCATTAGGGCCCCTTGTCCCACCCTTCTAGTACCAAGAAGATTTTTTTTTCTGCTAATGCCATCGATGTCTAGTTTTGATGATTGAATACTTATTGATTTTAAGTGCAGATAAAGTTCAGATTGGTTTTCTCTCGTTTATTTTGGTCCACTGGATTCAAGTTATTGTGTTACAATCATCTTAGGATTAAACAATGTATTTCATTATCAATACCCCATGAATCATGCTTCACTGAAGGAAACAATTTAAGTGTATTTCCTTTCTTTTCTGGTTTCTAGCAATTCTCGTTTATGTTTGATTAATAAAAGGAGGAAACATTAGTTTTTTTTTGTTGATCATCACCATTTTCAATGATTCAGATTATATGAAAATGGCATGGAGATGGATTTTTGCAAGAGTTTAAGTTATTTGAGTTTAGCTCAAAGAGTATTGATTAAACAGGTAGATAACAGAATTTTTATTTGACCATTGCCCCTCAATTCCTCACATGATTACATGAACTAGTAAACTATATAGGGAAGAAAATTAAAGGGGAAACATGCAATTACAATAAATACTTCAATGCCCAAACCTCCTATGCAGCCCTTAACTCTATTCTAACAGAATTTTTCTATAACTCAATCTCAACAATATGAAGTTTGCCCTCCTCGGGCAAGCTATTCAAGTTAAAACCAACCAACCCAGAATTCGAATCATACACAAAATCAATCACATTTGAGTTTATAATGCACTTCCTTGGCTTAGCAGATGAATAAGCACCAAACTTGCCACACCCTTTAACCTCTATGCAAACTTTCCCTACCAATTCATCGCTAAAGTTCCCCACCCTTTCTTCAGTCACACCACTACTTTCACCCCTATATCCATCATCAAGCTCTGATAATTCAGCACCACCTTTCACTTCATACTTCAGCCCCTCAATGGCTCCACCTGCATTGAACATGTTGATTAGCCCCAGGGGTGCAAAACTGAACCCAGGTGCTAAAACCTTGATGGGTGTTACAGTGAATATATCATGCTCAAGGACTTTGAGTGACACTGGCAATGCTGCATTGTAAGGGAGGGTGATTAGCTCTCCTGTCTGGTGACAATAGAAAGCACAATTGCCATCCCAGTTGGGGTCCGTGGCAGCTTCAGCAACGAGGTGAACATCACGGCCCCTAATTGTGCCGGTTAGGGCCTCAGTTGTGGTTTGGTGGAAAACGTTCTTTTTTTCAGTGCTGCTCCAAGCTGCTCCTTGGCAATTGTAGACACCTAGAACCCCTGTGAACTTGTTCATGCTCCATATTTTCAATAAGCTGCAATTAAAGAAAAACTGTTTAAGAAAAATCCCCATAATGCAACATTTCTAGGATAAGAAATTAGCTAAAATTCAGATGAAAATATTTTCATCATGCTAGCTAGCTTAGATGACAAAACTATCAAGAAGAAAAAGACTTACCTCACTCCATCACGGGCAGGGTCAGAGAACAAGCAGTCAGAGGTGGGCCTTCCAGGCAAACGAGCTCGAAGAATAGACCCATCGGGAAGTACCACCTTCTTTAATAGCTCAAAGTTGTGCTTCCCAGGTGCATCACTGCTCATAAAAAATGTTACCACGAACATTTAGCAAATGACATAGCACAAAAGTATTTGATGATATCTTAATTTAACATGGTAATTTTGATTGATGATGAAGTGTAGGATTTATTACCTGACATAGATAGGTCCACCACTAATAGCCCTAGCAGAAGCATGATACTCTGCAGCTGCATGTAGAGAATGGAACATGTCCCAATCAGGCTGCATGAACTCTCCCAAGAAAACACTGTTATATGCCACTGCTGCTATATGAATGGTGTGTGATACTGGATCGCGCGGGTAGAAATCATCTGATGCTCTCACCACTGCTGTTTGTTTGGAGCTGCGCCATGACATTTCAATGCGCACCACATCACATCAGGAAAAAACCCCAAGCTTGCCAAAAACAAAAACAAAAACAAGCTAAAGAAGAAAAGGAAACTTACCAGTACAAGGCATCAGTGTTGTGGCTCATGCAAGCAATGCAACCATTATCAAGGAAGTTCCTAGCAACAGAAGCATCAAGGGCTTGATGATATTGCCTAGTCAATTCAACCCTTCCTCCTAAACCAGCACCAAGTGTCTCCAAAATACATTGAACATCCACCTTAACCCCATCGATACCAGCTGCTGCCAAATAACTATGCAACTCATTATAAAACCTGTACACATTTTTTGGATTCACTAACCCTAATCCCTGCAATGCCATTGCATCGTTTTTCCATATGGGCTCATTCTCCACCACCCCCTTTGACACCATTGGATACTTCATCATTGACCCATATTCCTCCATCTCCTTAACTCCTGGACGGACCCCACCCCAATAACCAGTAATAGCATGCCACACATACACATATTTTAACCCGTATTTTTCTTTAGCTATGTTCACTATGCTCTTGATCCCCGCTGCTGGATCATCTTTCTTTTGGAACTTTGCGTTCTCTTTAATCCCGGTCAACCTAAGCAACGGTTGCTGATCTTGTTTCTTCACATCTTGACCATTGGTTTCCTCTTCTGGGTCACCTCCAACTGATTGCCATCCATCATCAATGATCACAAATTTTGGCGGGGTACCACCAGAAGCTAGACTTTGTAGCCCAGCTTCTACCCCTTCTTGAGTCACTTCTTGATAAAAGGCATCCCAGGTACACCAACCAAAATGATCAATAATTCCAGGCAATCTTTTCTCATGCCGTTGACGAAAAGTCTTCAGATGCAACTTAACAGCTCTAACAGCCTCCGTTATTGTCCTAAACGGATCGGTCCCGGCATGAATGAACAAAGTGTGAGTAAACGACGAGGTTTTGGTCTCTGCATCACCACTCTCCAAACAGAGTTCAAGCTCATCGCTAACATTCCCCTGCAAACAAGCCCTAAATGACCCTTCAATCAACGGCAGAAAAACAGTGTAAACAACCTGATTATCTTCATCTCCACCGTCTGATTCAAGGTGGGACCCATCTTTAGTTTCCACTAATAAAAACTGTGTCTCTAGAGGAATATCTCTCCCTTGATCCCCCATTTTCTGAGCCATCCACCACAGCTTGAACCGGAAACAAGCCATGAACCGGACATCACGTAAGGCGCCCAAAGAAGTCACGTGTCTACTATTTTCTTGATCAAACACCGCACCTAAAAACACTCCCTCCACCGGACCTGAAGTTGAACCGGATGTTGCTATCACATTGTCTGGCACACCAGTCAATATTGTCCGGTCTTTAACGATCAATTTCCCGTCTGAAATACGAACCGCTGGTTTGATCGTCATTGCTTCCTTTTCCTCTTCCTTTCTGTCTTCCTTTTTTAAAGGTTTTAATGGGACTTCACTTCTCTGCAGTTATTCACGCATACAGTAATGAGACACATCAAAATCAAAACTACTATAAATACACATTACAGAAAAATAATGGGCATTAGGAAGCTGAAGAAAAGATGAAGAATTTACCTTAAATGCCAATAAAGAGAGTGCTTTATAATTCGAAGAATACCTACAAACTCCAAGAGACGAAACAGGGTATCAAATTTTGTTCAAATTTTCTCAGAAACCAAACAGAAAAGAATAGCAAAAACAATGGATAAACATGGAAAAGAAAAGGGATAAATACCAGAAACAGAAGGCTTTTTTGGTTTTTGCTTTACAGAAGTTTGGAGAGATCCCAATCGAAGATGAAGGTAAGTGAAAATGAGGTCTGCTATTTATAGTACAAGATTGTGGATTGACATTACTGTAACAAAAATTTGACAACATTTTCTTTTCCTCCTATGATCCTCGTCTCTGTTGTGGTTTATTGTCTCTGTAAGAGATTAGAATCCTTCTTTCTTGGATTTCTTAATGCCACAAAGCAGCTTTAATGATTACCAACGGTATAGATAAGACCTTATTAAGATTCTAACGGCGGATTTATCCGCCACGTCGGATCCACGAAATACCAGTCCACCTACCCGGTTCCAAGAACGTGGACTCTCATTCGTTCACAGTAAGGTTCACGTTTTTTCTATGAATTTACGGCTCTTAGCTTGACGTGTAATGCTTTGAGCATGTACAGGTGGTGGTTAGGGTTTGGGTGCATGGAGAATACAATGTATCGTGTGTGGGTTTATTTTTGTTTCTTTCAGTGCACCCTCAACCATTATCAGCGCTGATCTGTGTCCACGTACTCGCTTTTTGGCGTCTCTTTATTGAAAGGAAGCCAAGTTGTAGCTGTCATTAAGATCACTCCACGTGGATGTAAAAGGGTCTGAGACCATCTGACGGTGGAGACAATTTGCTTGTTTTAACCAGCCTCTCAATAATTGTCCATTTCAATTGCCACGTTATTAGTGTTAAAAACGACCACAGTTATCGTGCTTTGTGGCCAAGCACGTTGATTGTTGTGTGCGCGCAAAATATTTGACTATTCATTGATGCGTGAGAGGATTTTGATATTTTATTTTACTAATTCTACCGTGCGTAAAAATATGTTAAAATATTAGAGTTGGTTTATTTTGGTAAATTTACTTTCGTGGCGGTCCATCCTAGTGAATTTATTAGTGTTTAAATTCAGTGTTATTAAACACGTTCTAATTAGATGACTAGTCAATCTAAAATCTAATCCAGGTCAAGTTCTTGTGTGTTAAATAGGATAGAGATTGACGTGATCATTCATAATTTTCCTGGTCAAAGTTTTATTTAAAGAAATTCAAAACAGAATGTTTTATTTAATAAAAAAAAAAAACTTGAAGCTATACTGCAGTAACATGGTATTGGCACTGTGTTTTTAAAAATGCATCGACAAAATTTATATGTTTTATTTTATTTAAAATTAATATGTTTTGGATGTTTTTATATTATTTTAATATAATAATATTAAAAATAATTTTTAAAAAATAAAATAATATTATTTTAATATATTTTAAAATAAAAAACATTTTAAAAAATAATCTTTACCACACTTTTAAACACTTTTATTTTGCATAAATTGTTTTTAAAAAAAAGTTAGTGATTGTGGGAAAAGTTGGTTGGAAACTTGGAATCCATCCTTGATATTAAGCCAAAAAGAAAACGACAAACATTCAGCATACGTAATACTTAAGCGATTTAATCCCTTAGTTTAAGGCAAAGAAATAAATTCTAATTTTTCTAGAAGATAACGTGCATACGGTGCTACATTCACATTAATTTTCTTGTATTTAGAGTAAATTTATTCTCATGGTCAAATTAAAATATTGAAATTAGATTTTTTATAAGTTTAAGGCAAAGTAATGAGTGCACTTCTGTTCAATCATTTGATAACCCACGTTAGCTCAGGAAGGGATCCACGGTCTTGTGATTTGATGAAGGTAATATTTTTTTTTTTGTTTTAAAAATGTTTTTGAAAATATTTAAATTTTTTTATTTTAAATTAATATTTTTTTAATACTTTCAAATCATTTTAATACAATAATATTAAAAATAATTTTTAATAAATAAAAATATATTATTTTAATATATTTCAAAATAAAAATCAATCAAAACTTACACGTTTCGAAAGAAGGATGGAGTAGCTTAGTTTATGTTGAGAGATTCATAAAAGTCTTAAAGGTTAGCATTCAGAAAATATTATTTTTATTTGAATTCATAAAATCAACGTAGAAGATATTCTTTTAAAATCAAACGAATAAAAACTTAATCATAATAAATTGATTAAAAAATGCTATTATTATCAAATAAAAAAATAAAATCCGATCAATGATCGATCAATTAATGAGCCGAGCAAGATTACACGAAAACCTCTAATTAACGAGGGAAAAAAAAAAACTAAATTAACATCACTTCATTGTCGCATCATACGCTAATCCGGGAATTAATTAACAGCTTATGCACGTCAAATAATGCAAATCAATAGAAAAGTCAACCAATGCACACAGTCAACCAAGATAGCTACCTTAAAAATCGACAGAAAGGTTTTGCAGTTTTTCAAGAACACAATCCAAAGCATCTTCGATCATCATCCACGGCTAAAGACAAGAAATTGCCGAGCTGCCTAACAGTGCCACATGGTGGTTACTCTTTTATCCAGAGCTCACCATGGGCGTCACTAGCTGGAAACTACTCCAACCTCATTATAATTAAACACAATTACTTCGAAGTTAAGAGAAAATTATAGATTAACCTCTGATTTTCTGCCACTTTTCTTGGAAGTTTAATAACGTCAAGAGACGAATCCCCGTCTTGTAAGAAAGCCTAGCTTTGTTTTCTTCTTTCCTGGTTACTTGCTTCACGTCTTCACTTAACTCTTTCTCAACCAATTTCCTACTGATCACACCTTTGTTTTTTCTCCTTCATAATGATGTGAAACTTAATAAATTCGAGAAATAATGTATCAGTTGGTCTTTGCTGTTAATGAGCTAATTGATTTCATTGTGATTAAAATCAATTATCTATCCATTGACACACATTGAAGATGGGGACACTAGGAGCTTCGGTCGACACGCTAGGCTCGAGATTCCTAGATCTTGAGATTTTAAATATTATTGTTTGTTTTAGAAATATTATTATTTTTCTTATAATTAATATTATTAATGAAATAATTAATAAATTTAAAAGAAAATATTATTATTAATATTGAAAACATATTATTATTTATATTATATTTTTTATAAAAATAAAAGACGAGTTCGCGGCGTAATGTTATTAAAAATAGTAAACAATTCTAAGTATTAATATAAAAAAATATTATAATTTGAGTTGTAAATATTATTATTTTTCTTACAATACAAAGTATTCACATAAAACATATTATTATTTTTCTTATTATTCAAAGTATTCATATCAGAATATTATTATTTTTCTTAAAATTCAACATATTCATATCAAAGATATTATTATTTGTGTTGGAATATTATTATTTTTATAAGAATTTAAACTTTTAATAGAAAAAATATTATTATGTGCGTTCTAAATATTCTTGGAATTAAAAATAGTATTAGTTGTCTTATAAATATTATTATTTTCACTATAATCAAAAGTATTAATATTAAAAATATTATATTTTGTGTTATAAATATTATTATTTTTATAATAATTAATAAAATAATTAGAAAATTAGAAAAAAAAATTATTCTTAATGTTGAAAAACACCAATATATTTGATTTAAAGGTAAAACTAAAAATTAATATTACTATTGCTATTATTATTATCATCATAATTATTAATAAATTTTAAAAAACTATTATTATTATCGGAAAAAAACCACGTGAGAACACGTGGCGCTTTGATGTTGCCTGGGGGCTGGGTACACCCCCTGCGCCTATGTGGTGTTTGGGTCCTACCTCGGTGCTGGGCACACTTCTGCACATACGTGGTGCTTAGACACGCCAAGACTCAACTATCCTCGACCCTTTTATTCTGTAGAACCCAAAATAGCTTGGGTTATTGGTTGTTTAGGGCTTAAAATAGACTTGGATCCTGCCAGTATCAGCTCCGATTTTTTAAAGAAATAAAAGATGAGCTCGTGATGTAGCTTAAAATAGACTTGGATCCTGCCAGTATCAGCTCTGATTTTTTAAAGAAATAAAAGATGAGCTCGTGATGTAGCGTTGGCCACTAACTAGTGTGTGTAGCATAACAAGACAAAGTAACAATTTGTTTTTGGATAATTGTTATATTTATATATAAAGAATGGTATAGAGTCCGCGGTAGCAAAGTTCATTAATCATCTAGCAGTGGAAAATAATATATATTTTTTATGTTTATTTATTATAC
>Ga0325402_1004999_pt1 | contig 12337 bp, 3 predicted proteins | sample PopdelMetagenome_22_FD_207212 | JGI IMG/M metagenome (GOLD analysis project Ga0325402, IMG submission 207212) | Populus deltoides microbial communities from Bellville, Georgia, United States - Xylem-PdKOR-R3 | ecosystem: Host-associated > Plants > Phyllosphere > Stem > Wood/Secondary xylem...
AAAAATAATAACAATACAGTTCAAAACTTATTTAAAAAAATAACATATGGGAAGTCACGTATAAAATATACATTTAAAAAATATATTTTAAAATTTAAATTTAAAAAATAAATCGAAGTCTACACTTTTTTTTGATTCGAGAAAACCTCACTCCCTAGAAAGCGCACTTTTTGGGTCCAGGTGAGGGAGTAAAACCTCGGCTGTCCCAGGCTCTTATAAGAGATGCATGCCCTGACTCGAACTTGAAACCTGCTGTGCAGATCTCAAACCCTTTGTCATCACGCTACGCCCCTTGAAGACAAACTAATCAGATATTAAAAACTCTACATTAAGATCAAGTATTTTATTCTAATAAAACACTTAATTTAAAATCATGTGCATAATTCTTTTTATTTGTAGAGTTTGTATAAAAATAGAGTTAATAAAATTTAATTTATTTTTTAAGCTATAGGAATCAAGCTAAAAAAACATTAATTTGTGCATATAATTAAGGACACATAGTCCAATGCTTTTCCCTTATCGTTATCTGCTATTGGGATTTTTTTAATGATAGGGCCGCTGCTTCTTTAAAAAGCAGACAATGCCAAATTACGTCCTTATTGTGCGGATGAAATTTTTTGTTGATGGAAAATAGAATGAAAATAATAGTAGAAAGAAATAATATAAACATATTTTAGAAAACTTGTATTAGTTTAAATATAATTTTATTAAATAATAATTAATGAATTATACTTATTATTTATTGTATAATCTATTTTATTTTTAGAAATATTTTTTTTTTAAATTGACATAAAGTTTTCTTCCAAGTGTTATTTTTTCTCTTTATCTTTCTATGTTTTTTTTCCTGATGTTATTATGTTGTTTGTTAGTTTAATCTGATATAATTATAAGTATGAAGAGTTATTAATTTTTTATAATCATTATAGGATAAAACTCTTCGTCTTTTTTTCTTTATACTATTTTATTAATATAAATAATATTAATATTGATTTAATTGATGTATCTCAATCCAATTATTTTCTTCACTCATGATACATATATATTTTGGGGAGTATTAGATTGAAAACGAACATCAACATACTAACTACTACCTTGACCAACAAAAAGATGCATGCAAATTATCTGCCTATTAACCAATCAACTTTTTTATAAACAAAAACATAAAGAAATCATTATAGAAAGAAGTTAAAATAGGGTGAGAAATGCACAAAGAGAAAGCAAACTATATTTAGTTGTTCTATCATATCTTCGATAATTCTATGGTTCCTTCCTATATACATGATGTTGGCAAGTAACTCACTTAGTCACATCTGAGAAAAAGAGTTCTAGTTAATTATTATGCCTAGTTTTTCTAATTTAGCCAAAATAGTATAATAAAAACATTTTTTTTGTTTTTCCTAAGCCCTCCATTCTCAACAAATAAACAAAGTTTAGGATGATAATTCATCATCTCTTAGCTCAACTAAATGTTGAGCTCAAATATGTGTTGGTATGGTGAACTGCTAAACCCATCATCTTCAGGCTCAACCAAGCGCTCAACCCAGACTTTTGAAGATCTGCAGGTTTATGGGCTTAGTCAATCATTGATCTCAAACATATGTGAGTCTGATGAACTGTCAAACCGACTGTTTTCGGACTCAACTAAGCATTAAGCCTAGACTTGTATGGATCTAGAAAGTTGCCAGACTCACCATCTTTAGGCTTAACTAAATGTTAAGTCCAGGTATGTATTGGTTTGGATTATCTTTGAGCCCAGCCAAGCATTTAGCCTAGGCTTGTATGGGTCTGATGAATCGCTAGATCTACAGTCAAAGATATTTTACTCTGATGAGTCTAAGATATTTTATCATGACAAGACAGAAATATTGGTTGATTTGTGAATCTTTTATCCTTCCATGAAAGGAGAGACCCTAGGAGCTATAAAAAGGAACCAATATAACCTCCACGAGACAACTCTAAGGAAAGGACCTTTTGCAGGTATTGAGCATAATCCATCATCTATTTTGCTAAGAAAAGATGGACCAGATTGTTAGGACCAGGAGATTAATAATCTTATCCTAGGCCTCAGCTTGACTTTCAAACCCATGAGATAAAATCAGACATCATTAGTGCTGCCCTCTATGGAAAAATGATCAAAAAGTCATTGATCACTCCTCTAGGAGCCAGGCTATTATCATCCTTAATTACTATTGGAGTTGGAACTTTAAGGTTTTAGAAAGCCTTCAATGGCTACCAACAGAGTATTGGTTCAATCCATGTAACTTTAGGATTTATTGCAAATCAAGGACTCTTACCAAGCTTATGAACTAGATAGAGTAGATGATCCTTAAATAGAAAGGTTACCTTCTCTTTTACTAGTCATATTTTCATAATAACTCAAGGAACTATGTTTATCTGGGGAATAATCCTTTTAACAACTACCTAGAAAACCTTCATTGTAGAAACACAATTCCCTCTCTTCTTTGGGCCCTCAAAGCGGGATAGAAATGTGTTATGGTCAATGACTTAGAAATGTAAGTTTCTTGTGTATGAATTATATTATTCAAAATAACAAATTTTTTCTACTTATTAGGTCTCAAATCTAACAAATTAGGGATGGATTTACTCTTTCTAGTGAGATAGCACATTTACTTTAGAAGTAATGAACATCTTTCTAGTGCTACGACATATTTTACCTTGGAAAGGATTAAAATATTCTCCCTAAAGCGATCACACTTTTCTTCAAGGATGTGATAGACACTGCATCAATAACGGGGATAGAGACAGTCTTCCCAGGATGCAAGCCTCTCAAAGCTTCCAAAGATGTGATGGATTTACTCATCTTAGTGTGATAGGAAATGTACTTTGGAAGTAATGAACGTTTTCCTAGTGTTACAACATATTTTATCTTGAAAGGGATTGACATGTTCTTCTTGGTACGATCACACTTTTCTTCAAGGATGGGATATACATTGCATCAGAAATGGGGATGGATACAGTCTCCTTAGAACGCAAGCCTTTTAAGTCTTCTAAAGATTGGATGAATTTACTCTCCCTAGTACGATAATATATTTACTTTGAAATTAATAAACATATCTAAAATGATATAAAACATTTTACCTTGAGAGGGATTGACATGTTCTCTTTAGTGCCATCGCACTTTTCTGCAAGGATGAGATAGACACGGCATCAACAATGAGGATGGATACAGTCTCCTTAGAGCGCAAGCCTCTCAAATCTTCCAACGATGGGATGGATTTACTCTTTCTATTGTGATAGAACATTTACTTTGAAAGTAATAAACGTCTTTCTAATTTTACAGTACATTTTACCTTGGAAGAAATTAATATATTTTTCCTGGTGCGATCACACTTTTCTCCAAGAATGAGATAGACATTATATCAACAATAAGCAGACGTTTTCAAATCATATCCCTTCTCGATTCCTAAAATGCATAACCATCCTAAACTCTTCTAAGGTTAGATGATTCATCACTCATCACCATAAATGATCTCTTAAGTTGGGGAATTAGACCTAGAAATGATCTCTTAAGTATAGGATATAACCTGGATCAGAAACGAGGATGGATACGATCTCCCCAGAGTGCAAGCTTCTCAAATCTTTCAAAGATTGGATGAATTTACTCTTTCTAGTTTGATAGCACATTTACTTTGGAATAAATGAATGTCTCTATAGTGCTACAAAACATTTTACCTTGAAAGGGATTTCCATATTCACCGTAGTACGATCACACTTTTCTTCAAGGATGAGATTGAAACTGCATTAGCAATGGGGATGGATATGGTCTCTCAAGAGCACAAGCCTCTCAAATCTTCCAAAGATTTGATGGATTTACTCTTTCTAATGTGATAACATATTTACTTTGAAAACAATGAACATCTTCATAGTACTACGAAACATTTTATATTAGAAGGGATTGACATGTTCTTCCTAATGCGATCATACTTTTTTTCAATTATAAGATAGACCTTGCATTAACAATGAGGATGGATATAATCTCACTAAGACGCAAGCCTCTCAAATCTTCCAAATATAGGATGGATTTACTATTTTTACAATGATAGAACATTTACTTTGGAAGTAATGAACGTCTCTCTAGTTCTACAATACATTTACCTTTGAAGGGATTGACATGTTCTCTCTAGTGCAATCACACTTTCCTTTAAGAATGAGATAAACACTACATCAACAATAAGCAAACATTTGCAAATCATATCCCTTCTTAGTTCCGAAAAGGCATAACAATCATAAACTCTCATAAGGTTAGATGAATCATTACCCATCACTAGAAATGATCTCTTAAGTTTGGGAATTGAACCTAGAAATGATCTCTTAAGTATAGGATATAAATTGCATCAGAAATAGGGATGGATACGGTCCCTCCAGAATGCAAGCCTCTCAAATCTTCCAAAGATTGGATGGATTTACTCTCCCTAGTTTGATAGTCCATTGACTTTGAAATTAATGAACGTCTCTATAGTGCTACGAAACATTTTACATTAGAAGGGATTGACATGTTCTCCCAATTACAATCACATTTTTCTTCAAGGATGGGATAGAAACTACATCAGGAATGGGGATAGATACGGTCTCCTCAAAGCGCAAGCCTCTCAAATCTTTCAAAGATTGGATGGATTTATTCTTTCTAGTGCAATAACATATTTACTTTGGAATTAATGAACGTCTCTATAGTGCTACGACAAAGTTTACCTTGGAAGGGATTGACACGTTCTCCCTAGTGCGATTATATTTTTCTTCAAAGATGAAATAGACAATGCATCAGCAATGGAGATGGATACAGTCTCCCCAAGGCACAAGCCTTTCAAATCTTCCAAAGATATGATGGATTTACTCTTTCTACTGTGATAGAACGTTTACTTTGGAAGTAATGAATGTCTCTCTAGTTCTACAATACATTTTACCTTGGAATGGATTGACATCTTCTTCCTAGTGTAATCACACTTTTCTCCAAGAATAAGATAGACACTACATCAACAATAAACAGACATCTACAAATCATATCCCTTCTCAGATTCTGTAAGGCAAAACCATCATAAACTCTTCTAAGGTTAGATGATTCATCGTCCATCTCTAGAAATGATCTCTTAAGTTTGGGAATTGAACCTAGAAATGATCTTCTAAATATGGGTGTTGGACCAAAAAATGGTCTCATAAGTATTGGTATTGGACCGAGACAAGAACTTTACATAAGGACTCTAAGCTCACATAAAACAATATGGAGATAAAAGAGTTATATTATTAAAAAAATGTTGTATATGAAAGAAGAATACATATATACATGTATAGAGGGATCTAAAAATTCAGCCTAGGTTCCTCAGCTATATACTTCCCTCGTCAAGCTGTAGTGGCCTTAACTTGGAATACATCTGTGAAATCAAGGACTAAGACTGGATGGAAGGATATACTAAAATCCACTTGTATTCCTCTTGAGAGAATGAATAAGTATAGGTAGGACATGGCTAGGAAAATATTATCTCACATCATCTTGGTTAAAACTATTGAACCCTTGAAAACTTTATGGAACTCTTCAAGAGAGTCCTTTAGGGCCTTCAACATCGCCTAGGAATGTTGAGATTCTTCCCTACTAATAGCAAGCTCAACTTATATGGTAGCAAGCTCATCCCACGAACTAACTTGGGAGGCCTTAACTTCAAAGATCTCCTGACTCAGCGGAACCACCTAGTTGTAGGAGGCTATAAGCATTTTTTCCATGTAACTCAACTCAAAGACAAGACCTTGTGCTTGGTCCTTTAGCATGGTATAGGCCACCTCAATGCTTTGTAGCTCGGCCTCCATGATAGTTTTTTTCCCCTTGTAGTTATTTAAATGCAGCTTGATTTTTCTTATTCATAGCTACGATCACCCTTAAATAACTTCTTTCAGTTGCCTAATGCCTTCGGGAATAGGCATATATTATAAAGGTTTGACAGGGATAATGTTAAAAAAGGTAATCATCAAACCAAAAAGAAAAAAGAAACAAGGGTTTATTTTTCCTTACATTAGAGTGTGTTTGTTTTTTAGGTAGCTTTTATGGTTGTGGTTTAAAAAAATTAAGTTAAAAAAAAAGTGCAGTTAGTTGTGGTTAGTTGGATTTAGTATATGTTCGGTAAAAATCGTGGTTAAAGTTTATGTGCAGCAAAAAATATACTAAAATGTTTGGTAGAAGTGTGGTTGCAGTTGTTTTTCAAAGTGTTTTTTACTTGGAAATGCATCAAAATAATATTTTTGATATCAGCGCATCAAAATGATCTGAAAATATAAAATATATATATATTAATTTGAAGCAAAGAAAAAAATAAAAAATTCTCAAATATTTTCAAAAACGCTTTTAAAAAGCAAAAACAAACAGGGTTTTACGAAACTTAGTTAAAAAAGCATGTAAAAACTGCTTCACAAAAAATATGTTTCAAACTCAATTTTTTAGTTGGTCCCGCAGTACAAAACATAGTTTGGTATGTTACCAAACACCTTATTGCGTTTGTTACACCGCAAACGCAAAAGCAGGTGTAAAACAAACATAGCCTAAAAGCCATTTGGCTAGTTAAACACAAATATTGATAGAAGCTTTCATCAAACATCACAAAGATATCTGACGGGATGGTAAGGACCCTCTTTAGTGTTCTCACCACCTTGAGGTTGTCCTTATCAAGGCCCATTCTCCCTCTAATCATAGCCTCCATCAATTGCCTCTCCTCATCCATTAGGGTAGGGAAATTGAATAGATTACAGCCTAGAGCCAAATTAGAGAAAATGTCCTTAAACTAATTAATGTTAACTCCAGTGGAGGTCCTAATTATCACTTTCTCAAATGGTAATGCAAGAAGTTGAGGCAAAGGGAACACCGCTATAAGAGCCTTTATCAGTAGGACTAGAGCACGGGTTTCTACCGGAGCAAAGATTTTTCTCTTCTTGAAATAGATGGTCGCACTCGCAATCACTACAAAAGGGAGTCAAGTTTACTTCTTCCCTAGATAAGGGAAGATCACAACCCTTAGCTTCAAGGGGGCTATAGCCCCCACTATTGTCTCTATGGAGGCAGAACCCTTAAGAATAAGGAGTTTCCCAACAAGGATGGAGGAGTCTCCCCTCCTCTCTTCACCTCTGCCTCCACCAATGGCACAAGACAAAGACCTCTAGGGCAAGCTCTTTACAGGAGGATCCCATGGTGTTTCTCTTTCTTATTTAGCTATTTACCCTATAGGGACAAATGAAGGTTAGATTTTGAAACAAGGTGAAAGCAAAGGAAAATGGTAGGAAGACTTTATACCTTGCAAAATGGCCTGGTATTGGCCATTTTATCAACTTCATGGTCGATGGGGATCGAATCCAGTATGACACAGTTCTTCTCCTAGTATGATCTTAGACGAGGCTTGTTTACTTCGTATATGGAACCCTCTAATAGTGGGAACAACCCTAAATTGACTTTAATCCCTCCAGCGATTGATCATCTCGACATATCTTACAACCAACCCAACTCCCCCTCCACTTCTTGATAGACGATGGCTTCCCAGTCAATGTGTTCTTCACATCACCATTTTTTCTGTTTGCAAAGATGAAGAACCAATACACGTCATTGCCGCCATCAGTATTGGTGACCAGTTTGTAGCAACTCTTAAAAACATTTACCATGGGCTTGAGCCCAATCATTCTACCAAAATTTTCAAATGAGGACATAATTGTCCACATATTGGGATACAGCTAACCTGTGCCTAGCTGGTAGTAGCTGAACACATCCCTTATAAATCCTTAAAAAAGGAAAGAGTATCCCATTGAATTCATACAGATAGGGTGGTAATTTCAAAATAATTATAGGAGTTGCCTAGGGTCAATTAGCTAATGCGTTCATCAGGGTGAGGCATTTGAGCCACATACTTACCAGGTTGGTTATGAGTCATGAATTCCATGTTTGTAACATATATGTTGTCGAGGACATTGTCATTAGAAGTTTGAGGCAATCTCCTTCTCTCCTCAACGTCTCTAAAATGAGCAAAAGATGAACTCTTACGAGGAGATATTCTCTTATCCTTCCCACTAGAGGAGGTTGTCGATGTGGAACTTTCTCTCATCTTAGGTCCCAATATGAGAGACCCATGTCCCCTATCACTTCTTTAAAGTTCTAATTGAAACCTGAACTCCTTGTCAATGGATGGAGCACTTCTCTTTTAGAATCAAGTCTGATGTTCCTGGGGTTTTTTTTTAAACCGAGTAAAAGAAAGATAAGGAAAAAGGTTTTGAAGAAAGAAATATCTAAAATAGTTTTTCCCTTTTTGGATAAAAAATAAAAGTGGAAAAGATAATTTGGGTTTTGTTACGGGAACAAATTTTCAAAAATCACAAAGAATGAAAGTAAAAGAAAAGTCACAAATAAGAATGATTAGGGTTATAAAGAAAAAAACTTCTTACTCCCATTGACGAATGAATAATTTTTCATATCATCACAGATCTCCAGAAGTTCACTCAATTACCTTATTTAATGTAAGCAATTGTTTTGTTTCCCAAGAAACACCTTCTCCCATTAAAAATAAGCCAACTAGGTTTAAAGATAAGTTTTCCCCTTTTAGCTAATGAACAAAGTTTAGGTTGATAACCCATAATCTTTGGGTTTAACCAAGTGTTGTAAATGTTGGTGAATCTGGCGAACTACCAGACTCGCCATCTCCGAGCTCAATAAAGTGCAAAGCCTAGACTTTTGTGGGTTTGGCAAACCGCTAGACCTACCATCCTGGTCTCAGCCAAACGTTGAGCCCATACATTCATGGGTCTGGCGAACCATGAGACTCGTCATCTCTAGGCTCAGCCAAACATTAAGCTTAAACATGTATTGGTTTGGTAAATCGCCAGACCCACAGTCAAAGATTTTTTACTCTAATGAGTCAGGGATATTTTACTCTGATAAGTCAGAGATGTTTTACTCTAATGAGTCTGAGATATTTTATCATGACAAGACAGAGATATATGGCTGATATGTAAACTTTTTCCTTTCCATGAAAAGGGTCAAGAGCTTTAAAAGGAACCAATGCAACCTCCACAAGGCTAGTTCAATTCATTTATATTACGAATGATATATATCTATTTCTAGAGCTTTCTTCTAAAAAAGGATTGTTTTTTCTTTCATATAGTATTGACTTAATCATCGGAGAGTACCCAAACTCTAAGGAGGGGACCTTTTACAAGTATTGAACATAATCCATCAACCATTTCACCAAGAAAAGATGGAGTAGATTTCAAGAACTAAAAGATTAAAGACAGTACCCCCCTCCCTCTAGCTACTCCCTCTAGCTACTTGAGTTAGGGTTTTATGAGATTTTTATAGGATAAATAGGGAGGTTCTAGGGTTTATGGTATGGGATCTTAACCCTTAATGTTAAGGAATTGATCTCATCCATTTATTAAAGCTAAAGATAAAAGTTTGTCCTATTCTACAACCGCCAAAGGGAGGACACAAGGCTATTTTTGTAGGTAAAGCAGTGTTGGGTAGTATTTTAAGGAGATAATCTATAGGTTATTTTAATGCAATAAGAGCTGAAATTTTGGCTTAGAGTGAAGTATAAATATCAACTTATAAGTTGACATAAGTTTTGTGTGGTATGATAAAAGGGTGAGGGAGAAATTAGGGCTGAAAGGTGGGCACTTAGGCATCTTTTTTCTTTTGTTTTAAGGGAAGAAGACAATGAATAATAAAATTATGGTCTTTCTCAATTTGATCGTTGAACCTTTGGCACTTTGCAATGAAGCCCTCAATCAACAATAATCTTTTAGATTCCTTTTAATTTTACCCCCAGCCTTCTTCAATTGGACCTTTAAATTTCAGTGTTTTTTTACAAAGTAGTCCTTTGTTTAAGATTTCTTCAATGTGGTCCTCAATTAAGCTTCATACTTCAGATGATTTTCAATTAAACCCTTGATTGCATATATTTAGCATTTCAAAGTTTCAATTGTGTCCCAAATCTTTCAATCTTTGTGAATTGATTCGAATTAGACCTTTAAACTTGATTTTTCTTCAATTGAATCCTTGATTAAATCCATAAAACCTATTAGAAGTTTAATTATTTCTTTGAACTTAATTAATTCCTTTAATTTTTTTTCTCAATTGACTTTTAAACTTTATTTTTCTTCAATTAAGTCCTTAAATAAGTCAATTAAACTTGTTGGAAGTTTTAATTAAGTCTTTAGACTTACTTCACCAATAAAAACTTCTTACTATTCTCTATGCACACCAGTATAATGACGCAAATCAGAATGTCATTGTGTTGCAACTTATCTTCCGACCAAAGTGTCTGGGGGTAAATTTAGAACAAGTCACAGAGGTAAAGGGTGTTCAGCTGTCCGCCACAGCCATTCTTTGTAGTCTTGCAGAATCCTACAAGTATAATTACTTTCATTCCATAATGGCAACACAACCTGAAATACAAAGCATTTACACGATTGGAGTTGAAACCTGTTATGCATTCTCTCAGTAACAATTTTATAATAAGGCAAGACAGGTGCAGCGTGCATGCATAATTTCGGAGGAAAAAGTGCGCAGACATGCAAGCATAGTTGTTTGGACCTCGAAAGCCAAGATCTGAGCAAACCAGAAACTTGAAAGTAAAAAATGCAGTTGATTACACCTGTGATTATGCACAGCCGTGACACACGTAATGCCTTTGCCATTTCATATGGGGGGAAAGGGAGTAATTCTGCTCTGCAACATAATGAGACTTTATCCAGATTTTCAGAAACATATAAGCATTCATGCAGTTACCAGGTGATCTTATATTAGTGTTGTGCAAGATCTGAAATTCATATAAACGGTAAATAAAAACTTGCTACTTATCAATAGGCATAATATTTGGAAGCTGAAAGGCAAGTGGTTAGAAAATTCAAAGCCTGTGTAGTAGCCTGATTTACGACCCTCTTTCTCTTATTTTCTTCAAAAACAAAATCCAAAATATAGCAAAAAAACACCAAAAAAAATATCTGAAATATATATTTTTGATATATTATGTATTGTTTTTGATATTTTCAATGTCTTTTTAAAATAATTAAAAATTCAAAAATTTACTTATTTAGTTTTTAACATGTTTATTTTAAAATTATTAATTTATTTTACTCGAGTTGACAGAAATCTTTTCAAGAAAAAAACTTAAATAAAAAGATCAAAATTACAAAAAAAAATTATATAGAATAAAGAACTAAAGTTTTTAATTTAGTTTACTTGATTATCAAATTTACTTGGAGACTAAGTAATTAAAAAAAATAATAAATAATTTTTAGAAAAGAAGAAATTAGTTAAAGAAAAAAAAATCACTCACCTTCAACCTCTAACCATTGCCAATAGCCTTTTGCCATGAACCACCGTCAACTACTAGGACAACAACTCCTCCAACAACAAACCCAGCCCCTCTCATCCTTTTATAGACAAAGAAAAAACTATATATTTAATATTTAAAATTATAACCTAAAAAAAAAAATTTAATACATTTAGATACAAAGAAAAAATATGTGAGATTTTTTATTATTAAATAATATAGCATTTTTTTCTAAAACATTATAAAAAATAACAAAAATCTTTTTTAAAAAAATATATTTAAATATTTTTTATTGTATATGATCAATTCTCTCAAAAACAAAAAAAAATTATATTTGTAGAAATAAAAAAAAAATACATGATATAATTTAGCATATTTAAATACCAAAATTCAAAAATAAAAATTTGTTAATATTTTTGCATATATTTTTAGATTTAATAATTAGTTTGTAATAATTAGTTTGTAAAATTCATGAGAAATTTAACTTAAATTTTAAAAAAACTAAAAAATTTATTTTATTTCTTTTAACATAGATATTATGAACTTATATTTAAAATATATTTTCAATATTAAATTAAAAAACAGTTTTTTTTTATTTTATATGTTTTGTCTTTAAAATAACTAAATTTAACCATAAATTTATAGCTCACTCTCTTGGGGTGGACTAACTTTAACCATAAGACAAACCAATAGTTAGAAACAATATATTTTATCTTAGATAAAATGTGTTAGGAGTGATACATCATCCATATACATAATCAGTTCTTTTATCAAGTCTCTAAAGCAAGTTAGAGTTTTTAATAATTAAAATACTAAGTGATAATTTTATTTTTATTTTTTTTATTGATAAAAATTAAGAATTTTTTATTTTTTTTATCCATCACCACAATGATACTTAAGATCCAAATATAGAAGAATATTCACCACAACGCCTAGCACATACAACGGAATGTGTAGTTCATCAAACTATCACCTCTTGGGCACACAAACAAAGATGGAAATTACCCAAGATGACTTATTGTTTA
>Ga0325402_1005003_pt1 | contig 12333 bp, 5 predicted proteins | sample PopdelMetagenome_22_FD_207212 | JGI IMG/M metagenome (GOLD analysis project Ga0325402, IMG submission 207212) | Populus deltoides microbial communities from Bellville, Georgia, United States - Xylem-PdKOR-R3 | ecosystem: Host-associated > Plants > Phyllosphere > Stem > Wood/Secondary xylem...
GTAAGATTTGCCGGAGTATTATATTGGCAAGCTTTGATTGGTAATATTCAACTCTTCTAGTTCGCTACCAAAATGATTTCAATTGAAAAATGTCAAAAGTTTGGCTTACTACAGGAGACCAGCTAGCGAGGTTAATTTGATTAATTTCAAAAAAAACATTTTCAAAAAATGATTTTAAAAACTAATTTAAAATAAAAAAATAAATCTTATCGACGCATTTGCAACACAATTCCAAACAGGTTAGTTTATACATTTTAGAAGTATTTTTAAAAAAATTAATTTTTTTATTTTAAATTAATATATTTTTAATGTTTTAATATTATTTTAATATACTGATTTTGATGTATTGGACGTATAACTATGCCTTTCTAATGTCTTGACTGTAATCATTGCATTTGAATTTTACTGTACCTGTCATTGTTAGGCTAGTAAAATCCTTGCTCCATTTCCATGATGATAAATCTTCTCCCGTTAGCCTGTGAGTTAATAGAAATTAAGTTTTTTGTTCGAATAAACTTAATAATATACCCCTTTCAGAGGTACGGTGTTTTTTTAAAAAAATAATATTAGTAAATTATCTTGTATATTAATTTCAAAATCCAAAAAAAAAAGGAAAAAAAAAAGACAGACGCCGGTCAAAGTATTAAGGCTGGTTAGTTTACTAGTGATGGATATATAAAATTGTTTGGTCCCATAGTGATCGAGCAGCAGTTCTTGACGTGGTGAAACTTCGAAGATTTTATTAGGAAAATTAAATGTAACTGCATCAGAATGCTTTAATTAAATTACTACATTAAATTTGCTTCTTTGATGTTTTCTGTGGTAGATCTTCAATTGTCTCTGTATCATGATTACATGATTAGTTGATAAAAAACAAGATGAATAAAATATAAAAACATTTATGTTATTATTAATATATATTACTGTTAAACTTACACATTAAAAATAATAATTAGATATTATTATTTTTTATTTTAATTTATATCAATATCTGGAATGGTGTAGGTTTTTAGAAAAAACAAATTATATAGCTTAATCCAGCCAAAAGTCCAGGTCGACCAATGATCCGGTAAATTTGGGGTAAAACATGAGTTAAAAACCTGTTGATTTTTGTTTTGAAAAATAATTTTTTTTATTAAAATAGCATTGTTTTGGTTTTTTTAAAAAAAATAATATGTCAATTCAGGTTAACTTACCCGACCCGTAACTCAGTCCTTGTCCTCAGTTAAGTTTTAAAACTACGATAATAACCACTATTATCCTTATATGCGTTATTTATATAATTTTGGAATTAAAATTATTTTATAAGGATATTTTAAGGATAAAAAAATAAGAAATATTGTCTTTAAAAACATGTCTCATATGTATTTTTTATTTTGAAAAAACAAAAATATACTTCAAAATTATCTCACAGAAATTTTTTTCATGTTTTTATCTATATTTCTTCAATCAAATATATTTTTATTTCTATTATTTATGTATTTTTTATTCTGGGAACGGGTGACCCTTGATTTTCTTCATTTAAGAAGGCACCAGAAATAACTAAAATTTCAAGTCATTTCTCATCTCATCTAATTTCAACTCTTTTTTTTTTTTTTAATGTAAGGAATCCAATTAATCTTACCATGAACCCCCCTGGCCTCCCCCTAGTGTTCGTGCATGATTCCCATGTTCGAAGTGTTACTTTGTTGCCTGCTATTCTTTTGAGCTTATATATTTTTTATGTTTAAAAAATGTTTTTGAAAAAAAAATTTATTGTTTTGTTTTAAATTAATTTGATTTAGATTTTTAAAATATTTTTATGTGCTAGTATCAAAAATAAATTTTTTAAAAAATATATTATTCTAATGCATTTTCAAGTAAAAAATACTTTGAAAAATAAATGTTACCAGAATACTAAACGATATTCATTTACCACACCACATTCCAATTAGTTATTTTCCCAATGAGAAATAACAATTGAAAGACTTTATTAAGGTATCTAAAAGTTTCAAAATATGTTAATACTATTAGCTATTTAAACTGTATTACGCTGTGAGTTATAATCTTTTAAAATTGAAAAAATTCCGATTGAAAAAAAAATTCAATTAAAAGGTTGAATTAAATTGAAAAAATAGCTTTAACAAAAAGAAAAATATATCAAAAGAATGAGAGTCAAATTGATAAAAATAAAACAAGAAAAAAATCTAATTGAATGATGAAATTAAAAGCTATAAAAACTTTAACAAAAAAGATAAGGAAAAAAAATTAAAAATCAAAAGAATAAGGACCAAAATGAAAAATAAAACATATGAGAAATTGTAATTAAATGAATAAATTAAAAAAAACTTATATAAAAGGAATTAAAAAAAATAAAAAGTTAAAAGAATAAGGATTGAAATTGAAAAAAAAAAAAGAACAATTATGCACTTTACCTGGCAAAAAAAAAAGAAAAGAAGGGGAAAAAAATATCGCTGGTAACAATCGGATCACAATACAATATCACACGCCACACTACGTGTAAGAGAACATAGTGGCGTATCCAAAAAGATGATGAAAGGTCAAGTTTGGCTACCAAGTAGTGTAACACGCACCCCCTCAATGATGTGGATGTCACCCTACGTGCCAACAACTTTTTTTATTAAAAAATCAATATGAAAATTTCAAAACACCCTCATAACCATGGTAATTACTCTAAAAACTAGTGTAAAAGTACAAAAATACCCCAAATACAAACCTTATTTTTTTATCTTTTCAAATGCCAAAAGCGTACTTTAATTATACATGAATAATGAAAAAACTAAAAATACCCTTGTCCAACAGCACAAAATGTTTTTAACTATAAAAATAAAGAAATATTTTTATTGTTTAAAAGTTTATGAGAAATAAAAACAAGCTTTGATCAACGGCTCTAAATTTATACTAAGTTTTATAAACTTTAGGGATATAAGAGTATTTTTACTAGTAAAAAACATAAAAAAATACCTAGATATCATCAAACAATCATTTAATTATAGATGGTCAGTGAAAAAAAATCAAAACATCTCCACCTTTTAAGGCTTTTTTTTTTCTTAATTTAAGAGTAAATAAATAATTTTACTTTCGCAATTGAAAGTAAATTATGCCTTTGACTACGACGGAAAACTCATGCCCGATAATATTTTGGTTAATTTTCTTTCTAGAGGGAAAAAAAAAACACAAGACTTCAAAAACTTATTTTATATCTAAAATGCCCTTATTTAATATTATATGTATATATATCCAAAACGCTTTTATATGATTTATACTTTTTGGACAGTCGTCGTCAGAAAGTTTCAGTGAAGTTTTGACAAAGTCCGAGAAGAGATTATTTTCTACCTGGAAAGTCACTGTTCATCATTACTGTAAAAGAGTTTCGTCCAGTTTTTTCAATATAACAAGTTTCAATTTTCTTTTATTTTTTCTTTTTCTTTTTCTTTTTCAAATGGAAATAAATATTATATAATTTTAATGTGAATATATCAAAATTCACATTAATTTAAACAGGTGGGTGCATAGTGATGGTTACTAGAGGTATAACTAGAAAAAGATAAGTGAGGCGATGTTTGTTTTTTGGAAGAGGAAAAGTATAGAAACCAAACAAATCCTTCTTTCTAGTTAGCAAGCGGAAGGGCTAACATCAACTAGTTTGCCTTCGAATGTTTCAAAGCACATGACCAATTCCAATCCCCGTAAATCAATCTGCTACAGTCTGGTTCGAGTGCACCTTCTTGTACGTTCAGGAAAATATTACGGCCGTGTTTCGTTTTTACAAAACTTTTGATTTTTTTTTAATTTTATTTAAAATAATTTTTTTATGTTTTTAGATTATTTTAATGTGTTAATATCAAAAATAAATTTTATTTATATATTATTTTTTTATTTTAATTTATATTGAGTGTTAAAATTAACAAGAGTATAATAACTCTAGTTATATAACTTAAGACTCATCAATTTGATAATTAGATAGTTTTTGGTTATTCTTGTGTGGTGAAAAAACAGAGGCAGTGAAAATAAAAAAAATAAAAATAAAAGTGTATTTTATAGTAATGTAAACGATAAAACGATTGTCTCTATATCATGATTAGTTGATAATAAACAAAATGAATAAAATATAAAAAAGTTTATTTTACGATTAATATATATTACTATTAAACTTACACTTTAAAAGAAATAATTAGATATTATTATTTTTTATTTTAATTTATATTGAGTGTTGAAATTAACAAGAGTATAATAACCCTAATTATATAACCTAATACTTGGCCGACCCGAGACTTGACTAACCTAAGACTTGTCTGACCCAATGCCTGGACTAGTATGGACTTTTAGAAAAAACAAATTGTATGGCTTAACCCGGTCAAAAGTTAGATAATTTTGGAATTAAGATTTTTTTACAATGATATTTTAGAGATAAGAAAATAACAAATATTGTCTTTAAAGATATGTCTCTTATGTATCTCCTGTTTTCAAAAAACAAAAATCCATTTCAAAATTATCTCCAGGACAAATTTTTAAATGTTTTTGTCTATATAGCTTGTTCCTTGTCACTTAGGCTATGTTTGTTTCTCAGAATTCACTTTTCGGGAAACCACTTTTCAAACTTTCCTGTGTTTTTTTGCCATTAGGAAAGTTGGTCAGCGGAAAACACTTTCCAGTCAAAGAAAAATTTGGCTTGGTTTCCAGGAAAGTGTTTTCCTGGAAAATTTAAGCGGAAAACACTTTCTGGAAATTGTGAAAAATTTAGAAATGTCATATTATTTGCCGATTATATCAAATTTGGTCCTCAAACTTTTAATTGCTATATATATATATATAGTTTTGAATATTTATTTTTCAATTTCATCTCTTAAAATTTAATTTTTATATTAACTTTGGTCCTTATTTTTATAATTGTTATTTGCTTTTCCCTTATCATTTTTTTATTGAAATTTTTTACGTATCAAATTTGGTCCTCATTCTTTTGATTGTTACTTATTTTATTTGAAATAATTTATAAAATGTTAATTATTATTATTATTTTAATTTCTTCATCTTTCATTTTTTTTTTAGATTTGTCTCTATTATTTTGATTATTATTTATTTTATTTGAGATCATTTATGAAATTATATTTTTTTTTCAATTTCATTCTTATTCAACTTTTTAATTTGTAAGATTTATTCCTCATTATTTTAATAAACTTAAGAAAAATAAAACATTAATAATTTATTTTACAGCTCATTTTCCATGACATAACCAAACACTGGAAACTGTTTTCCAACTTATTTTCCATTACACTACCAAACATCAGAAAATAATTTACTTTTCCGGTATTCACTTTTCAAAAGAAAACTATTTTCCAGCAAACATTCTTCAAAAAATAAGGGGTGGACGGAAAAAACTAAAGCAGGGCTAGGAGAGAGGGGCTGGCCTTCAGGCCTGCACGAGCCTGTCTTGTTATTGATGGGCCTAGCGCTTTGCTTTCTTTTTCTTTAATTTTCTTAACACTCTAAAAATAATTACCAGATTCCATTACTTTTCAGTTTTAATATGGTTCTTAAATTCTATTACAAATTTTTATTTTTATTTGAATTATAATATTTATTTTAAAATAATAATATTAATAATAAATTGTTCATGAACATTCAATTGAAATCAGTTTTTTATCATTGAAATTTCCAAATAAATTTTGAACATGATTTCATCACATTCATGATTTTTTTAACTTTCAATAACACACAATATAGACATACTATTTTAAGAGTGTTTGTTAACTTGCTTTAACAATCATATTTTTATTTTTAAAAAGATAAAACAAGAGATACGTTAATAGAAAAATTTATCTTCATAGAAATTGTTTTTTAAAATGACTTTATTTTTAGATTTAGTGACAATGCTACAACATTTCTCGAGACCAATACCTTTTTTATGTTTTTTTTTTTAAATTGGATTCCCATAACAAGAACTTACAAACTAGTTATTATTATACTGGTAAGGTTAAATGAAAATCAAGACTTTTCATTTTCAGTGCTGTGAAATATTTAAAGCTCAATTAACAGGCTCATAATACATTGAATTGCAATGTAGTAATGGTAGTAGCTAGTAACTTAAATTGGTAGTTAATCAAGTAGTTTAACATGGGAATCATTACAACACCCTCTCTCTTTTACTATTCATGTTTCCTTTTAAAAATATCTTAGAATGTGTTTTTTTCTCTTTTTAAATAAAGCATTTGAAAAAAATAGTCTTTTCAAATATCATTCTTAATCATTTAATTAAATTACAACTCTTTTCAAAACATATTGGTTTATACAGTTTCGAAAACAAGGATAAATTTGAGATTATACACATCATAAATATACAAAATGATGATACTTTAAAATTAAAAAAAAATTATAGCCATTTAGGCCTAGGGCGCAATTCTCCACTTTTTCATTGAATGCCACACTCTCATCTCTCTAAAAACTATGTCTCTATCAAAGAAAAATTAGACAACCATGATAGATTTATAGACTCAAGAGAGCACATATAGAACCTCTGAAGCATCTTAGAGCTTGTAAGACAAGATAATGACATTGTATGCAAAGTCCTTCAAACAACGTTCATTGGATTTGCTTGGCGTAATATCACATATTAAAGCTTGACTCTAACCTTAACTTGAATTATTTTAGTGCCAAACTCATCTTCCATTTCAGTATAAGCATATCAGCTAAAAATAACACCACAAAGCTCTTCACCATCACATAACAAGAGGTTGAGAGCACCAAAACATATCTCTAAAAAGTTTAATGAGAAGATGCTCAACTTGGAATACTCGAATCCATTGTCACTAAAACCCTAATTAGTGAGGTCTCCAACTATTCTCTATGGAAACGACCGTATACTTTTCTTGATCAAACTCACCTCAACATGAAATAGGTAAAAACCACATTTGAGTAGAAGAAGTGAGCATGATTAGATAAGACACCATCATTTTCAGCTATAAAATGCAAAATCTCCCAAGCGCCATCGATCTCCTTGCAGTCACAAGGCATCTAAAAGGAACATCAAGGGATCCATTCATGACCAATCGATGTTTCCTAAGCTATCACATGTGTAGAGGTATTGGCTTCTATTAAGAAAAAGAATTCGTGTGATACTCACTTTCTATGAAGAGCGATATGAACACAAGGAGCTTAATAAATTTTATTTATTTTACCATTATCATGTTACTAAAGAATGTCATGTTCTAAAAAAGAGATGAAAAGATTGATACTTAGGGGTCATATTTAACAATTTGCAAGGAAAGAAATGCAACTTGAACAAACAAGGAAAGATCCCCACGTATCTCCACTTATATGGGAATATCTTTTGATTGTTTTAATAAAAACAATAATGTTTCTCCATGTCTCCAATGAATATCTCTATATCTCTAATAAAATTTCCATGTCTCAAAACAAATTCTTCATGTCTTTAAATGAAACTCCATGTCTTATAAAATCTTCATAGTGAGATTTTTATGTCTCTAATAAAAATCTCTACATCTCTATAAACATCAATACAATGTTTTGAAAATGCTTTCATGATCGTAAAAGCATTCTTTATTTTTTAAGCAATAATGTTATTTTTTCTAAGAGGAACAAATAAACTAATTGAACTCTCATCTTTCTTGTAGGAGCAATAATAAAAGCTACAATAATGAACGTTAACAAAAACCATGAGAAGGTAACATAACATGTATAAAACAATAAGTGTTTTCTTTTCCTTCTACTTTTGCTAGTTAGATCTTTCAAACATGATTGTTTAAAATACTTTGGTGGCAAATGATGGTACAATAAAATTATAAAGAAAAAATTCCTCGCCATTCAGGACCTGGCCTAAATGACCAGACATTAAAGCCATTCAGGCCATATGACGGTATAACAATTGTTTTTTTTTTTAATCTTTGTCTTTGAGCTTGGCTCGAATGGCCTTACCTTTATCATGCTCGAACAACTTCACCCTTACTAAGACCAAACAACCTCACATGCTATTTTGTTCATGCCCAAGCCCAAAACTGCTTGTCATATTATTAAGCTAGACCCAATACCTCAAATTCTCTAGCACGCACCTCAAAATATTATTGTGAACTCCAATAAAATTAGTAAGACGACACACTCTACTCGATTAACTCATAAAATATCAGTGTGGTTCCACCTTTCTTGTTAATGGCAACCTCTTACCCACATGTCTCCTTAAAAAGGACACACCTCCCTCTCAAATCACTCACGAGGATGAACCTTTCCACCAATGATACAACAAGACACAACAACCAACAACTCAACTTTTTAGGTACTCTCCATCAAGACACCACTCTTCACAAGGTGAGCTGACATGACCAAAGTCTATAAATAATTTGGTTCACAATGAAAATATTTCATATTGAACATTCAACTTTCACTAGTCTATTCAATATAGAACTTTATTGAGAATTGGCCATATAAGCCACAATACCATTGCTCTTTCCTTATTTTACTCCTCTTTCCACACATTTTTCCAGCCCCTCATGTCATTCTATCACTCTACATACTTATCTTCTTTTACATTTATTAACTTAAACATCAAAGGATATGTTATTCTAATAAAAGACTTGTTTTTATAGGCGAGTGTGGGAACCACCCCACCCACTAGACTATTGATCAAGTCTAGTCACAGTAATAAATGGCTATGATCAATTGTTGACTTTAGAAATTTCAAATTGACTAGGAGAATCAATTCTGATTTGGAAACCTTTGTTGTCGCATCTAACTTTTTCTTATAGAGCTTGGTTTCCTTACTTTTTTTGGATAAAAATAATGATTTTTTCCTCCTTAGTTGCTGACTTTATTAAATTCCTTCCTATACTAGAAGAATCATTAAATAATCCTCCCTAGCTTAGAAAACAAATCTATTGCCCCTTAGTTTCCTTAGTAGACTACGAAACTTCTTCTTTTGAATGCTAAGAATCTTTTCTCATTAAATATCTAATCTGGTTGAATTCACTTTGCATAAAAAGCAGAATAATTGCTAACTTTTAATCTTTGTAATATTGGAAAATCTTACCCAAACAAGGTTGTCATAAGGCCAAACACATCAGGCCCATGTTGCACATGGATTGGGCCCTTCTTGCACTTGGGTTAGATGAATCAAAGGCTGCTCTTTAAGCTCTATTGACACCACTTTCTCCCCTAAGTTCATCTTGTCCCAGAATACTGAACAAGTCCATTTAATTTTTTTTTTAAGCTTATTTTCCTTAGCCTTTGTAATTGGCCAATATGGCAGCTCTAAAGGGTCATTGGCGTGTTTAGTCATGATGTTAGGCTAATCCTTATCATCCCCTCTCTCTTTAAAAGGATTCGACCTTGAATAATTATCTACATCAAACATAGTATGATCAGAAACATTAAAAGTAGCATCAACACCATATTTACCTAACAAATCAAGTTTATAAGCATTGTCATTGATCCTCTTAAGGATTTGAAATGGCCTATCTTTTCTTGATTGTAGCTTGAATTTTCTATAGGTCTAAAATCTCTCATTGTACATACACCCAAACCCAATATCCAGACTGAAAGACAACTTGTTAGTGCCTTTTATTTGCTTTGACTGCAAACACACATTTCCTTTTTTTTTTATTTGTTGTTATACACTTTCATAAAGTGATTTCAATAAATGTGCTTTACAATTACCATCCAAACTAATCCTTTCATCATCTAGCAAATGAATTAAATCCAACGGAGTTAAAGGGTTAAAGTCATGCACAATCTCAAATGGTGAAAATTCAATAGTAGAATGTACATTACGATTATATACAAACTCTATGAATGAAAAAGAATCTTCCCAATTCTTTAAGTTCTTTAGAATGATAGTACGTAATATTTATGTTAAGTTCCTACTAACTACCTCAGTTTGTCTAATTATTTGGGGTTGACATGTAGTCGAAAACAACAACTTAGTACCTAATTTCTCCCCATGATATTTTTCAAAAACAGCTAAGGAACTCAACATCTTTATCTGAAAACAATGCTCCTAGAGATCCCATGAAGTCCTACTACCTCTCTAAAAAACAAATCAGCAATGTTATTTGCATCATTAGTTTTGTGACATGCAATGAAATATGCCATTTTTTAAACCTATCAACAACTATAAAAATTGAATCCTTACCCTATTTGGACCTAGGCAAACCTAATATGAAATCCATAGAAATGTCTACCCAAGGATCTTTAAGTTATATGGTTGAATCCTAGACTTTTCTTTTCTACAAGTTATGCCTTTTTCACATATACGCTAATTTTTTTTTTATTTTAGGCTAGTAAAAATGCTCATGTAACACATTCAAAGTCTTATTTACACCAAAATGGCCCTTCTACCTGCCTATATATGCTTCATGTACAAGTAATTCACACATATAACTTAATGGAACACATAAATAATTTTCTTTAAACAAATATCCATTAAGCCTATAAAACTTACCAAAGGTTGAATTCTTGCAAGCATTATAAACATTGGCAAAATCATTATTATCCTTGTACAATTATTTTATATGTCTAAATCCTAGTAATCTAGAATTTAAAATAGATAAGAGAACATACTTGCATGAAAGTGCATCAACCACAATGTTTTCTTTTCCTTGCTTGTATTTGATCACATATTAAAGGTATTAATAAATTTAACCTATTTGGCATGCCGCCTACTTAATATACATTGCCCTTTCAAGTGCTTCAAGGATTTATGATCAAAATGAATAATGAACTCCTTAGGCCAAAGGTGATGTTGCTACATCTCTAACATTCTTACCAAAGCATAAAGCTCCTTATCATATGTAGGGTAGCTCAATGCTGCCCTGTTGAGCTTTTCAATAAATAGACAATGAGCCTCTTATCCCATATTAACACGGTTCCAATATCTATACCTGAAGTATCACGTTTAATCTAAAAACCTTTGTAAAGTCTAGTAAAGCTAAAACAAGAGTAGTGCACAATTTATCTTTCAATGAGTTAAAAGTCATATCATGTTCATCACCCTGTTTAAAACCAACAAATGTTTTCATAATCTCATTTAACGGTGCAATTATAGTACTAAAATCCTTTACAAAACATCTATAAAACCTAGCTAGACCATGGAAACTCATCACCTCATTCACAAATTTAGGTGTAGGCCAATCTCGAATGGCCTTAACCTTGTCTTCATCCATTTTGATACCTTGTGGAATTACAATATATTCAAGAAACACTTATCACAACGTAGTTTCATAGTGTTGCATTCTCTAATGGTATGAGACAATATTATCAAATAAAAAAAATATTTTATATAAAAATATTTTTTTCCAAAAGAAATTGTATACCCAAGCTTTTTTGACATGTTTTTGTAGTTAAAAAAAATTCTAATGAAAATAAATTTTTGTATGCATAATGTAATCAAATAAATTAAGAACTATGTGTGTTAATAAATAAAAAAATTTATAAACAATAACAAAAAATAAAACATGAAAAATCAAAAGATGAGTGTAGATCAAAATATTTAATCTCACAGGATGAAACATTTATCTAGTTATGTTTGTTAAGTTTGTTAATTAAAATAATTTTTTTATTCAAAACAATAATAAAAATAGACACACACATAAAATTGATTGAATAAATAGAATGAAAAAAACAATATGTAAGACTACACGTATTAGAAATATCACTTGAAAATAAATAAATTTTATTTTCAAAAATGAAGTTCATCTATACAAAATATTAAAAAAAAAAAACTTATAGATGAATAAGAAAAACCTCTTAAAAAATTAAATGCGTACAAAATAAAAAAAAATAATTGTCATTTAAAATAGGCTTTATGAACAAAATATAAGAGATAATGAGTATTAATCTAATTATAAATAAAAAATTATTTTGAGAAAAAATATAAAAATATATTATTTTAAAAAATAGAAAACAAATTTAGAAAAAAAAAAAGACCAGGCACTGCAGAGCCTAGCAAGCCAGCCTATTTTGTTAGGGATCATGTGCGGGCCTGTTGGGAGGTTCGTGCACCAGGGCCCTTTCTTTTGTTCCATCATGTTGTCTACCCTAATTTTTTTAAAAAATAAAAAAAATCAGACAACACGTCATTTGATTTTCCTAAAATTTAGCCATTGTTATGACTGGAAAATCGGGACATAAGTTTTTACCCAAAACACCCTAGAAACCGTGAGAAGTTAAAAAAATCACCAAATACGATCTCCCCTCATTAAATGGAACCATTTGACACAAATATCAACTGTTTTGGTGGTTGAAATCAACATCAATGATATTTTTCTCTCTTTACACCAAAATACGACGATCATTTTCTCTTCTATCTCAAATCAGAGACTAGAAAAT
>Ga0325402_1005005_pt1 | contig 12331 bp, 7 predicted proteins | sample PopdelMetagenome_22_FD_207212 | JGI IMG/M metagenome (GOLD analysis project Ga0325402, IMG submission 207212) | Populus deltoides microbial communities from Bellville, Georgia, United States - Xylem-PdKOR-R3 | ecosystem: Host-associated > Plants > Phyllosphere > Stem > Wood/Secondary xylem...
TCCTAAAACTTGAGATGTAATATCAATCCGTAAATCTGAATGTATGCCTTTAATCTAATGGTTGAAACTCTAAGTACCTATTTAACCATGCATGTTTATAGTTGAAATTGAATCTTTCATTTGAACTCCATTATATGATGTTATTGAATAAGATGTGTTGTGTTGATGATAATAAGTTGGGTTGGGACCCAGGACGATAGGGTCGTAATTGAGTTATGAGAAGATGTGAGATATTAGAAGTGTAAACAGGATATATGTCGATAACTTGGGACCTCCCAGTATAGGGGAGACTCTGCTGAAATTTTGGTGGAACCTGTATATCAAAAAAAAAATTACCTGAAAATTTCCAATGTATCGCGAAACAGAATGTAGAAAATCAGGGTTGTTACATGGACAATCTAGAAAGATTACGTTCTGAACTTGAAATCCACCTAGATTAGTCTTGTTTTCACATGCAATTGATGACTTCAAATTCGGGTTTAAATTCATTTACTGTTCTGACCATAAACAACATCAATTCCTTCACTTATTTGCATTATTAACCTAAATTCAAGTAGCCCAGCATCAAAAGAACCATTAAGGGTTTTTCCCATCTCTAAGTTCCAATTGTACGCAAATAAGCACCCTTGAACCAATTTCAAACTGATTTCTAATTTTTAACTCCGACGTGGCTTCAATTATTCCAATTTGACTCGTCAAGGCTCTTTGTAGTTATTTCGCTCTTGCTCTTGTCATTGGACCATCTGAATCCTCTTGCATATTAGATTTAGCTTTATGAGATGGATTATAATTCCCATGATGCACATCACTACTTCTCTCCTTCTCTGCTTTGTCTTCTATTTTCCTTTCATTTGCATGCAAAACGTGAGCAATTCACATTCTGCGGCAAATCCAATTATAATTTTTTAGGCCGGTATTGGTCCATTTTGCATAATGGGCCAGTGCTGGCCCATTTTTATCTTTTGGGCTGCTGCTGGCCCATTTGTTTTATATTAGGCCGGTGTTGGCCCATTTCATTTTCTTTATGTTGCCGTGCCGGCCTATTCCAATTAAATACACCGGAACAATACAAATCGGGTATTAAAATACTCGGTTTTCGTCAACCAAAAAAAATATAAACAAAGAAAAAATGTTTTTGTGCATACAACCAAGTGTCTCAAAAGCTAAAAAATCATCTCATGTGTTTTTTTTTCATACATCAAAAAAACAATGTTTTAGCATGCATTTTGGCTTTAATAACCAGTTTATTAAAGTCAAGAGAACATTGGCCAAAATTTCAAAAAAATCAAAAAATCTTTTTGTTTGGTTTTAGTATCAGGAATTATGAATTTATACGTAAAACGTATTCCTGATATTAAAAAGGTTTTTTTTTTGTTGACAATATAAAACAATTAAGTTTTACTCCATTAAGATAAGAATCTCCTTACAGAGAAGGGCTTTTCTTACATTTTAGACAGACAGAATCAACGATTAGAAACCACAACAAGACCTTAGATTTTATCAGAAAATAAAACAATGCAGGTTACCTTAGGTAGGGTGTATTTGGGGTGCTAATACCTTCCCTTTATACAACCAGTCTTCGTACCCCATCTCTGAGACCAGTTAGGGTTCCTAGTGACCAGAATACTAGGTGGTGACTCCCAGTCTATATTTTACTGATAAGAGACAAGAATTCCTTGTCTCTTTATATTTTGCCAGATAGACTAGACTATATAATTTTTTTAAGGTGGATGATCGTCGCGACGCCACACGTGTGCAACATCTAGGATAACAAACAAAGCAAATAAAGGCTTACTAAAACTATTGCATTGCCAGGGAAGATAAAGGTTGCCATTTGGTTGTAGATCCTCTTGCTTGCAAGTAAAGTGTATTTGAATCAGAACTTACGGGTAATAATCCTACTACAGCATGTTAGATAATAATATAAATCATATCTTGGAATCTCATCTAATAGTTTAAACTTTTGAGTTGAGATGGTTCTTTGACATGGTATCATAGCCTTGATGACCAAGCGGTCATGAGTTTGAATCTCACCATCTCTATTTATTTGATATGTAGGTCTGTGCAAGTTTCAAGCCAAAAGAGCTTTCACTTAAGGGGATGTGTTAGAGAATAATATAAATCATATTTTAAAACTTCACCTAACAGCTTAAACTTTTAGGTTGCGATGGTTCTTTGATACAGCATAACCATACCCCTCGACTTAGTAAGTTTAATCAATACTTGCAAAGAATCTCAAGAAAACTTTTTCCAGCTAATAAATGGGGTCACTTCTCTCTTCCCTAAGCCAGCATCTTGTAAAGCTTTTTCCCAATTGCTTTCTCCATGTCCAGTTGCCTTGTCGCCTAAAGTCAGACTTCCTGTGATTAATATGTCTTTCTCCATATAGACCAAAGTTTCAAGTACATCAGCTGAACCTACCTCTAGTTCTGATTGATAAGAGGCAAATGATGCTAGTTGCTGTGGACTCATCTCTGCCATTAGGACTTCTGGTTCAGCTGATGTCTCAAGAATTTTAAATATTTTTGTTCCTTCGTCACTATCAATGTCAGTATATATGTTAGAACTTTTCATCCCTCTTTGAAACTCAGAAACAATACCCTCTATAATAATTGAACGCCTGCAACATAAAAAAAAAAAAAAAGCATCAATTATGATATTGTATTTAGCTAGAAATCTAAACAAATTTTGGCCACTTTATTAGATTGGAAAATCCTTATAAATATGAAGTGATCATGCTGATATGGAGCGGCAATGTTTTCTCTTTAGGAAAGGGAAAAAAACTAAATTAAAATAAACTAGGCTGATCTATAAAAAAAACAAAATGGCTATGTCAGTAGAATGGAAGTCACCTCTGGTTATTCAATTGCACCAGTTTAGCCTCCATTCTCTCTGATCTCACAATAGTTCTGCCGCCATTACTTAATTTCGAGAGGTAGTTGCTGATGGAGTGTAATTAAAAATAAAAAATAAAAAAAAATTTAGAAGTAATTATAATGTAGTGGTAAGACTGTGGATGCAACATGTTGTTGATACCTAAACCGAATCAGATTTATTTTTAACTGAATCAATGTGGCCGGGGCCTACTTGGAAGGATCACTGAGTTAAAACAATCCGGTGTTGTCTCGGTGAGTTTGTAGAGGAATAAGCGTGTTCAGCTGGAGTGACTTTCAAGAACATGATATGAAAAAAGGTGAGCGGAAAGATAACTCGGTGGCTGGGTCAAGTGAGTTCAAGGACTGGGTGACTTGACAGACCTCAAGTATCTTTACCTGTACTTGATGAGTTGATGCCATGACAAAAGCAGAGGAAGAAGAAGGAGAGAGAAGCTGTAATTTCATTTTAATTTTGTAATCTTCATCAGAACAAATAGTTAGTTATAATCTGTATTCAACACTAATTATCCTGCTTCATGTACTCATTACTTCAATTATTTTAGATTGCCAAGGGTGTTTTCCATATTTTACACTTTAATCCCCTTGGTTTAAATCTTATCTAATTTATAAATAAATTCTGATAAATTAATCATGATGTGGAAGTCAGGGACCATAACAGTCCTCGATTTACAATTCATACAAAAAAGTTATACAATATTTTTATTATTTGGTTCAGGGGAGACTCTTTAATTATGTATTAAAACCAAAATAGTCCCTGCATTATGTAATTGTAATACTATATTTTGAATAATTTTAGGGAAGAAATTATAATATAATTGTAATTAAGTTTTTAGAAATCTTACAAAGAGATTCTATATCTCTTTCTTATTTTCTAATTTTTTCCATAAAAGTTTTCTAAACAGTTGGAAAAGATATGGTGAAAAAAGAAGAAGAAAATGAACACTAATAAAGTAGAGAATTTGATAGAATTTTAATTTCTAGTCAAAATTTGAGTGAAATCTCAGATCAATACAGCTGTACATTATCTTTGGTTCCTAGATTTACATACTGTTATATTTGGTCCGTATTTAATTTGTTATGAATTTTAGTCTAAATTTCTGATTAGAAAACCCAAAACTGTCTCTGGATTTGCAATTCATACAAAAAATATTGATATTTAATTTAGAAAAAAATATTATTAGCTTAAGTGCAAGTACTAGCTGTAAGACTATGAATGCGACATGTTTTTTTGCTTAATTCGGCACACTCTTTACACTTGTAGCCTTGGGATGAATTATGAGTTATGAAATTGGTTGGACCGTTGGATCCCACAAGCTGGGGGAAGCTATGAAATTGCGCTAAGTTTGTTTGAGAATGTGGTTGTGGCTGCTTTTTAAAATATTTTTTATTCTAAAATATATCAAAATAATATTTTTTATTTTTAAAAAATTATTTTTTAGATCAGAGCATCAAAACGATTCAAAATATATAAAAAATTAATTTTATTAAAAAAAGTTTGAATTTTTTGAAAACACTGGTTGGCCCGCGTTTCTAAACGCTTTTGAATGGCTGTTTGGAATTGTGGTAGTGGTTGTGATTCAAAGTGTTTTTCGCTTAGAAATGCATCAAAATAATATTTTTTATTTTTAAAAATATTTTTGATATCATCATATCAAAATAATCTAAAAATATAAAATTATATATATAATTTTTTAAAAAAAAATCAAAATTTAAAGTAATGCGATGCGTTATCAAGTACCCCAAATACGCTCTAAAAGTGAGAAGGGATACGCTTTCTTCTTCCAAATAATCAAATAATTAATGAAATATGAATCGGTCAACGAAATTATTTATATTCATGTACAGGAGAAGTAATGTTTCATTGAAAAGTTGAGAAATTTCCTCGTATTGTAGTTAGCTTTGGTCCTTTCTTGTGTTATTATTTTATTAACTTTAGTGTGAGGTTTTTTACCAAGTACAAAAGAGTCCTTAACTTTATAATTTAACAAAACAGTTACATAAAATTTTTTAATTTTTAAATATTATTCCACTACTATTCTACGGAACTTGAAAAATATGTAAAAGTTATTCTATTACTAACATTTGAATAATACTATTGTCTTGATCCATATATATAAAGGAACATTTTTGCAATAGTATTTTAAAATACTGGGTTTTGTTTTACCAGAATGATGAGTACAAAATGGTCGAATATAAGAAGGGATATTTGAGGTACTAGAAACCTAAGATAATAAACTATCAGAATCCTCAGAAAATGGATCTATAAAAATAATATCAGATCTAGTCAAGCTATGATTAATAGATGGAATAGAAAAGAAAGGCATATACTCGAGAAAGATAGCATGACGAGATACATAAAGTTTTTTAGTTATTGGATCAAAACAATGATACCTCTTTTTACCTTCACCATAACCTAAAAAGACACAAATAACAGATCGAGAGGACAACTTATTGCGTTCTGCATGAGGATGAAAAATGAAACAAGTACAACAAAAAACTCTAAAGGAGGAATAATCAGGAACATACTCATATAACTTTTCAAAAGGAGAAAAACTTGAACTATGAGAAGATGAAATTGTATTAATCAAACTTACAGCAGTAAGGACAACTTCTCTCCAAAACTCACTAAGAAAAAAAAGTAAACAACAAGAGAGAACGACCAGTTTGGACAATGTGCCTATGCTTTCTTTCAGCAACACCACTTTGCTCAGGAGTATCTGTATACGAAGTTTGGCGAATGGTTTCATCTAAGGCAAGCAATTCACTGAATTTATTAGAGGTGTATTCCCCACTCAAATCACACCCAAAACATTTGATAACAGCAGAATGTTGAGTTTTGACAAGAGCTCGAAAAGCTGTATATATCGCAAAGAGTTCAGAACGATGTTTCATTAAATAAACCCAACAATAACGAATATAATCATCAATAAAAGAAACATAATATCGAGACCTTCCTTTAATGCCAATAGGAGAAGGTCCCCATACATCAAAATGAATCAAGTCAAATGGAGAAGAAGAAATAGAAATACTTCGATTAAAAGTTAAAGCGGAAAATTTCACTAATTTACATTCACTACAATCAGAAATGTCACAAGTTTTCAAATTTCCTAAAGCTCCAGTGGATGCCAAAAATATCAAACGAGAAGATGAAATATGACCTAGACGAGAATGCCATAAATAAAAACTAGAAGATGAAGGACTCAAACGAAAAAAGGACAAATTAACAAAGCAGCAACTGACATTTTTAACTCATCCAAAATATATAGTCCATTCTCCCTACGGCCTGTCCCAATCAGCTTTTAAGACTGCAAATCCTATACACAATAAGAAGAAGAAGAAAAAATGACTAAATAATCACCAGAATCTCATAATTGACTAACGAAAGCTAGATTCAATTTGAGTTTCGGAATAAGATAAACATTAGGGAGAGATAAGTGAGGTGTGATAACAAAACCAACACCTACTAAGGGCATGGAAGTGTCATCAGCTGTCATAACATGAATGGAGGGCGAAGGGAACACAGAGGTAAAAGATGAAGAATCTGGAGACATATGATGTGAAGCACCAAAATCTAAGACCTATTTAAAATGTGACATACTTGAGAAACTATGAGGCAACTGACCTATGAAAGTAAAAGCGAACATTGCTTGTGATTGTAAGGAGAGAAACTTCTTAAATTGCTCAGCTAGAGTACTAGGATTGGTGATGGAGCCTGATGAAGTTACTGCTGCAGTATTGTGGTGTGGTGGTTTATAACCTTGAGGTGGTCTATGAGCATTAGACTGTGACTGACTGTCATGCTTCCAAGCTTGATTTTGTTGTCTCAACTTGGGATACTGATTCTTGCAATGACCTTTGTGCTCATAGAAATTGCACTTGTCGAAGTTAACCTTTGTGTAAGGCTTATTATGATGATTAGAGAATGTCCTAGAGGGTACTACTAGTATAGAAAGATTTGAAGCAGAAAAAATTTTCTTTTCAGAATAAGACTAAAGATGTATTTCTCCAGCCAATAATTCACTGATAACAGAGTCAATAGAAGATAGTGGAGAACGATGCAGAATTGAACCTCTAAGTCCTCCAAAATCATTGCGAAGTGCTGTTAAAAACTGTACCAATCGTTGTTATTTACGATCAATATAGGCACCACATGCCTTTAATTATGTTGATTCGGTAAGAGCCAATTGATCCCAAAGATATGTCATAGCAGAATAAAACTCCTGAATACTTGTAGTTTTCTGATGAAGAGCTCGTATATCATTCTCTAACTGATACTGCTTTGCAAAATTAGATTGCATAAATAATCTTTATAGATGATCTCAAACCTCATTTGTTATCTCATAGTTTGCCAACTGCATACCTATGGAATACTCAACAGAATTGTTGATCCAAGTAATAATCTTTACATTATTTGCTTCCCATATATCTATTAGAACAACATCCCCCTCCTCAGTATTCTTGGGTATCACATAAGTTCCACTAACATATCCCCACATCTTATTGCCCCAAAGAAAAATTTCTCATTACATAACTCCAGTACAAATAATTTTTTCCATCCAACCTCACACTCACAAACTGAAGTGAATCATCTCTTTCGGTCGACATAATTAACAAACAAAAAGAACCAGATTGCAAAAGCAGCAAAAGACAAGGTATCATATTGCAGAAACTGAATAGATATCGCAGAAACTAAACAAATATCTTCTTGAAATTATATGATTACTCCAAACACAACATAGATTGCAGAAACTGAATACAAATATCTAATTGTAGAAGCTGAAGGAAAGACGAAATACCAGTTAGATCCGCAAAAGTTGTGTTTGGGATTAAGCCTTATTCTTCTCATGAAACCATCTCTGATGTTGCTATCCAATTTTTGACCCATGTTTTGATAAATTTTTAAAAATAAATAAATAAATAAATAAGGGTTTACATGTGGCGATAACATAGAGCATCAGGGCTAATATTAAGGAAGCAATAAGTCAAAGAGATAATTACTGAATCATTTATAATTACTGCAGTATAAAATACCATATATATAGGATTTATTGGTGCTGGTTATCGAAGACAATTTCTGCAATAATTATTACAATATTTTCTGAATAGCACGTGTAGAAATTTTCTATATAAATGAACCTTCGGTTATATGCAAGAGGGGAGAGGACAAAATTCACGAAGATAATTTTTAAAGAGAGAAATTTAGGATAACCATGAGAAAACCCTAAACCTTTCCTTCTCCTCCCAAGCCGCCAACCCCCTCTCTTTTGGCCAAAAGCCAGAGAACGAAGTAATATGTCAAGGAGATAATTACTGAATCATATATAATTACTACAATATAAAATACCATATATATAGAATTTATTGGTACTAGTTATTAAAGATAATTTCTGCAATAATTATTGTAATATTTTCTGAATAACACATGTAGAAATTTTCTATATAAATGAACCTCCATTTATATGCAAGAGGGGAGAGGACAAAATTCACGAAGATAATTTTTAAAGAGAGAAATTTAGGACAACCATAAGAAAACCCTAAACCTTTCCTTCTCCTCCCAAGCCGCCAACCCCCGCTCTTTTGGCCAAAAGCCAGAGAACCAAAAGACAAGCAGCCGCCGCCCCCCTGTTGGTTTTGGTTTTTGGTCTTTCCCCACCAGCCATCTTCTTCTTCTTCCATAGTCTTCCCCGCTCCTTTCCCTCTCACTGCCTCCACAACGCAGGCTCCTCCTCTTACCCATAGCCCGCCATCACCAGACCTTCCCTCTCTGTAGCTCAGCCTCTCCAATCGTCCCTCTGCCCACTCTGCCATTTCAGCACTTCCCCGACAAACCAGAGGGCTCCTCATTATTTTCCTTTCCCCTCACAACTCCCTCATCTTCCTTCTCCCAGCCCCGGCCACAGATCTTCCCTCTCTCTCCAGAACCCAAGCCACACAAAACAACTTTCAGCACCCACATAGAACTTCTCCACTCTACCCACAGTGTCACTCTCCCAGACACGATCCTCCCTTCTCCCTCTCACAGGCGCCGACTCCCATCTCCGTAGCAGCTCTAGCGGCTGCAGGTGACAGCAGCAAAGCCAACCGAAACCGACGACTAGACAACACTCCTTTCTCCTTCATCTCTGCCGACCAGACACGACACAAGCATAGTCGCCGACAGCTTCATGGTCATACAGCCCGCCATCTGAAACAGAGAAGGGAAATTTTAATTGTTAAGGTCTTGTTTGGGTAATTTTAATTTCTATTGTTTTGTCACATGTAAAAATTATGTAAGAAAAAAACATAATAAAAAGGGGGATGTGTGTGTGTTTGTATTTTTTTTATTTATGTTATTGAATTATACAATAGAAAAGAAAAAAATTTAATGTTTTAATTTGTATATGATCAAGTATTTTAGGGATAAATAAAATCATGTTGTATTTCCCGTAAAAATATAAAAACATGTTTCTACGTATTTTTGAGATTTAATAACTGATTTATTAAAGCTCTAAGAATTTGGCTGCTATGTGTTTGTTGAGTTTAATTGTGATTAACTGTGATATTTGTGTTTTTGACAGAAAATATAAAAATGTTTTTGTGTGTTGCATATGGTTAATACCCTAATATATTTTGAATTTTCTCTTTAAAAAAAAAAATTCAAAGTTTAAAAGAAAATATGTTTTAGCCTGGATTTCTTAAACACAAAATTTATTTTCTTTTATTGTGGATCTTACAACATGTTTGTAAAACTCCAAAGGGTGTTGGCCAATATTTTAAAAAATACAAAATCTTATTTTTGGGTAAATTCAACTTTATTTACCATTAATATTTGGATAAAGAAATATCAAAAGAATTAATATCCAAAAATTTTATTGGGAATATTTCGCTATTATTCACTATTAATATTTGGATAAAGAAACCCCAAATGGTAAATATCTAAAATATTTTCTAGAAATAATAAGTCATCACACATCCTTGAAAGAAACCTTGATTTTAATTTAGGACATTTTAATTTTTGACTCAATGGTTTACAAGCCGTGAAAGTATGAAATACTAAGGCAAAAGGAGGCTTTAAAATCGCTCTGAATTTCCTTAGATTTCTAAATCTTTGTTCCTTTTCCTTGTGATTTACGAGTCGCGAACACTTGAAATACTAAGAGAAAAATGAGCTCCTAAGCACATTGAATCTCCTTAAATTTCTGTCTTAACTGTCTTTTAATTCATAGGTTATAAATTTAGTTCAAATAAAATATAAATTTCAAGAGATCTGCATCGTTTCTTCTTGGCACTCTGTAGACATATCTAAAGGTATGATCTATATTGGCCAAGGATTCTTGCTTTTAGACTTTGAACCCAAGTTTTTATATGGTAAAACTATCCTAGAAAAACTGATTAGAGAACACTAACACCATAGCAAGGCAAACCAAACACCAAGCAACTTATCTTATGTAGGGCATACTATGGGTGCTAATACCTTCCCTTTACGCAACCAGTTCTTTGCCTTAGAATCAGTGAAAGACCAATTAGGTTTTCTAATGACCATAATACTAGGTGGTGACTTCCTTATTCACAAAACAAAAAAAAAACCTGAAATCAATCGAGGGTCGCCGCGCTCCACTGCGAGGGTGAAACATCTGATACCATATTAAATTAATTTAGATTAACATAAAACAAATGCGAACATAAAAGAGAAAAGAGGCTAGGATTTTCATTAACCACAATATTCTGAAGTGTTGATTTAACATAAATACAAGAGATTGTATATAGTCTAAACTGAAAATATTATTTTACCCTTAATAAATAGAATAAGATAAATATATATTTCTTAACAATATGACGGATTGTTGACACTTGGGCTATGTTCATGTCACGACCCAATTCCTAGATATATGACCGGCATATAGACAAAACCCCCCTCCAGGATTCCAAACCTAAATTTAAATATACAAACTTTTTTTTATATGATCAAAATAGAATAATGATAACATAATTAATTTGTTAATATTAATTGATTATCTTAATGTGATTTCGGTAATTTATGAAGCGCTAACTAGATATAATAGAAAAATATTAATTACAAAAAAAAAAGAGTTTTGGGAGGTTCAACACAAGCAACTTGTTAACAAAACTTTAAAACTGAAAAAAAATGAATAAAAAAAAAGGGTGAGTTCAAATATCAGCTAGTAGAAGATATTCATTATATAGATACGAGATAATACAACTAAAAAACAACATACACTAATGGAATAGTGGAAATTTTTTTTTCTAAACTAATACAGCTAAATAAATAATCCTTAAATTAACACAATTGTATAATACACGCAAAAACTATTTGCGGAACTAGGTGTGTTGTGCAACAACCAAATTTCTTTTTTCTTCCTCCATATCCTTTGCAAACTTTCCATAACAAGTGGGTCCATTATGTTATGTGTTAACTATGGAGAAGATCTCAAGGGATTTGGTTGAGCCTGTATAAATCTGAAGAGTGAAGGCAGGCAACTAGAGCGATGTGTTTTCTTTAATTTTTAGCAAGCCAAGAGCATAGAAAGTAGAGAAATGGTTGCAAAACTGGGGAGGGATTGGAAAATAACAAAGTGTACAGTCAAAAGTAAATACTTCTACAGACAATGTTGGATTGGGATTGAACAAAATTCTCTTTGATGGCATGCTATTGAATACATGAAGGGTTGCATTCATGAAAAACAACTTAAATAATAAATCTCTTTATTTGGTCTCAAAACCAATATAACAACGTGTGAGTAAACTCACTTGCCAATTTCAGTCAACAAATCAAAGGTGTTTCAAAGCCGAGTGGAGTTTTTTCTCTTCACTCTACAATGTACACTCTATCACAAATCTTTGTAAATTAAAACAATTAATTTTTTAAAAAAAATTCAATTTGGTCCCCAATTTGTTTTTGCATTATTGCACTCTTTTGAATCCACATTAATACCAAGTTGCTTCTTTTTTATGAAGAAATGGTTGAATTAAAATATAGAGGATCAAAGTGAATAACATGGAGAAAATAGGTGGCAACTTCAAATTTCATATAAAAATCTTAGTTTGGTCCCTAATGTTTTATACTTAAAGGTGATTGGTCTCTTTAGTTGTCAGATATTTGATTTTGGTACTAAAATTTATTTTCTTCATTTTTTTTTTGTGAGAGGAGAAAGAGGTTTGCTGGATTCAAGTAATATGCTAATAATAAAACCAAAAGACACAGCTATTGCCACACCCCCCATTAACCCAAGGCTGCCTCCCCCATACACTAAATGAATCTTTTTCTCAGCTAGTACCTGACCAAGATGATTTGCTGCTTCCAAAAAAACTATTTCCTTCCCAGGACTGGATCCACCGAAAACACAAATATTTTTTATGTGATAACTTGAGGGACCTGCCATTTCTACACACTTCTATATCTATCTAATGTAAGGGTTGAGTAGAAATGAGGGGAA
>Ga0325402_1005006_pt1 | contig 12330 bp, 8 predicted proteins | sample PopdelMetagenome_22_FD_207212 | JGI IMG/M metagenome (GOLD analysis project Ga0325402, IMG submission 207212) | Populus deltoides microbial communities from Bellville, Georgia, United States - Xylem-PdKOR-R3 | ecosystem: Host-associated > Plants > Phyllosphere > Stem > Wood/Secondary xylem...
TTGACAACTAAGGAACCAGCAGCAAATGCTGTTCTATTGGATTATATTTCATCCAAGAAGTGGGAGGATGTGGTAGACTTTGATGACCACCTTGATGACATTACCAAGTAAGCATCATATGCATGTGTGAGTGTGAGTGTGAGCGTGAGTGAATGGTGTCTTCTGTTTTCATATACATGCAGACAAGTTTAGCATCAGGCACTGCTTTGCACCTTATTTATTCATAGAAATCATATCAGCAATTTGTTTTTGTATTTGCAGGGACTGGGTGAATCCAGAACTCTTCAAGTAAGGTTGGCCCCAGACATGCATATGGACCAGACGAAATTTAAATGTTAATGATTTGGATGATCAGTGGCCTCGTGGTTGCCATGACTAAGAAAATATTGCAGTGATATATGTGTCAAATTGTGAAGTTTCCCAGATAAGGAACCCGATATTTTCTTCTGAGAAGTAGTACTGTGTTGGAGTTAAGAGTTCAAAAGTGGAATGGCTGCCCCTCTCCATAAATGCATCACTACTATCTGTTTAATCTCTAATTTTCCTCATCAAATTGACTGGACATGTAGTTTGGTAGGTGATTTCCTAAGAGTTCTTGTATTGATGCTATATCATGTGATCTGTTCTTCATTGGAAGCTCGTTGTGCGATCTTGAGGGCAAAGCATTAGCCCTTATACAATTGAATTCAAAAAGAATATTTGTACTGGAGAGGTAAGGCTAAAAAAAAGGGCCAACTAGTATGCTGGTAGTCGATGTGGGGTAGTGCCTCCCACTACCTCATCTCAAAAAGAATATGCTAGTATGCTAGTAGTCCAATCACTCGAGAAAGGCAAGCCTTTGGAAAAAAATAAATAAAGGGGCTCTGCTATGGGAAGACCCATGACATTGCTATATTGTGGATTATTGTGTAATGATATTTTTCTAGTTCAAATTATCTCAAGAAAAGAGTGGATTAAGAGGTAAAATGATTTTTTCATTGAGTTTAATTGGTATTTTCAAATTGAATTAGATAAATTAAATTCCTCACATTTTTACATTGTCGTTGTATAGTGCAGTTACAAATACCTTGGAATAAAAAACAATTGTTTGGCTAACAAGGATTTCAGTCTTTTTTTTCTTTTCAAAATGGCTAAAAGACTAAAATACTTAAAAAAAAAATGCAAAACTTGCTGTGAGGGTTTTTATATCTTTTTATCATGATTTTTTTTTTATTTTCAATTTGCATGAGGGGCAAATTAGTATTTTAACAAAGAATAAATATCATAAAAATAAAAAAGTTATTAGTGTGTGTGTATAACCCGTGTTTTTTGGGTAACATATATGACGATGTTTGACGAGAAAAAAATGACCAACCACTAATCACCCAAAAGCTCTGGTGGAGGGATAATTGATGGATGTGGAGCGTGTGTTCAATTCATGGTGGTTCAGCCGATGAGAGTGGAGTATGTGTTTAATTCGTGGTGGTTGACTTTCTTTTTCTTTTTTTTTTTTATTGTTTTTTTGTTTTTTTTTAATTTTAACATTTTATTTTATTTAATTTCTGTTTACAGTCTTGGTCTTCATTCTTTTGATTATTAATTTTTTTTATCATTTGGTTATTTTATTTTTTTTGAATTTATTCCATAATTATTTTCTTCATTTAGTTTTTGTACTAGATTTGGTTCTTATTATTTCGATTGTTATTTGTTTGTTTGTTTTTTTTTTTTTTTAAATTTAAGATTGAGAATTTTGCTTCGCTATTTTTTCGTGTTTGCCTTCTATGTGTTAATTTTAATCTCATGACCCGAGTCATTGGTTTTGAATTTTAGCCCCGTTTAAGTTCAATCTTTTTTTTTAGTTTCTTTTTTACAAATTGATTTTTCTTTGAATTTTTTTAAATTGATTTTTTTTCACTTTTATCCTTTGACATTAAATTATAGGCTCTTCAGCTTTGTGATTTTTCCACTTTCCTTTCTATTGGGTTATCTCAAGTTTGGCTTATTTAAGTTAACCCAGGTATACTTATGTTTCTTTTTTAAAATTTTTGTATTGATGTAACTTTGGTTTTTTATTCTATGTCTTTTTTTTTAAATTTAAATTTCTTATCCCACTCTCATCTCACTTGTAGCAAGTTAGCTAAGTTAATCCGAATTGACTTGATTTTTTTTTCTTTGATGTTTTTTTTCCTTAATGTCATTCTTTAACATTAGATTATTGAGCATTGAGATTTGTGGTTTATTCCTCTTTCTTTTTACATGGTTATCCTGATCTCATATCTCGAGTAACGAATTAATCAAATTATCCCAGTTATCACCACCTAGACATTTTTTTTCACATTGGAAAATTTGACTAGGCATACGGTGTAACATGACACACTTATATAGTCGAATGACATTTGACGTAGCCATTGCCAAAGCCTTGTTGTGGACAACTTTGACGAAATCAATTTAACAATTAGGCCCCGTTTATTTGCCGGAAAGTAGTTTTCTTTTGAAAAGTGGTTTTAATGGAAAATGAGTTCTTAAAAAACAAATTATTTTTCAATGTTTGGTAGTGTCATGGAAAATAAGTTGAAAAATATTTTTCGGTATTTGGCTATGTCATTGAAAATGAACTGAAAAATAAATTTTTAATTTTTTTCAAGTTTATTAAAAGAACAAGGACCAAATGTGACATATATAAACAATTAAAGGAGGATGAAATTGGAAAAAAAATCCAATTGCATAAATTATTTCAAATAAAACAAATAGCAATCAAAAGAATAAAGACTAAATCTAACAAATAAAAAAATAATCAAAAGAGGATAAAATTAAAAAAATCAATTTCATAAATTATTTCATATAAAATAAATAGCAATCAAAAGAATATGGATAAAATTTGATAAATAAAAAATTTCAATCAAGAAAATGATAAGAGAAGAACAAATAACAATCAACAAAATAAGGACTGTAGTTGGTATAAAATTAAATTCTAAGGGATGAAATTGAAAAAAAAACTCAGATTTTGTGTGGATATAAGAAGAACGAATAATTCAGGGTTTGTTGAAGTAATGATAAATTAGTTTAAAATATCATTAATTAGGGTTGATAGGATGTAGTAGGATATGAAAATAAGTTATATTAATTTTAAATTAATTATGTGTTGCATTTAATTTTAGATAAGTTGACAAATTAGAATTTTGCGTGGATTGTTAGAATCAGCTAAAATTATAATTAACTATGCTTGATGATTTCAAGCAATAGAACATGAATACAGTAAGATTATGACAAATTACACGTTGCATAAGATTAATGATAAGTTGATGAATTTGATATTTTCTTTGAATTATTTTAATTTTTTATGAATGTGGGTTTGATTTAATACAATTAATCATGAAAATATCCATTAGATTTCATATCATGAATTATATTTAATTTTGGTGAAGTTTGCTTTTATGTTAAATTTTGAGAATTTAATTAAATTTGCTATAAATTTTGTCAATTAGGGTTGGAGTAATGTAATTTAGTTAAAATTACGTCTAATTGAGTAGAATCTAATTTGTTTCTCTTACAAAATATCTTATAACATATTTATTTTATATCATTATGCTGACACTATTGTTCCTGATGTAAACAATAGTATCATATCAATTAAAATTTTATCGTGATTTAAAACGAGACATTTAATTAAATGTCACGGTTCTAAATCGTAATAAAATTTTAATTGATTTCACTGTTCAGAAACATAACATTTAATCAAATTTTGCATTTCTGAATTGCGACATTAATCAAATATCACAGTTTAGAACCACAACATCAAAAAAATATGTTATTTCATCTAAACTTTTTGTTGCTGTGTTGATTCACCATTTCTTTTCATTTTGTATGCCAGTTGCCCAATTTGTCCAAGAATAATATGTAAATATGAACTAAAAGTGGAAAAGGAAATGATGTCCTCTTCCTCTCTATCTTATTCCCTTATCTATTTCCCACCACCATCCCTCACTTCTCAAAACCTAAAAAATAATGATCTCCTTACCCACAATTTCAACACTGTATTTGAGCAAAAACAACTTCATGCCCGTTTTATCAAATCCAACACTCCTCTCTCTATCCTCCCTTTAACCAAAGTTGCTTTTGTTTGTGCTCTCTCCCTCTCATTCTCTTATACCCAATAAATATTTTCTCATCCCTTGTGATGGATCAAGATTTATCAGTATTTTTAATACTAGATAAAAAAATCACTTTTAGCACAAGCTCATAATAGTCATGGGCCTAATTACTCGGACCATATCCATCACCGTGTGGGCTCAAGTCCTAAGAGGGATCACTCTTATCATTGTGATACCTTTGCATAAAACAGGTATTCAAGGTGTGCTACCTGTCATTATTATGAGACAGATAACAATTACCACTCTTGTTATTCCACACCAGAGTAATTCCACACCCTGGAACCCAGCAGATAAAAAATCAAAAGGTGATCAACCTTTGAGCACATCCAAGAAGCTACCTACAACTCCATCATGTCCAGGGCTTCCTCTTGTCTAGAAAAGTATTGAATGCTCGGATTCCTCAAGACTATATCTCTATAAATATGAGCTTGGATAACTATGATGGTCTTGTCGATCTAAGAGAACATGTGCAAAACATGCATAGTAGCTTGGAGTTGGTAATTCAAGATAATGACGCAATGTGCAAAATACTCCTTATAACTTTTAAAGAGTCTGCATGTGCTTGGTATGACAACTTGGAATCAGGTTCTATTGAAGAATTCAGAGATCTATGACCTAAACTGGTAGCGTATTTCAAGATAAGTATACCTATAAAGAAAAGTTCTATAAATCTTTTTGGGGTTACCCAATCAGATGGTGAATCCATAAGGGCATATTTGAAGAGGTTTGATGAGAAGATACTTAAAATGAAAGAGTTGATTAAACCAGTGGCCTTAAAGGCCTTAATCAATAGGGTGAGGGAACGTGCTTTATAGAGAGACCTTTATGCCTTACCTTAAAAATGTTTGCTTAAGGTGAAACAAGTCATGAACAATCATATACAAGTGGAAAAGGCAAGTGTATTGCGACACGAACCTTCCTGTTTTTATAAGGATAGTTAACCTGAAGGACCTTCTAGGTAGAATCGTTCCCCTATTCGAAACTCGATCTTTAAGGTCATCCCATGATCGATTGCCATATCTTGAGAGGTTTTTCACTTCATTGAATACCATTATCATTCAAGTGTATACCATAATTATAGGTAATAAATTTGTCCAATATCCTCTGCCAATGAAAATCACTCCCTATACACGCACCTCTAATAAGTATTGCATATTCTCCTGAGATAAGAGGCATGATATCGAACAATGCTATACCTTGAAGAATGAGATCGAACGGTTGATAGCCAAGGGCTACGTGTCCAACAGTTTGTAAGGAGGGATACCCGCGCTGACCTAGACGGAGAAGAGTCCAGCCAACCCAACCAAGAATTGTTGGAGATCAATGTTATTTTAGGTGGAACCTCGACAAGAGGTGATAGTGGAAGTGGAAAAAAGAAATATAGAAAGTAAGTCCTTATTACTGATTGCCTTTCAAATACATGGCATGAAATTATTATGTTTACCACACGAGGATGTTTTGATCATTTTAATAGTCTTGGTTAATCATCATGTCTGTTGCACCCTCGTGAGAGCGCGACGTCGCGGTGACCCTTCCCGGAGCAAGGGAATTGATTTTGGGGTCTTTGTTTTGTGAAAAAGAGAGTCACCACCTAGTATTATGGTCACTAGGAACCCTAACTAGTCTTTAGAGATTCTAAGGCAACAAACTGGTTGCGTAAATGAGAGGTTTTAGCACCACTAGTATGCCCTACTTAAGGTAAACTGCTTGGTGTTTGGTTTGCCTTACAATTGTTATTGTGTTGGTGTCCTCTAATTAATTTTCCTAGGATGAGTTTGTTATGATGAATAGACTTGGGTTCAAAGTCTAAAAGAAAGAATTCTTGGCCAATATGGATCATACCTTTAGATATGTTTATATAGTTTCAAGGAGAACCGATACAGATCTCTTAAATCTGTGTTTGATTTGAAGTAAATTTACAACCTATGAATTAAGAGATAGCTAAGATGGAAATCTAAGTAGATTTAATGTGATTAAAAGCTCATTTCCCTTTAGTATTTCAAATGTTCGCGACTTGCAAATCGCAAGGAAAAGAAACAAAAAAAAAAACTAAGTTAGAAATCTAAGGAAATTCAAGGTGTTTTAAAAGCCTATTTTTTCCTTAGTATTTCATACTTTCATGACTCATAAACCATGGAATCAAAATTTAAAATGTCCCCAATTATAATTGAGGCTTCTTTCAAGGATGTGCAATTAAATTGTCCATTTTTGCCTTAGTATTTCACACTTTCACGACTCATAAATCGTGGAATCAAAATTTGAAATGTCCCCAATTATAATTGAGGCTTTTTTCAAGGATGTGCAATTAAATTGTTCTAAATAACATTTTAGGTATAAATCTGCCCTTATGTTAAAAATGAACAAGTTGTATTACTCTCAACAATATTTTATACATTTACCTTTTATAGGACTCTTTGCCTTTATATTATTAAGGGATAATGACTTGTTATCTCTAGAAAAATATTTTGGATATTAAGCACTTGAGGTTTCTTTATCAAGATATTAACAGTGAATAATATCAAATTATTCCCAATAATATTATGGATATCAACCCTTTTGGATTTCTTTATCCAAATATTAATTGTGAATAAAGATAAATTCCCCCAAAATAAGATTTTTATATTTTTGGAATATTGGTCAATACCCTTTAGAGTTTACAAACATATTGTAAAATCCAAAATACAAGAAAATAATTTTTGTATTTAAGAAATCCATGCTAAAACACATTTTCTTTTAAACTTCAAATGTTGTTTTTTAAAGAAATGTTCAAAATATATTATGGTATTAACTATATGCAACATTCAAGAAAAATTTTATGTTTAGTCGAAACACAACACAATTAAACCAAGAATCACAATTAAAGAAACAAGCCGTACACATATATATTCCAAAATTTACAGGAAGCTTAAAACAATTCAAATCAAACAATCAAGACTTGACATAGCAACTTAAACTTGAAGCCTGAATATAAGTTTGCCCATTATTCTCAAAATAAAAGCACAAGTCCTCATGCACAAAAAAAAAAAAACTTGAACTCAGAGCCTTATAACAAAAACAGAAACCGTGTCTCACGCCTATCCTCTTTTCCTAATCTCTGACGCTGACATGCTAGTTTCATGCAAGAGGAAAGAAACCTGGGAAACATGACTCTATACCCCGTGTATTAAAGACTGAACTAGATAAATAAAAAAATCAAATGACCGACTAAACCCCCCTGAAAGAACAGAAGGAAAAAACATGACCAACAGTGCTAAAAAGACCAAACCCTGCAAAGGAAATGCTCTTGCGCTTTTATGTTCTCATCTGGACAAAGTTATGTTTAGAAGAAAACTCTCCTATGCAACATTCTAGGACATCAAGACAATAGAACAAGGAGTGCAGGGATGATGAAGACCTATGAGGCTCATGGTTCCTCACAACAAGAAGTAAAAACAAAGAATACGCAAACCTTCTAAGCTTTAAACCATGGAAGAAAAAAACAATAGACAAGCAACATAGCTTTGTTGTCAAAATAGAAAAAAAAAGCCCGAAACTAAACCAAAAACAAGTTTTTGAAAAGAAACAAAAACCAAACAAATAGCTTTAAATATGTCAAAGATAAAGGAAGTCGAGACTCATACCTGCGGATCCTGCACATTTTGAATGCAAAAGATGAGACACAAACCAATGGAAAAACTTCTGCCTTTTGCCTCTGATAACAAAAAAAAAGACTTTCTTTTTTGTTCTCTTGGTTTTTTATTCTCAGCCATCTTTTTATTCCCTCTATTTTCATTCTTTTTTATTTTCTTCTCGCCTCGATCACTCTGTTTTCTTTCTCCTCTCTCTCTTCACTCCTCTGCTCTGTTTTTCTTTTTCCTTCTCTTTCTTTCCCCGTCCAATGAAGATTTTCACAGTCAAAAGTATAAAAGAAAGAACTCTTTTGCATATAGTTGGAGGTTCACTTATATATATTGAAACCTCTACATGTACTATTCAAGAATACGTTATGTTGAATAAATGAGAGAAGTTGGAATAACAGAGAACAAGATGATGTATATTTTGCAGAGCAAAGTTGCCTTCTATAGGCAAGTCAGTTACATAAAACTAGGAGCTAACGGTTACATTCATTATTTTAGCCATGAAATCCTAAACAAACTTCTAAGAATAGCAAAGCAATATTGGAACTAAACAATCTGCAGAAGAATCAGGAAATGGAGCTGACTTGGCCAATAATTTTGCATGACTGTTTTTGTAGTTTTTAACATCCCCTCTCAACACCAGCGTCTTTTCTGTTAACCATTCCGAGATGCTGACAAAAGCTTTCAAATTTATTGCCACTCAAGCTTTTTGTAAACAAATCTGCAACTTGATCTTTTGTGTTAACATGTTTCAACTCAATTTCTTCTTGTAGAACCTTCTCTCTAATAAAATGATAATGCACTTCTATGTGCTTAGTTCTTGCATGAAAAACTGGATTTTCAGCTAAACGTATTACTGATTGATTATCACAATACAATGTAACTGCTACCTTTATTGGCTGACATAGATCCTTCAATAATCGCATGAGCCAAGTACTCTCTTGTGCTACCATTGCTGAAGCTCGGTATTCTGCTTCAGTTGTTGATAAGGACACAGTTGGTTGTCTTTTGCTGCACCAAGAGATTGCTCCCCATCCAAGTATAAAGACATACCTGGTAGTTGAGTGTCGAGTATCATGATCACCTGCATAGTCAGCATCACAAAAACCAACTAGGTTGCAGTCTCCATCTTTCTTATACAGAATGCCATAATCGAGTGTGCCCTTCACATATCGTAAAATTCACCGAACTACTTCTAAATGAAGTTTCTTTGGATTTTGCATGTATCAACTCATCACACCTGCTACATGAGAAATATCTAGTCTACTTAAAGTTAAGTAAATCAAGCTGCCTACCAATTGTCGATACATTGTTGCATCTTCTAAATCCTTCCCTTCGAGAGCATAAAATTTTACATTTGCTTCCATTGGTGTCGAGATTGGTGCAATTAACCATTCCAAACTTCTTCAATAAATCGCTGGAATATCTTTTCTGATGAAGAACCAGCCCTTTATGAGTATAATCAATCTCTAGACCAAGAAAATGCTTGAGTTGCCCGAGCTCTTTCATTTGAAAGCGAACTGATAAATTTTGCTTTATCAGGAGAATTTCTTCTTCATAATCTCCTGTTATGATTAAGTCATCAACATATACTAGCACAATAGCTAGCTTTGTGTTAACTGATTTGACAAACACACTACAATCTGCAGATGTCATTGAATAGCCACTATAAGTTAGAAATTCAGCAATTTTACCATACCAGGTTCTTGGTGCTTGTTTTAATCTATAAAGCGCCTTTCGTAACTTACAGATATATTCAGGATGACCTTGACTTTGAAATCCCATCGGTTGGCTCATGTAAATTTCTCGATCCAACTCTCCATGTAAGAACGCATTCTTCACATCCATTTGCCATAGATTCCAACTTGTATTAGCTGCAAGTGCAAGTAAGACTCTAACAGTTGTAATTTTTGCAATTGGACTAAACGTTTCATCATAATCTAGTCCATACTGTTGAGAGAAACCCCGAGCTGCCAGACATGCTTTGTATCTTTCAATTAATCCATCTGTGCGACGTTTTAGTTTGTAAACCCATTTGCAAGAAATAGGCTTCACATCTCTTGGTTTCGGTACAAGCACCCAAGTCTGGTTTTGTTCTAAGGCATCAAATTCCTCTTTCATAGCTTTATTCCATTCCAAACTGAGTTGTGCTTCTTCAAATGTCTCTGGCTCTGTTGCGTCCTCGTCTTCTGTTATAGCAGCATTGGCATATTTAGGATTTGGCCTTTTAATTCTTGTTGATCGTCTTAGTTTAACTGTTCTGCTAGGCCCTCCTTCTCCTTCTTCACTTGGTTGTACATACACACCTGTTTGCCATGGATGTTATGCTGTGTCATCATCTGAAACTTCTCCTGCTCCTAAATCCAGTTGAAGCTGGGCAGAATGCAAAGAATCTGAATCTGGTAACGTCTCCTTTTCTAAGGACCACCATGAGAATGCTTCATCAAACACCATATTACGTGATGTGTAACACTTCCCAGTTAAAGGATCACAACATTTCCACCCTTTTCTTTGACTGTCATAGCCCACAAAAATACATCTCACAGCTTTTTTTTGTCAATTTTACCACGTAAATGATCAGGAATAAACACATAGCATACACATCCAAAAACACAAAAATAACTGACTGCAGGTTTCATGTTCCATGTTTTTTCAAAGGGTGAAAGAAAACATAACCGTTGCTGAGGAAGCCTGTTGATCACATAAGCAACAGTTTTCATTGTTTCTGCCCAAAAACATCCAAGAACATTCTTTGCATGGAGTATAATGCGGCAGAGTTCTGTGAGGTGTCTATTTTTTTTTTCCGCGATGCCATTCTGTTGTGGAGTGTTGGCACATGTGAATTGATGATGTATTTGATGTTCCAGTAGATAATTAGAGAATTCATCGGATGTGTACTCTCCCCCATTATCTGTGCGTAAAAAACAAATTTTTTCACCAATCTCTGTTTCTTTTGCACTCTTGAACTCTTGGAATTTTGAAAAGGTTTCAGATTTCTCTTTCTGAAAATAAACCCACACATACCGTGAAAAATCATCAATAAAAGTCACCATGTATCGCATTCCACTGATAGAAGCCTGCTTCACAGGTCCAAAAACATCGGAATGGACTAATTCCAGTGGTTTCTTGGCTTTAAACTTGGACTCTGCATACGGCAACTGATGAGCTTTCCCATACTGACATCCTGCACACACTGTGTCTGTTCTTACTTCAAGTTGAGGAAGTCCCTTCAACATCAACTTCTTCATCATTACAGCTAGCTTATAATAGCTAACACGACTCAAACGTAGATGCCATAAGTCTGTTGTCTCGTTCTTTCTGGTCTTATCTATGTATGCAGTTTCTGCAGACATTATATAGACTGACTCTAATCTCTACCCCTTCATCAACGGTTCTTCTGCAATCTCAAAACTGTGATAGACTCTCACATCTTGTGGACCAAACAAAACAAAATGCCATGAAGATGTTAATTGTGATACAGAAAAAAGGTTTTTCTTCATACCTGGAACATGGTAGACTTTTTGAAGTGATACGTCATTATCACTGTAATGGTTAGAGACCATTGTATTACCAACATGAGCTATTGGTAATTTTGAGTTGTTAGCTGTTACTACTACAAGATTTCCCTTGTATTCTGTCAAGTTTTGCAGCTTCTCTTTATCTCCAGTCATATGATTGGAGCAACCAGAATCAACTATCCAATCTTTCTCATAATTGATTTGATCAGACAGTATTGCTGTAAGGGCTAGCTCATCATCATCTTCTTCTTCTTCTATAACAAATAATGCCTCAGCATCCCATTCGTCTTCAATTTTAGAAGTAACAGCATTACTCTCCATGAACTTTTCCTGCAATGTATAAAATTTTTCCATATGACCCTTCTTTCCGCAATTATAACATTTTCCTTTAAATTTCTTATTGTTACTCTGATTTTTCCAGCCTCCCATTGCACAACTACTTCCTGCACCTTAATGATTCTTCATCTTGTCATTATGCCTTCTAAATCCACCATTTCCATGCTATTTGAAGTTCCCACTGCCTTTGTGGACGTAGAGTGCTTCCTCTTCACTCCTTAGTGAGGCTCCTCCCATTTGCTTAGCTAAAGCTTCTTGACCAGCAAGCAAATTTTCAAACTTAACAAGTGATGGTTGATTTGCCATCCCTGTACTGCAGTAATGAAACCCCTGTATTCAAATCTCAAACCATGGATAACAATTCTTTTCATCCTGGTTTCCTGAATGGGAGCTTGTGGATCCAATTCAAAAATTTCACGGCATAATGACTTCACTTTGTGAAAATACTGAGCAACTGTCATGTTGCGTTGAGTTATTGATAATAACTCACTTTCATGTAATTGGAGTCTTGTATCATTCTTCTTGGAGAATAGCTTGGCAAATGTATCCCAAGCTTCTTTGGGAGTTTTGACATCCCTTATATGCTCCAGCATATCATCGTTAATTGTTGTCTTCAAAGCGAACAGTGCTTTGCCCACTTTTATCTTCCACTTCCTCAACGTACCATTTGTGTCATCTGCTTCTGGTTGTAAAGTTTCACTTCCGTTGACAACCTCCCACAAATCTTGA
>Ga0325402_1005007_pt1 | contig 12328 bp, 7 predicted proteins | sample PopdelMetagenome_22_FD_207212 | JGI IMG/M metagenome (GOLD analysis project Ga0325402, IMG submission 207212) | Populus deltoides microbial communities from Bellville, Georgia, United States - Xylem-PdKOR-R3 | ecosystem: Host-associated > Plants > Phyllosphere > Stem > Wood/Secondary xylem...
TCATTTTATTACGTAAAAAAACATTTGTTTTCTTCAATGTGAAAATCAAATCTATAAATTATTTTATAATAAATCATTATGTGCTTGGTATAATAAGAACAACAGGCAACACTAACATGCATGACATATAAAACATTATTAACCTATGATTATTATTAACAACAAAAACATATTATTTCTTTTATATAGTGATAAAGATATTCTCATATCAATTTTCATATGATTTTCACACATTAAAATGATTTCATTTACTTTTAAATAAGCTATTCACTGTTAAAAATATATATTTATAAAAAAAATATTATATTTCAATACCACTTAGCAAATAAATATATATTCAGCTAATAACTTTCTCTCACCTACATTATTTTTAAGTAATTCTCTTACTTTTTTGAACTTAAACTACAATTTCAAAAATTATAGGGACCGAAAAAGTAGACAAATGAACATAGGGGGACCAAAAAGTACTTTTTTCACACGAAATTAAAATTAACCAAGGGGTTTCTCCTTGTTGTACACTTTGATCCTTTTTTGTTGAATTTGTTCAATGTCTAAAAAATTATAACAAATTGGTTAATATATAAAGCTGCAATTAAAAAATTAAAAAGTGTGAAGACTAAAATGAAAAAACAAGAGATTATTGTAGGTTGCTATAATGTTTTAACTAGGCATTTTAATATTATTTATAATTATTTGAATTTACAGGTTAATGTTTATAAATGAAGATTTAATCTTAAGTACATCAATTTTTAAATATAATTATGATAAAATTATCTAACCTTAAAAATACCTATAATAAATTTTACTAAGATTTTAGTGACATTCAACATAAGTATAGTTATAAATTACATCATATAAAAGCCTATTTTAACCAGTAAAACTGATATTAAACTAAGTAATTAGTCTGCACTTCATTGTTGATCGAAATAAAAGTTTTTTTAATATAAAAAAATATACAGATATATTTATAATGTTTTTATTTTATTTAAAAGAAACATGTCGCCGATAAATTTAAAATATGGTGCATATAAAGTATTTAAATATCAAAATAACAACAATTTCAACCGACCAGACCAACCTAAAAAGAAAAAAATTCGTACAAGAAATCACTACAGAGAATATTTGCGAACTTTGTTTGACTTAAAGTTGGGATGTTAATGCAGTAAGTTCTTACATATTCAAGTTAAATATTGTTTAATGATGAAATAAGAATTTGTAAAATTAAATGAAAGGGATAAAATGCCTACAACTTCTGAACAAATAGCCAAAATTAGACTTGATTTTGAAAAACAGATTAAAACAGGGGATTGCGTTTGCTGGGCCTCGTCTAAACCATGCCTTCCAAATTGGATATTGGACGAGTCATCTTCGTAGTCTAACCCAATTATTTACAAGAAATCTTTTTTTTTCCCCTCAGAAATCTCAATTTGTATTTAAATCCGAAATGATAATATGAGAAAGAAATTCAGTAATCAACCGATCACGGGAAAACAGGACATGTTCATCCTTTCCAAATTTCAAGTAGCGGTAACGGTCATTTCAATTTATTTCAAGGGAAAGTGTGACTGATTGCTACTTTGGTATAAAACAATAATATGTATGCTCACATGTGAAGATAATAGAAGGGATAAGATACCCTTTATCACGATGTTTAGCCACATGTAAGTTGCCTGCTACGGGAGAGCTCTAACATGGGAGAAACAATGCTGGAGATGCTAGAAATTGGACCCTGTGATAATCCCTACCAGATGGGGTTCTTAACAGGGCAGAGGTTTTCTAATAAGATTAGAAGCAGGTTATCTACTGACCTCGTTCTTCAAAATCAGCTCCTTCCTTTTGCTAAAACACCAGAATCACAGGCACTGATTAAAGCACTCACCATTAACAACCAAAAGAAATTTCCAAAATACTGGGATGAGCTATTAGGGACTGCAGAAGGAAGTGGAGTGCCTGTTCTTTATGTAATGATCATCATTCAGTTTTATCAGAGCTGTATTATATTAGCACCTAATATACAATTAGTCAATAATTGCTCATGTATGTATGCAGATGATATTAATCAACTTCAGAAAGGAGATTCTTCCGTTTCTTCCAAAGAGTACTGCAGCAAATTCAAATGCAGACACCAGCCTTTACAACACGCCGGATGACTGTTCTGATGTTCTTGTTGTTAGTGATTCTATGGCCATTGCAGCACATAATGAAGATGCAAATGTTGCCCTAGTTGGCCACACGTAAGCTTTTAATTCTAGTATATCCTAGGTTTTTCTAGGACCAAATCCATTTTATTCAATTCAAGAGTTTCCTTTCCTTTTCTTCTTTTTATCGTGCGACATTTTCATGTGGGGTTTGCAGGTATATAATCAAGGCAACTTTGCCAAATGGGTTATCCTTTGTTGGCTACACATATGCAGGAGAGCTTCCAAGCTGTGCGTTTGGGTTCAACAGTAATGGACTGGTATGTTTTTTCATCCATCAAGATCCTATCGGGGACCGGTTCCCTGATTTTGGTTGCGTAAATCGGTGTAGTCGACAGAGGAATGGAACCCTTCTTCGCACTACAGGGCACCAAGGCTAAGACCTCACACGTTGGACACTGTTCGTCAAAATTAGAATGATCAGATAATAGTAACTAGAGAATGAACTGGCCTACCAAAAATCTAACACCAGAAGAGAGTTGCCTTGGAACTTCCTGCAGCAAACTCCAGCTCCCCCTGGGGTTTTAGCTATATTTGATTTGTTAGTACACTTTATTATACTTAAACATGAAAATCTAAACTGCAACAATCGTGTCATCTTCTTAGGCATTTACGCTAAACTCAGTGCCCCCATCTGAAGCTGAGATTGTCGCTGGTGGGATTGGACGGAACTTCATCTCACGAGACCTCCTGGAAGCAACAAGCATCGATGATGCGTTGAGTGTAAGATCTAGTATTCTTAGGTTTTTCATTATGTTGAGATTAGTTACTTAAGGTATTTGACAGCCCTGCTTTCTTTCCAGAAAATACAATCTTCAGAAGTTTCTGTAGGGCACAGTTATAATCTTATTAACATAGGAACGCGGAGGATTTTGAATGTTGAGACCGCATCAAGGAATCGAGTTTCTGTTCATGAAGTTGGGGCAACACCATTCTTCCATGCAAACATGTATCTCCACCTTCAAGTTGAGCAGGTAAAATAAACGCAACAAAAACACTCTGACTAAACAAGGAGTTGAATTAGAGAGCCATGCTCTTCCCTTGTAAATAAGCCAATTCTACCTCACCGTATCAGCCATAGCATAGTCTAAAACAACACTGTCAATCATATACTTTTCCCAAACACTATTTTTGATGTGGTAAATCTCAATTGGTTTAAACTTGGTATGGAAACATGGTGACTTCTACCCTTAAAAGCAATCTTATCAGATAAAAAAACACCAATCAATTTCACCAAGTAAAATTATGGATTTGATGCAATTTTGCCAAGGTCGATGATGATAACTCGAAGAGCAGGCAAGAAAGAGCAGCTGTGCTACCGAAAAGATCAAAAGATGATTTCCTGTCACTTCTTGGGGACACGGATCATAACAGATACCCAATTTACATGACAGGTATTGAAGGGAAAAAAATATAGAACCCTTTCTCTTCTTCAGTAATTTTTACTGATCATATCGGCTGTATTTTCAGGTCCAACACTGTACACTCTATGCACAGCTATGATTGATCTGGACGACAAAACACTATCAATTATTGAAGGAAATCCAAAGAATGGAAAAGTTGCCTACATTTTCTCCATGTCCTCGAAAGAGTTAAGTCACAGAAAGATCAACCAGTAGCACTGAAGTTGATGTAGAAATCACTTGTATCTGACGATCTTATGCAGTAATTTTCACTTTGAGCCCCCTCTTCTTCAGTAATTTTTACTTGCCATATTGGCCGTATTTTCAGGTCCAACACTATACATTCAATGCACAGTATGATTGATCTGGACGAAAAAACACTATCAATTATTGAAGGAAATCCAAAGAATGGAAAAGTTGCCTACATTCTCTCCTTGTCCTCAAAAGAGTTCACGTCCAGAAAGATCAACCAGTATTACTGAAATTGATATAGAAATCACTTGTATCTGATGCTTTTATGCAGATTCATAGAGGCCCAACATGTGGCCATCTATACACCGCATTGCTGCAACCTGATCAAAAGCAATTTGTACAAGATCTTAAAACCCTTTATGACAATTCCAAAAAATATTTTAAATATGCCTACTGACATTGAGGTGATTACCTTTCCATGGATTTCATACTTGATGGGGCCATCTAATTCAGCACCTAAGGCCATGAGTTTTGTCACTGTCGTGTTAATGTCAGTTACCGTGAATGACAGCAAAGAAGAATACCCTTTCTGCACAAGATGATTGCTGTAAAAACAGGGTTAGAAGCTTGCACCAAATAGAGCTGGTAGCAACCCAGATGACAAAACCAAAATAGAAAAGGGGCCTAAGAACCTTTCGACAAAACATTTCCCACATGCCAAAACCTAAACCTCTAAGCATTATATATATATATATATAAGATACAGGGGAACATGCGTAGCAGTGTCTTTAAACTTTACATGTTAACAGGTGCAAAGTACAATAATTCACCATCAGAGAAGCATTCCTCATCCACTTTGTCTAAAGCAGTGGCGCAAAATTATAATTCCTTCCCAAGAAAACAAGAAGTCAACAATTGACAAACTTCTATCTCCTTATATCTTTGAAATAAATGTAAAGGTGAAAATTTTCAGTAACCATACAATCCCTCAACAAGTTTTTCTGTTGCTTCACAAAGCTTCCATTCAAAGAAGCAAATATAGAAAGGTTCCCACCCTCGTCTGAACATAATCAGAAGGCAAATTTCAGTGTCTCTCACACACTGACTGGTGGCTTGAAATTAAATTATCTATGTTTCAATAAAATCCAATTGGAGAAATCTTCAAAACTAGACTCATGCTTAACAACGATATCAAAGCGTGTGCGCTTCTTGTAGATATTTCATCAAACAGATAGAAGGCAAAATAAATAAGAAAAAAAGATAGAAAGAAAAACATTGCTAGCAGAACACATGAGAAATGGTTCTTACTTGTGGGATTGCATGAGAGCGAGCTTAAGAGATCCAGATTGAAGTTCAGCCCAACGAAGAGTGCACACATTTACGGTGAAATCCAGTCCTTCAGAGTAGAAACGAGCTGCTTTTGGCACGTCCTTATGAAGCTGTAGTATCCACCTAAAAGAGGCCGCCCCTGCCATCTCTATGTGTGGCTAATATTGTGTAAACGGGGAGCAGAAAAGAGGAGAAGAAAGGGAATTAGAGAGGGAATCAGGGTGCTGATGCATGCGAGAGAGCAAATGGGGAAAACAGAGGAACCATGTCACCATGAAACGCTTCAGAGCTAACTGGTTACCTACTCTATAGTCTCTTGTCAAGAATATAAGCCAGAGACCAGGCCCACAAACAAACTTAATTGCCATTTTGTCTTAGAGTCCAATTGGGCCTTTTTAGATAATAAGCCCGAAAGAATGATTGTATATTTACTGTCCCTATACATGTATATCGGACGGGGGATAAAAAACAAGGAAAAAGGAAAAACAAATGTCATTATTTTTTGTGCATTTATTTACAGAAATTACATAAACGTGGCTGCTCGGTTTGGTGTTAGACTGAGTCATGTTCTTTGTTATCTGTATCTATTTTATTAGATTACAAGTGTCAATACAACTACTCACCAATTAATATGCGTTTTTTTTACCGCATTCACTGCGGGTTAGATCATTATTTTTTTTTATCTAAAACAATATGAAGGTATCATAAAGAAAAAAATAATAATGTATAATAGATAAAATACTTTTAAAATATTAAAATGGTGATATATTGAATGATATATTTTAAAAATATATATTAAAACGGTGACATACTAAATCAACTCGGATCAATCATGTTTAACCTGTGAGACTTACAATTCAGGACATGAGCTCATGATAGCGTCATGAAATCCAAGTCGAAACCAATTAGAAGACCCAATTATAATTAACCAAATATTAAAGGTCTAAAATGAAACAAATATTTAATTAAAAAAATAACTTGAGTAAATCTAGATTGGTGGCAAGCGCTACATTGCGACTCAGACCAAATTGTTTCAAACACTAAAAAAGATGCTCAAACGGCTAGTGTTTTTAAAAAAAGAAAAAAGAAAATTCAAAACTCGAGTCTTTGACCTGACTAGATCCATTAAAATAGGTTAATTTAATAATATCATAAAAATAATTAATAAATAAATAATAAATAAAAGACTTGGGATAACTCGGTCATTTTTAAAATTAATAAAAAAAAAACTTACAAAAAGCACAAAAAAATAGAGACCAATGCCCAAACAAATCAAATTTTAAAATATAAAACTGAAAAAACATAAGTTTTTTTAAATAAAAAAACAAATGAATTTTTATCTTGTGTTATGCTATGGGTCAAATATATTTTCCCTAACCTTTAGAAAATATAAGAAAAAAAAAAGAAAATGGTGACATATTAGATGATATATTTTTAAAAAACAAATATTGAGCAATTAATTTAATTTAATTAAAAAATTCTTTAAAAAGAAGTTAAATCTAACAAACAATAACAAATAAAAAGATTTGAGATAACCCGAGTTATTTTTAAAATAAGTTAGAAAACCTATACAAATAAATAAATAAAAAGTAAGGAGCCCAATATCCAATTAAATCAAATGCAAAAGAATAAAATTGAAAAGCATGAGTTTAACAAAGGCAAAAAAAACCCAAATAAACTCAGGGGAATCTCATAAAACCCGGGTTAATTTCTCAAATTTATAACCCATTAAATCTTAGATTCAGGATCAATCAAGAAACTTAATCTAATGTTAAAGGATGAAATCGAAAAAATATCAATTTAAAAAACTTGTCAATGTAAAAAAAAATAGCAATCAAAATAATGGGAATAAAAGTCTAATATGTAATAAAGGAAGATGAAATTGTAAAAAAAGAAGAGAATTTAAAAACTATCCCAAATAAAATAAATAACAATCAAAAGGATGAAAAAAAATTCAATTACATGAATTAATTCAATTAAAAAAATAGCAACTATAAGAATATAGACCAAATCCTTAGAAAAAACAAATTGAATGGTTGTTATAAAATGTTGTAAAGCCAAGCATGAAAACCAAGAAAACAAGTTAAAAGAAATAAAAAAAATAACTCAACCTCCATCAAACCAGAGGAAATTGCAATACATGCGTCATCCAAGAAGGTAGGCCCTGCTGTGAAGAACCCAAGGAAACCCATTTTTCTTTGTCGTGAGCCATTACTCACGCCACCTGAAGATGGCAGAGTGACTCACTCACTAGCGTGTTCCACGAATCACCAACTTTTTTTTTATTGATTAAGTTACCAAATTGCCCCTCGAGCCATATGAATATTGCAAAAAAACTAATGTAAAATGACTAATATGTCCTAAAAAAGCCAAGCCTAAAAAATTTTTATTGCAAAGGCAATAGATTATTTATATTGTGCTTGGTAAAAAGAAGTTTTAAAAAAGCCCTTAGACAAAAGTTTTTTTTTGTTTTTAAAGGTTACTAAGTAATTTAACCATGTAAAAAATTATAAAAAAACCGAGCTACCCCTGAATAATTCTAGAATGACAAATGAACCCCGTAAAAATAATCTTTTACCCCATAAGGCTAATTCATTCGTTTTTTATTTGTGAAGGAAAAAACCTATTTTGTTATTATAATTCATAATTAATCACAACATATATTTTCTATTGAGTAGCTTTTTTAATAGTATACACACATGAAAAAGGTTGAAAAATAGTTTATAAAAAATTATTTTTCATAAAAACAAATAAGGTCTTAATGAACGAGTGTGCTAGGTGATTCTCTTTAGTTGATTTAGCAATATAAAACCATATTAGATTCAGGCATGATTATTTTTTTTCATTGTTATTTTTTTTGTCAATTTATTTACTATTAATTTTTTTATAAATATTTAAATTGTTAATTTAACCAATAACTAAGAGCTTAAATGTTTTTAACCTATTACTTTTTGTTGCATTAAATTTTATTTTATTCATCACAAAACACGATAGAAACACGATAGGACAACATATCTAGTATTTTCTAATCTATCTAGCTATAAAACAGTATATCACTCGTATTTACAGACATGAATTTCAAATTACAATAAGATGAATATAAAGGAGGACTTAATATTGTAGGATTCACTTTGAAAAAAAAATATAAACAGGTAAAATTTATAATCCATTAAAAGTGATAAAGATTATAAAAATATATCCACCAGATATTCACAATCAACAAGTTCCTGATTCTGAAGGTCGGTGCAGCCAATTCCCTTGTTTCCAACAGGACTTCGTAACCAATTGAACTGAGAGTTTTCACCATAATCTAAGAGGAACCTTTGAAGATTTTTAAACGAGAGCGTGACCCCTTCGACCGTGCTTCAAGAAGCTTCGCTTTCAATGTATTTTCCTTCAAGTTTGTTGGCAGTTTTGTAGAAGACTCGGAAATGTCAAGATCTGAGGTAGTGAGTTTTGACATCCACCGTCGAACTGGACTCGCATTCCTCCGAGGTGGGTAGCTGCAAGAAGCCTCGCCAGCATCGTTCTCAAGGTGCAGATTAACAGCTTCTGATGATGAGATATGACTTTTTATCGAGTTATCAATCACATGATTCGAATTTGAGCCATGAATCTCTTCCGGTTTGCTCTTTCTTTCCAGACTGCCACCTTCAGTGGCCTCACAGTTTTCAGACCTCCAAGAAATACTCACTTCAGTGGGGTGATGGGGGTTACCTTCACCCGTTTTTACCTCTTCCAGGTCCATCACCTGGGATTTCTTATTTCCGTTGTATGTCATAGCCTGCGCCATATGCTCTTCAAATTTAACTTGCAAGTTGGCTGGATTTTGGCCTCTAGTTCTTTCAAGAGATACAGGCTTTTTCTTTGTTAGAGCGGATTTGTCCATTTCTTCAGTATGACCAGCTACAGCTTCATCTTTGTGCAAGTGAAAGTCGCCATTGCTTGGTTTGTTAAGCTCAAAACAATGTGAATCACTGCCTGTTGAATCCTCTTCATCGCCCACATCTTGTGGAGCACTTACAACCTCATTCAGAGGGACAGATTCCATTGAATTGCGCCGTTCCCTGCACTTAAAATTACCCATTCCTTTAGTTTTGAGGAAAGTCTCTATTTCAAAACCCAATTTGTCCACTATTGAGTTGTTTTCAGAAAAACCATGCTGTGTTTCTTCTAGCCTCATCTGCATCCGCTCATCAAGCCATGTTTCAGATATATGGAGAATCAAACGATCACCATCATCCCTTCCAACCCAATCCCTGTCAGATTTTTTATTTAGGGCATGCACTTCATGTTCATAGTCTTTTATTCCCTTAGCAAACTCATCGCAGAGGTCTTCCAACAACTTTCTAGATTTTCTCTCTCTTTCCATATCTTTTAAAGCATTAGAAAAAGAGGATTTCACCTCAGAAAGCTCTCGAGCTAATTTCCTGCGTAGGCTCTCTGATCGTTTCCTTAACTTCCTCTCATCTTCCAGCTCATCCCTAAGAGACTGAATAGCAGCATGCAAACGATCCTGCTCCTTACTCTTCCGAGCTAGTTTATCTTCAGCAATTTGCTTCATTATATCATCCACCTCATGCCGTTCTGCTTGCTGATCCCGAAGTAGTTCTTTGATCCTGACACGGGCACGGTCTAGCTCCGTTTTCAATGCTTTTATCAATGACATATTAGAAGCATGCTGTTCTTCGAGGCTCCATATTCTATTCAGTACTTTTAGTAGTTCTGTGGATGTTTTGAGACTATAATGTGACTCACCAATCCTTCCTTTGAAATCCAACGAGCTGGAAGGAGTGACTGCAGGGTTATAAGGTGCCACCTGTATAATAAAAACATGTCAAATTATGAGGAAGGCATAATGAGGCCAGTTGTTTAACTTTAAGGAAGCGTCATGGCCATAAAAACAAAAGGCAAGATGGAAAGTCAAAGAAATAGCATATGCTAAAAGTCAACTGTATATACTGACAAACCGATTTGGAATCAATTACATGTAGAAAAGGCAACAAACTGGTAAATTAGAGGAGGATCACAAGAATATGAATTAAAATTTTGTATCAATGGTTATGCTGCCAACTCCTCCATTCCCTGGCCCCAACCTCTTTCCACTTAATAGACAAAGAAAAAACAAAAGAAAGAGAGATTTTATGAGAATGGAACTGATATGTTATCATTCATATAATTCCCAAGATACAAACTATCATTCAAAGAGAGGGGGACAGGATGAAACTATAAATTTGCCCATATAATCTAGTCAATCGATGCAAAGGAGAAATAAAAATGAGGGGCTCAAACAAAAACTTTATGCAATTTGAGTAATGTGGTTCAATGCGCTAGCAGCTTGTGCAGGAGTAATAATAGACTCAAGGTTTGATAATTAGTCTTCCTCTTGATACTCAAAACAACTTTTACTGCACTACTGGATCCAGAAACCAAAATTTGCTTCACAACAGAATCATAGATCTCTGTGTATTCCCCCAGTGGTTAGTAAATATACATTGATGCTTACCTCCATAGAACTACCATAACTTGCTGGAGATACAGGTTGTAGAGCACGGTTACTTCTTTCAATTGATCGATGATGTTGAATCAGAGATGAAGCAATATGTCTCCTCAAACTGCCTGCACTTTCTGGCTGGTTAAGAAATGACATAAAGATTAGCAGCAAAAAGAACAGTACAATGTAACATATTCTAAATTAGGATCAAGTTAATGCACATCAGGTGGGACAATGGAAAAATTAACCAACTAAGCCACTCTCACTGGTTGTCATCAACCTGTTAGTTCACAAAGACAATCATCACTCGACAAGTTTAGAGTCACACAAAATATACAGCACATTAAGGATTCATGAAATATTTAGAGATCTCAAAAGGTTTTCCAAGTTGAATTAAGAAAAAAAAAGTGTTAGATGACTACTGTTGGATTAGTTAAGGTGAACCACCTAAATAACGAGTAAAATTCTTCACTGAAACATGGTCAATTCATAATTAACCATAACTGACACTCATTCTGGTAGAAAATATAACAATCGGAGAAAAACAGAGTTAGCAAACGGTCAAAATAAGATAGGAAACAAGGAGCAGCATTGCATTAAGAAAAAAAATCAAAGCAAGGAGAAGAACTTAACTTAAATAATACATTAGATATCCTCCCTGTACAAAACCAATCTGTATATAAAAAAAAAACTAATCTTTTTCAAAACACACTAAAAACAACGATTTTCTTCAATCAAAACAGAATCGAACAATCTACGATCTTTGACAAGAAATTTCAATTAATAGGAGAACCTCCATAAACTAATATTTATCAACCATAACAGAGCCAGCATCAACATAGTTTTCCCGTAACATAAACCAGAATCGAATATAACACCCTAAAATTCAACAACCAATAAACATTAAAAAAAACCCTAATTAGCCAACAAGAAACGGGAAGAAAAACAACAACAACAACAACAAGCTATGAAATATTATAAGCTTATGTATAAACCTGATCAGGAGAGGTAGGAGTAGGGTCAGCCAAGAAATGAGAGAGGTCAAGTCCCTTGTCCTTAAGAAAATGATGGCGCTTTTCGTGGCGGCGCAACCTAGAATCGCCACCACCATTATTAATATGCACGCCCCTGTGCATTTTAGAGAGACTAGGCAAGTAATGGTTAAACTCCCAGAGTGCAGCAGCAAGCTTTCTAGCAGAAACAACAACAGTATTGCTGTTGTTAAAAAGCAGAAGAGGAGGCTCCTCCTGCTCCTCTGGATGACTATTGGCACTAGCGTTATCAATGATGCTAACATGCGCAGTAGGTAAAGGTTTCCAAAGTCTAACTGGAGTGCAAGAAAAAGGGCCCACTCTTTTCCCTACCAGGACACCTCTCTTCAACTTTTCCCTCAACCTTTCCTCCTTTTCTGCTTCCCTTTCTCCACTTTCCCCTCTCATTTTTTCTTTTTCTTTTTATTTTTTATTATTATTCTCTCTTGGAGTAGTCTTGGTTTCCTAGCTCTTCTTCTCTCATTCTTTTAGGTTTTTTTTTTTTGTGTGTTTTGTTGTTGTGGGGTGGGATTTTCTTTCTTTGTAGACTTTGCCGGTCAGTTTATAAGCTCAAGTGGAGAGAAAACTTAGTTCATTTTATGTTGTTGCTTGCTGCTGCGGAGATGCAGTGAGTTTTTGGTGATCTCCGTGCACAAAAAGAAGACAAAAGGAGTGATGATC
>Ga0325402_1005009_pt1 | contig 12326 bp, 4 predicted proteins | sample PopdelMetagenome_22_FD_207212 | JGI IMG/M metagenome (GOLD analysis project Ga0325402, IMG submission 207212) | Populus deltoides microbial communities from Bellville, Georgia, United States - Xylem-PdKOR-R3 | ecosystem: Host-associated > Plants > Phyllosphere > Stem > Wood/Secondary xylem...
TCCATCAACCGCATGGTGTGATTGGTGTCATGTCATGTGCTCAGCAGTTCTTGGTGACATGAATAACCTCTGCAGTCTAGGTGTGATTGGGAAGTATCTAAGTTTTTTATATGCCACGAGAGTCTTCCCTCTACCAGTTCTGGGTTTGTAACGGGAATGCCCGCATGTCATACACTCGATCATCTCAGCATTTTCAAGGTAGTATAACATGCAGAAGTTAGGGCATATATCAATTTTCTGGTATCCTAAACCGAGGGGTTTCATCATGGACTTGGCAGCATAGAAGTTCTCTTTCAGCCTGTTCCCTTTAGGTAAAATGCTTCTCGCCCATTCAATAATCTTGTCATAACCGGCCTCACTCAACCCATGATCTGACTTGATGGTGAACACCTGTGCTACGGCTGATAATTTACTGTGGTTCGTGCAGCCATCCCATAATGGTTCGTCAGAATCTCTCAACAGATCAAAAAACCTTGCTGCATCTGCATTAGGTTCTTCTTCTATGATTGGACATTCCCTGACATTACCTTCACTCATTCTCATTGCATCCATAACCATATTCCTGTAAGGATTACTGTTCTCATTTCCAACTTCATGCATGTTGCTAGCACTAGAAGTTGACCCAACCACCTGTTCTTCCATGCTCTCATCAGGAACAAATAGTTCTCCGTGAGCATACCAACACAGGTAATCTTCCATGAAACCTTTGGTTAGAAGATGCATCGTTACAACATCTTGATGCAGAAACTTTAAATTTTTACACTTCCTGCATGAACACCTAATACCGCCATCAGTAAAATTCCTCGGAATAGATGTTGCGAAATTAATAAAACCCTGGACACCGTTACAATAATCCATCCTCCGCAATCCTTGGGGTGAGTCCCGATACATCCATGAACGATCATCCATGACTTCTATTGAACCTCTATAAAACATAACAAAAATATTGGTTTTCCCCAACATTATCCAACAAACTAAAACAACACTTATGTTAAATATTCATTATCAATTATCAATTATCAACGTTCATACATACAAATTTATACATATATAAATTTACAGAAATCACAACTTCAAAATAGAATTCATAACAATTAAACAAGACTCGTTAAACAAGCTATTAATTATTTATTTCATCACAACGACACATTTAATTTGGTGTAATTCAAACAAAATTTCAACAATTTACAAACAAATATAATTTGATAAAATCTAAAAAAAACTATAACAACTACAAAATTATACATTCATACTACAAGTTTCTTTGACAAATAACAATTAAACAAGTACAAACGTTAACAAAATATATATACTAAAACAATAAAATTCACAATTAAATATTAAAACTAAAAAGGATAGATTTACTTACAAAAAAATGATAAAATCTATAATAAACGAATATTGTGATCACGTACGAATATTGAATGCTCATGTTGAGAATAATGGAGAGTTGGGATGGGTGTGGCTGCAGTTTGAGAGGGGAGAGGTGGGATGGGAAATAAGAAGAAGGAGAAACAGAGGAAGAGAGTGTCGGCAGATCGGTGGGTATATAATGGTTTTTCCGATGGAATCACCGATGGATTACTTCCGTCGGTTATTCCATCGGTGCATATGTCACGTCACTGTACGGGTATCTCAGTTTGAATCCCTCGGTCATTTCGTCGGTAAAATCGTCTGACGTCACCACGCCATTGTATATTTCCAGACAAACTGTATACCCCGTCGGCGAAACGGTGGGTATATACCGACAGATGTTGAGACAGAATTATTTCCGTCGGTAATTATTACCGACAGAATGTTTTCGTCAGTAATTCCGTTGGTTTTCTCTGGTTTTCTGGTAGTGAATTCTCCTTCTTTTCTTCTTTCCAATTTTGTAATCTTATATGGTATCACAACCTTTGATTAACAATTAATATCCATGATTTTCTCTGATAATCTCTCTTGCACTCTTAGCAATTAAGAAAAATAACCTATTTCTTCTCTTCTAACTAGCCAACAAACTACAACAACATCTTATTTGTTATAACTTCAGAATGCTCATCATTATATCTCCCTAAAACTAATGAAGAAAACTATCTAGAAGGCTCAAATCAAACATTTTTTTTATTGGTCAAGGTTTGTATAACTTCATTGATGGATCAAAACCATGCCCACTAGCCCCCTTCTTATTGTAGAGAACACATCATTAGTTGCATCTTTGTCTACTAATGTATTATCCCATGTGATTTATTATCAAACCTCTCACTCTATTTGGATAACCGTAGAATCATCCTTGGCTTTACCATCGACAACCCAAATTATATCTTTTTACGTAGGCTTTCTTGAACTATGATAGCTCTTTAGAGAATCAATTTTGGCTTATTGAAGTAGTGGAAAAACATACAATGACAAATTGACAACAATTGGTAAGCTACTCATTCTCAGAAATGATAACTTATATTTGTTCAAAGGTTTATGATAAGAGTTCAAAGAGTTAGTGACCGCTCTAATAGCTCAATCGAACTTGTTATGTTCTCAAAATAGCATAGTTCATTTTTGAGCCATGGATTCTTAAACAATGATGAATTTTTGTATGATCTCCATATCTGTTAATGATATGACTAGCCATTTAACCAACATCAATACTAGAGAATGCACTTCTGCTAACATAGGTAATAACTTTAACTCTGGTTCTTTCTCTAGTCAAAATGATCTTCTTTAATAGAGGGTGTGGTAGAAATCAACAAGGTCGCTAAAAAAGAGAAACTTTAGCTAAATGAATGAATTAGGTTGGAATCAACCATAACAAAACACTCAAACCCAGTTCGAAATCTATGATAAATATAATCATATTTCCATATCATTATCCTTCTACATTTCAAATGTAGGTTCTCTACCGAAAGGAAATTCTTTGGCCTCTTTAATTTTAGGTCCTCCATATTTGGCCAAGAACTCTTCAACCAGTCAACACTCTTTAAATCATGGCCAATCATAACATCCTAATATTGAGGCAAGATTTTTTTATCACACTAGACATCATTAGAGTCACTCACATGGAACCCTACACTGGTTGTGAACAACTTGAAGTAGGTGATAAAAGAAACTTAATATATTATAACTTAGTTATACTTCAATTCATACAGCTCAACATTTACTAAAACTATCTTGCATTATACATATTCTTAATATCATGAAATCCCTGCTTTTATATGATAATTTGCTTTAAATAATGATTTTTTTTAATTTCATGCTTATAATCACCTTTCTATCCAATATAGTTAAAGATGGTGTATAATAACTTATAATATCAATCCTTTTATCTTTAGACCTTAAGTGTTCTCTATCACAAAACAATTATCCCTGAAGTCTAGCATTGATAGCTTGGTCATCCATAGTCTTGTATCTTGCATCAAATTCTATCTAATAAGGCTCTTCCAGTTTCTTCATTAACAAATTATTATTTTAATTATATGGCTTTCCCTTCAAGCAAGTCCAATTATCATATTTAGGTTCATCGGAGCATGTTTAGGAAAGTCTAAAGATCTCATTTAGGTTCATCCCAATTTTAGTGATGCTTAGGACCTTTACATTTTTGTTTTATATGGATACATGTAATTTGTTATTTTTTTTCAAACATATTTGGTATTTTCCTTTGCACAATAAATTTAAATCTTATGATGTTCTTATTCAATTTCAAAATTTAATTTAAAATTCATATAAAGAATTTCATAGTGACTAGAAGGTGAGTTTAGAAAAATAAATTTCTTATTTAAAATTATAGGCATTATATCTTTAGTATGTTTTATTTTATTTTATCTTTTACTATCACTTCTGATCTCCAACTATATGAAGTCAATGATTCTGATTAGGCTGTTAATGTTGGTGATTGAAAGTTTACACATGCTTATGTTATTTATTTTGGTCATAACGTTATCTATTGAAAGTCTAGTAAGTCAAAAATGATTGTTTGATCTTATACAGATGCTTAATATAGGGCTATTGGTAATGCTGCTCATGAGTTATGACGACTTTCCTTTTTACGATCTAATTTAGTTGTTTGATCATACCCATAATCAAATTATAAGGGTGTATTATAGCCTAATATTGATAAGAAGGCCTAGAAGACTGACCAACCATATAAAAAGACATATTGCTTATGTGTTTTTTATGTTATAGTTTGAGACATATCTTTTTTTATTCTATATTTTTCCAATTTGAACTAGGGTTAACACATATATGCACTTGTAATGTATCATAAATACATTGAATCTAATACAAAAAACTATGGCAATGGGGTAAAGTATTTTATGTCAAACTCTCGTCCTTATTCTTCTCTTTCTTTTCATTGCCCAAAAGTTCTAAAATCTTTTAATTTGATCTTTAAATTATTAAGTTTTTTCATAGTATTTATGCATTCCTCCTAATCAAAATATATTTTCTCCCTAATCTTTCTTTAACTTAACTCTACTAAGGTGACCACTTTTAATTTTATCTATGTAGTTTAACCATATTCAAAAGTTATTAGTTTCGCCTGAGAGGGTAAGCTATCCTTGTGTGGAGGAAGAAGTGGGAATCGATCCCAAGATATTATGGGATGTGTTGTTTTTATATTCTTACATGTTTAGTATATGTTTAGTATTGTGTTGATAATGTGGAAATTAAAAGGCTATAAAATAGTATAAAATACAAGCTTTTCCTTGTAAAATATCTAATATATATTGTAGAAAAAACTTGAACTAAGATACCATAGCAGTGGTGATGGCTAAAGAATTAATGCAAAGACAAATGGAAATAAAATGAAAATTTGAATTCATATATAGCATGGCATTTGTGTAGTAATGGAAATGATCCATGTAGCTCAATAGCATCTGATGAAGTTGTGAAAAATTTTAGACAAGAATCAACCTTTCTAGGGCTACGATCTTGGATTCGTTCGTGGACTTCCCTGTAAAACAAGTACTTTGTGGGAACAAGGAACACTTTAATATTTAAGTTAGTAAGATATAAGAGGAGAAAATAATGTACAATAATTAAAAAATAATACAAGAATGTTAGAGAAATTGTATGTTTTAGGAATTGCTGGGTGGTTATTTGTGGTTTATGATCGTTGGATGGTTAATGATGGTTCTTAGACTTATTGGAAGGTTGATGTTCATGTATGAGATTGTATGGCCTGACCTTTAATTGTTGTATATCGTGTCTAATGGGGTGTTTGACAGTATGACAACAATTATATTTTAAAGTGTTTTTTGCTCGGAAATACATCAAAATAATATTTTTTTTTAATTTTTAAAAATTTATTTTTGACACCAGCACATGAAAATAATATGAAAATATCAAAAAAATAATTTGAAATAAAAAAATAAAAAAATTCAAAATTTTTAAAAAATATTTTTGAAACACAAAAACAAATGGAATCTAAGACTTAAGATTTATATTTGTTTATTTATGAATGAGAATTCATACACCTAGATTTTGAACTTATTTCATAAAAAAAGAAAATATTTTTTAAGAGAATTGAGTTATAGAGTGCTACTCATGCTTGTCATTAACATTCTGTATCATCAACATTCATGTGTTAATAAATTAGTCAAGCCAAAAGGTCCTTCTTATACAGTCTTTGTCAAATATCCTTAGAGCATCTCCTACTATTTTAAAGAAAGAGATAGATTGATAAAATAATATTTTAAATAATATAAATATATATATTTTTTACTATACATATTTCAAAAAAAATCATTTAAAAAGTCAATTCTATTAGAGTGAAATAAATAAATGTTTTATTTTTTTTAATAATTTTGATGTTATTTTTTTTTCACATTGCTAGATTTAATTGGCTTATTCTTTTGTTGGCTCTATTTTATTAATTTTGACCCTTTTGAGAGATATATAGAAATAACATTTATGAAAAAGAAAAGGAGTTTTAGTATTTTGTTTGGCTTTCTCCTTAGAATATGAAAAACAAGCAAAGAAAAATTAAAATATTAATTTTTTATTTTTAACTATTGATTTAACTTTTTCATTGGAAATGGTATAATAATAATAACACTAAGCCACTAATGAAAGTGGATGTACGATGATTATCCTGGTCAATATTATCTAGGATCAATATCCACCCTGAATTTTGTTGTCTGCCAAAGAGATTTTAAGAAAAATGTTTTTTTAATTATTAGATTACCTTTGCAAGTTCTTCCAGAAAAGATTAGCTAGCTTATGTTATACATCTCAAATGTCCTTTCGGGCTCTCAAACATTTACTTTCAAAATATATTGTAATGGAGACATACGTACCTACTCAATTATGCTTCAAACTTAAATAATCCACCTTTGTTTGGTCACATAAAATCAGTACCTTTTCTAAGCATTCACAAGGATTCTTTATCGATCAATTAAGATTAAATATGGTTATATTTTAAATTTATTTTTTAGAGATTATCACTTCGAGTTTTACAAATTTCAGAACTACTAAAAACTTATATGGTTGTTAACTTCAGAACTCGTGGGATTAATTAAACTCCGCGTAAACTGACCTAAACACCCACATTAATAATAATAATAAAAAAAAAGATTAGATCTGAAATTGTTAAGAATTGAATTTAAATTTCTTATTTACATAGAGATTAGAGAGATTATAGGATAAGATAAACTCAAACTATTTTATTCAAACAAAGATTCTAAATAGTAGTTCGGATTGTAATTAACTAGTTAAATAAGAATTTTTATCTAGAAATGTTTTTCTATCTCAACAATCAAATATGTCCAGGTACTTAATAAATTATGTAAAGACACTTAGTAAATAAGGCCAGTTTTTTTAATATCATGGACATATATACATGTGATCCATGTGTACATGACTATTTCTAAAAGAACCACGAGAGAAAGCACCCTAGTATATGAGTTGAGAAATACAAGTACTGATATAATTCAGAGAAAAAAATATATTCTTTTTTTAATTAACTTTTTACCACTTAATTATTGCTAAACTATTATTAGTTTAGCTATTAGCTCCCTTCCTACGCATTCTTTTTCTTTCCAAACAAAAAACATGATTTACAATCTACAATAAAGAAGGATGGATAAAAAAACATATCATTAAATATATATATAAATTTTGTTAGAAAATAATATAAATTATGCCTAACAGTTTAAGTTTTTTGGTTGAATTAATTCTTTGACATGATATATATTAGAGTTTTGATGACTAAATGTTTACGAGTTCGAATCTCACCATTCCTATTTATTTGATAAAAAATAAGCACAAGGTAGTATGAGTTTATATAAGTTTCAAGTCTAAGAGACTTTCACTTGAAGCGGCGTGTTAGAAAATAATATAAATCATATCTTAAAACATTATCTAACAACTTAAATTATTAAATTGAGATGATTTTTGAGATAAATATATTTATAATAAAAGTATAATGAGATGAGGTGGTTCTATGTCATTTAAACAAAAGATATATTTTTTTATTTTAGATATTTTCAAATAATTAATGAATTATTCCTTATTATGATTGCTTCTTTTTATTTATTTATTTTATGAATATTCACCAATTACCATATCAAAAAGGTAGGAGAAGAGATATATATATATATATATATATATAGAAGATCAACTCAAAGCTTTAACCGGTCTAATTATATACTGGCCTAGGTTGGATCCTGGGATCTCTGAATTCATATTTTGTCTTTTTAGATCAATTAATAAAGTTGGAATGGGTTTGACAACATAGCTGAAAAGTTAAAGCATAGTTGCCATGATGTGACTTTCAGCAAGGCTAATTAGATTTAATTAGTAATGCAACTATTTTGCTTTTGAAACCAGTTATGGTAACTTGTGTTTTTAACCAAAAGCACAACTTTTTTAATTAAATTAATGGCGCCATTTTCTTTCTAATTAAAATGATAACTTTCATCATTTTTTTTAAAAAAATAGTTATAAACATATCAAAGATATTGCTAATGATTTACGTAACTCTATTAAAAACTTGTATTTATATTATTATTTTTTTATAGAAAAATTATCTTTATTAACATCAAGTTTAATCTATTTTTTACAAACTTCCTATAGTTTAAAAAATTAAACTTTACCTTCTAGATTTTATATTACTTAACATTCTTGTCCAAAAAAATCAACAAAAAATATTTTATTATTTATATGATTGTCATTATTTTTTATTTAATAACTAAAAAAATCCTTACAATATTAATATTATAATCAAATTAATAATTACCACTTTCTCATAAAACTAATACTACAATCCTGTCTAGAGTTAAAATTTTTCTGTGAAACGTGACATTTTATCAAACACCCCAATTTCATCAAACAGTACCCCAATTTCACGAGACTTGTTTGAATCAAATCCAATAAGCTTCGTATCCACCCACAATCATCACCAAACAATGTTAGAATACCCAAAAAAAATCTATTAGAAGATCAAACCAGAAGAAAACAAAAAGGAGTATGAGAAAGTATTGATGTTTTTGTCTCCACTCCAGAACTAGAAAAAATTGGAACACTCAACCCTAGCAACTCCACTGGTAAAATCAGAAACACCAAGCCCTAGCAACCCTACTGATAAATCTTATTTGGAAGTGGAGTCGGAAATGTAACCCTATTTCAGGTGTGCGATCTCAATTTCAAAACCAAACGTGACCTAGTGGTTTTGATTAGTACCTCTTAGTGGCATCTAGGGGCATCCTTATCAACCTATGAAACTCCCTTTCTAACCGAGAACACGCCTCCCTCCTATCCTTCTGGTCACTTGTTCCTCTCGAGCTGCGAATCCATGACTTTTAGTCCGAATCCATGGCAAGAAAAGGGGGGTCACTACTCTCTTCTCAATGATTGCTTGCTATGAACACTAAGCCAATCTCGATTCAAGTAGTAGCCAAGCAATTGTTTCCACTCAAATTATTTTATCACAGTAAGAGGATGGTGGTAAAAAGGGTGACAATTTGAGATTGTTTCCACCAACAGATTGTCAAACACAGGAGATGCATTTGCAGACGATGATGCAAGAGATAGCGGCTTCATTGTTGTTTGAATTTGAGATATTTTTCAAGCAGAATCTTGTGGAACTGTACTCAAGAGGCCCTTGGATTCGCAAGCTAGTTTAACGTCAAATGAGGTTTATTTTTAATTAGTTGTCCTAATGATTTTGAATTTAGAAATTTTGTACCGGAAGTTTTAGCTTGGTGAATAAAAAAATTAGGTTTCTTTGTAGAGTTTTATTTTAGGTGTTTTGAAAAATAATATAATTTATATGAAGAGAATTTGGTTTTTTTATTTAATTTAAAAATTTGGATTAATCTATAATATAAATTATAATTTTTTAAAATATAACAGGTGTCGTACTATTTGCAATTGCATAACGTTACAACGATCTTTTCTAGACGGGTTGAGAGGTTTTTGGTTGGATAAAAAGTTATCATCTAGAATAATTGTTACTAGGAACCATAACTAGTCTTTACAGATTCTAAGCAATAGATTGATTGCGTAAATAGAAATTAGAACTCCTTATACGCCTTATCTAACATAAACTGCATCGTTTTTATTTGTTTATAGTTGCTATGGTCTGATGGTATTTTTATTTTTATCTGTATATCTATGACAAGACCACTACAATGTACAATGAACATATTGTGGTTTTCAAGGTTTAAAACTTGGTTTGAAAGATGTCTAAAAAAAACAGGTATATCCACAATTTATGCACTGCAAGTGAGTCAAAAATAGAAATTCAAAGAGTTTAATGATTTTTTTTCTTTTCTCTTTGGTATTTCAGATGTCCAAGACTCTTGTATTATGAGACATAGGTTGAAATGTCTTATTTATCATTAAAGCTTTTTTAAGGACAAACTTAAAATTTTTGGTTGCAATATTTCCAATAGAATTCCTTGTAATTTTTATTTTTATATTAAAAGTAAATAAGTTTATATTACTCTCAATAATACTTTAAATATTAACCTCTCATACAGGTTTCATTGTCTTTATATTAAAAATAAATAATAATAAATTATTATTTCTAATAATAATTTAGATATTAATTATTTTGTAGGTTTTTTATTTTTATATTAAAAGTTAAACTTTTTTTTTTTTGATAAGTAAAACAAGTTTAGCCAAGAAATGGCAAGCAACCCAAAGGTTCGCCAAAAAAAAAAAAAACATATGAAACAACATAAAGTAAGAGCCTAGACGAACAACCAGCCTAGAAAATTATCTTGAAACAAATAGATCACCATCCTAAGCCATTTTCTTTGCAGAATACCAACAATAAGAAGCTTTTTAAGAGTTCTTCAGTGGATTAATTCGACAACATTTAATAAACATTCTGCATCTCCCAAAGCTTTAGCAATGATTACAAAATCTCATAGCCTATTTCATGCTACAAAAATGAAGATCTCGATCCCATATAGCTTCAGTAGTTAATCCAGTCACCAACAACATGATTTCAACAACAATCATAAGATACTAGCAAGAAGATTGAGGTTCTTGTCATCAAGCCTCCAGTAGGAAATGAAGATTCCACACACAACCGAGAGAATATATCCATAGCAGCATCAAATGCATGCTAGAAACTCATGTATTCTATGCACCCAAAAATCTCAAATCCACGCCATATGCTCCTCCATTCTATTCACCCCTTGTTTTGCAAGGGAATCAGCCATGAAGTTTGCTTCTCGAAGAGTATGACAGAAGGAAACATTACCAAAAACAGAAGAAAACCGAGAAAATTTAACGAAAAGATCATGGATTTTTCAAGGTCTAGAACAAGGTTTATTATCCAATTTACCACCAAAGCCAAGGCAGATTCCACTAAGAAACTTTGCCCAATAATTAAAATCATCCATTTAGGAAGACAATTCAATATCTTTAACAACCGCAAGCAGCTCAGCTTCCTTAGAGTCTTTATCACCCACTAAACAAGAGAAGACACATCTAACAGCTCCTAAATGAACTCTCAATACCTCTCCAATACCTGCAGGCCCAAGTTTTGCCTTAGAATAACCATTGACATTCCATTTTAGAGAGTGACTATCAGGAGGATTTCAAAATAAGTAGGGCCTAATGCCCTTGATATTCATCCAACGAACTAATCCCTTAGCTGATAAAAATCTAAATAGATAGCTTTTAACTAAACACACAATCAGTCCAGAATTACCCAAAGAAAATTAGCCCAAAAATATCAACTCAATCAGTCCAGAATTACCACAAAAAAAAAAAATGATGAATAGTAAATGAACGACATGTTATCTGCTCTCTATTACAAACATTGCATTTTGAACATAAACCAGAAGACATGTCATCTAGGTTAACCATAGAGAAATTAGAGTTTTTAATTTGAGATTTGTCCAAAATTTAATTTAGTCCCTAATCTTTTGATTTCTTTTAATTGAATTCATAATTTTCTTTCAACTTTTAATTTCATGCAATTTTATCCCTTTCAAACTCAATTACCAACCCCAAAGTTCAATGTTTTTTCCTATTCGATCCTTGGTTTTTTATTTATGCAAATTGACCTTCAATCTATCATTTGTCTTTCAATTTTTTTCAATTTGACCCTTGATTTTATTGATTTCAGTTCTTGAAGTCACATACCTTTTACAAATCTGTCCTTGGTTTGAATTTCTCCAATCAAGCCCCTAATTAACCACCAAACTTTAATATTTATGCAATTAAGCACTTGTTTCAACCAAAGTAGCTTCTCAAAATTGTAATTTAACCCCAAACTTCAATTTGTTTAAATTAAAGCTAAAATTGAATTCAAAAATCTTTTTTTTTGCAATTAAAACCTCAATAAATTTAATTAAACCTTTAAAAATTTTAATTAAGACCTTCAATTTTATTTATGATAGTGCGTGTATAATATATAATGTCCATACTAAATATTTTTGAAATCTTAAAGCGTGTTTTTCAATAATCTATTGACAATTTATTCCTTAAGAACTAGTTATGCAATATGACACAAGGAAAAAAAAAGAGAAAGTAATACAAATACACTCATGCAATAAATGATTATAAAGTTATAAGTTGTTGTAAACCATTGCATGTATTCGTGTCGTTTTGGTTATACAAAAGTCATAGTTTTTTAAATTGGTCCTAAGGTTCTTATGTTGTGTATTTTTCTTTTTAATTCACAATCTTTTCATTTTACGTGGTTGCAAGTTCTTATCATTTTTTTATTGTAAAGAGTTCAAAAAGGTTTCATTTTGTGTTGATGATTTAGTGTTTGTTTTTAATAAATATTTTAGCAATGATTTTGTACTTGATTTTTCATTTATTTTTTAGATTATTTTACTTGAACCTGATTCAGTTCTTTGAATATGATTTATGATTTTGTAGTTTTTTTC